>CEPV01014099.1_pt1 | contig 9953 bp, 8 predicted proteins | sample 530451 | NCBI WGS metagenome assembly CEPV01 (sample SAMEA2620097, study PRJEB7988) | marine metagenome | isolation source: saline water (ENVO:00002010), including | reverse complement strand
GCCCGCATTTTACAGGCATCAACTTCCGAAGTGTACGGTGATCCTCAAGTACATCCACAACCGGAAAGTTATGCAGGACATGTTAATCCTGTAGGATTACGAAGTTGTTATGATGAAGGTAAGCGTGTGGCAGAAACTTTGATGATGGATTATCACAGACAAAGTCAGATCGATGTAAAAATCGTGCGAATATTTAATACTTACGGGCCAAGAATGAATGCTGATGACGGAAGAGTTGTAAGCAACTTTATTGTTGCAGCACTCAGAGGTGAACCTATAGTCATTCACGGAGACGGACAACAAAGCCGAAGCTTTTGTTACGTAACAGAGTTGGTGGATGCGTTGTACCGTATGATGAAAACAGAAAATTTTACGGGCCCGGTAAATACTGGAAATCCGGATGAATTCACTGTTATTGAATTGGCCGAAAAAGTTCTAGAAATGACTAATTCAGTCTCCAAAATAGTAAAAGTAGATGCACGAGAAGATGATCCGGTTCGTCGAAAACCAGATATTTCACTGGCTAAACAAAGACTTGGTTGGCAGCCGGAAATTACTCTCCAAGAGGGTCTAAGGTCGACAATCGATTATTTTGAAAAGTTATTAAAAGATAACTGAATCATGTTCATAATATTCAATGAATTTCATATTAAAGTTTATAATCAGCAAATTAATATTGCTGTGTTAGTGTAATTTAATTATTAAATTGTTTGATTTTATAGGTAATTTTTACATCATACAGATTAGCAATTCCACGGTATAAAAGATCGCCGCAGAAATTAAATCATCAAATAATTTTCTTCTTTGATTAAATTTTTGCTGGTATGAAGCACTTAGAATACGTAAATCAAAACTACATCAATCTGCTTGTCAAAGAATTATACCTGAGGCAAATTGAGTTGTTTGGTATTGTGGTCTCTAACAATAGTTGAAGGTGCTTGCAAACTTTTTCATTTTTTACATGAAGCCCCTTTATGTCACGCCTCCCGGTTTCTTCAGAACTAAATAAAATAGCAAAAGCAATTGCTCACTCCGAAGGACAGGGAATTCTTGTTGGTGGAGCAGTACGTGACCATTTCATGGACCGGAGAATTTCCAAGGACTTGGATGTGGAAGTTTTCGGCTTGAGTATGCAGGAATTGGAATCTGTACTACAAAAATTTGGCAAAGTACATGCTGCAGGAAAATCCTTTGGAGTTCTGAAGCTGAAAACACCAACAGCAGAATACGATTTCAGCTTGCCCAGAAGAGAACAAAAGACCGGCAAAGGCCATCGGGGTTTTAAGATTATTACCGACCCCGCAATGAGTTTCAAGGAGGCGGCATCCCGGCGCGACTTTACTGTTAACAGCATGGGTTACGATCTGCTTGAAAATACTCTATTGGATCCATTTGAAGGAATTGAGGATATAAAACATAAAAAATTAAGGCATGTAGGGCCGGCTTTTGCTGAAGATCCACTGAGAGTTTTTAGAGCCATGCAGTTCTCAGCAAGGCTTGAATTTAAAATTTCAGCTCAAACCGCAAAATTCTGCAGAAAATTAGATCTTTCTGAGTTGCCAAGAGAAAGAATATTTGAAGAGTTTCGGAAATTGATATTGAAGGCAAAAAGACCCTCCATTGGTTTAAGTGCTTCAAAACAACTTGGAGTCTTAAACTATTTTCCGGAACTCAAGGCGCTAATCGGAGTACCCCAGGACCCAAAATGGCATCCTGAGGGAGATGTCTGGACTCACACCCTGATGGTACTTGACGAAGCTGCAAGGCTCAGAACAGGCATTGAAAAAAAAGATATGGTGTTGATGTTTGGAGCGCTTTGTCACGATTTTGGCAAGCCTCTTTCAACCAAATTTTTACGCGGGCGCTGGAGAAGCCCCTCCCATGATACGGACGGTATCGCTCCCACTTTACATTTTCTGCAGAGGCTTACTGATGATCGGGATCTAATTAAGCAAGTAACCAGTATGGTTAAAGAGCACCTCCGGCCAATTCAACTTTTCAATGAGCGTGACCGGATTAATTCCGGAACAATCAGGAGGCTCGCATTACGTGTCCGGATACCTGATCTGATTCTGCTGGCAAAAGCGGACTATCTAGGGAGAAAACTGACTAAAAAAGAAAGGGAATGTTTTGAGGCAGGAGACTGGCTGCTTGCAGAAGCTGAAAGGATAAACGTTAAAGATGAGGGGCCCCGTCCTCTGCTGATGGGAAAACACTTGTTAAAACTTGGAATGTCTCCCGGGCCTGAAATAGGAAATATTTTGAAGCTGGCTTTTGAAAAGCAATTAAACGGAGACCTGCAGACAAATGAGCAAGCAATATCATGGGCAAAATCTAATTACCCTGATCTGGCGGGTATTGCCTAATGACTCCACCAGCCATCTAATTGATTTTTCTTCATTCTGCTTTCTTTTTCACAAATGATCCATTGATATGAAAATTAAACCACTTGCAAAAAACCGTAAAGCAAGGTTCGAGTATGACATACAAAAAACTTTCGAAGCAGGAATTGTTTTAAAAGGTACAGAAGTTAAAAGCATCAGATCAGGACAAATTAATCTTGCAGAAAGTTTCTGCAGGGTAGATGAAAAAATGCAGGTATATTTACTGAATGCCCATATTTCACATTATGACTATGGCAATAGAAACAATCATGAACCGCTTCGTCCGAGACGTTTACTGTTGCATCGTTCAGAAATACGTCGCCTTTATGGACAATTGAAAGAACAGGGCCTGACACTGATTCCTCTTAAAATATACCTGAAAGATGGCTTAATTAAACTGGAAATTGCAATAGGACGCGGAAAAAAAATACACGATAAGCGTCAAACTATGAAAAAACGTGAAGCTCAAAGAGATGTGGCACGTGCACTGAGTGAACGCTCATAAACATTGAATACGATGACAAAAAATACTCTATTACCTTATGATTCGAAGCAGCATACTAAAGGCTCTGAGTGATGGGATATAAGAAATAGACGCAATTCAAGCGAAAACACAAATTGAAATGAATATCTTGCTGGCTACCTTGCTAGAATTAGAATTTACTGGTACTTTGGAGAATATTGGAGGCCAAATATACAGGCTTGCTGCAGAGCTGGACATTACTGTTCACTGAATTAAACAAAAAACAAGATGGGACCCAATTTTTATGTCGTCGGCGACAATAAAATCACGTCGTTCTTTTTAAGAAATTTCAAATTCATAATCATCCTGCTGATTTTAATCATAATTGGCTTGTCATCAACAATTGCATACTTGAAATATATCCACATTAAGGACCTTGAAATTCTGAGCGTGCATTTAGAACGGGTAAAATCAAGAAGTACGAGTCTTGTTGAAAAATTAAGGGAGACCGGCCAACGTGACTCAAAATGGGAACAGCAAGTTTTATCTCAATCTTCTAAACAAAAAAAACTTAACGAACAGCAGGCATCTCTGATAGAGAAGCATACAGAAGAATTGTCTGAACTGAAATCCATACTCCAGCAACGGGAACAAGTAGTACAGCAATTTCAGAGCGAAAAAACTTCTACCCAAGATCAAATCAATAACCTCCAGCTCAGAATTCGTTCTCTGGAACAGCAGCTTCGCAGCACTGAAGTTTCTTTAACAGAATCAAAAACCGAAAATGAGAATGTTAGGGCCAAAATAGGTGAGCTGGAAAATGAAATTCGTAAATTTGAATTGAAAGAGAAAAAACGCAACAAAAAGGCTGCTACCTCTGTTAAAATGCTGAAATCCAAATCAATTGCTAATCCTCCTGTCATAGTTGAAAGGTTAAAGATAGATACGAGTGGAGGAAAAATTAAGGTAAGTTTCTACCTGACAAACAAATCCAAAAAGATTGAAATTGGAAGAACAGGAATGTTTCTTTCTTCCACTAAGAACCTTGATAAAGATATTCCATTGAGCATAGAAAACTCCATACCCTACAAAATAAGAAGATATAGAGTTATAAGAAGAACATTCACCAAAGTTAAACCAGGCACATTACTGCGTATTATGATATGGAACGCAAAAAATCAACCCATTGTGGATGAAGCCTACCCTATTGTGCAATAGCACGAACTACATTCTAATCTTCCTTCCCCCGGAATGCCTGCTATCTTAAGCCTTGAACATATAACTAAGTGCTTTGGCTACCGCTGTGTTCTCAATGACATAAGCTTTTCAATTGAAACAGGAGAATTCGTAACATTTATTGGCAATAATGGAGCAGGAAAGTCAACATTGCTTCGTATTATCAGTACATTATCTAAACCAACTCATGGCAGAATTACTTTTAACGGAACAAATCAAAAGGAGAGTCTGCGTGAATGGCGGCAAAAAATTGGAATAATTTCACATGAAAACAGATTGTATGGAGATTTGAGTTCAGTAGATAATTTACGTGTATTTGGAACACTTTACGGTGTAGAAGATCTTGAAAGCAATACTGATCAAGTACTGCAGAAAACAGACCTGCTGCACGTAGCCCGGCTGCCTGTCGGCAATTTCAGCAGCGGGATGAAAAAGCGCTTGATGATCGCAAGGTTAATGCTTTGTAAACCTGAAATTCTGATTCTTGATGAGCCATTCACTGGACTTGATCAACATTCCAATCAATGGTTTCAAAACTATCTCACGGCATTTCACCAGCAGGGAGGTACAGTGATAATGGTCACACACCAGCTTGAGCTGGGATTAAAATTAGCAACACGAGTACTCGTTTTACATCAGCAATGTATTCAGCATGATAATTCAGCATCAGAACTAAGTATAGACCAGTGTGTTAACTGGCTGGATAATAATGAAATTTAACACCTATCTTGACAATAAAAAGACGCTGAAACTTATCCAAAATACTTCCATAAGTGAAGTTATTTTGGAACATAAAACACTGAGCCGAATGGGCAGGCTAGATACTGATTCTCTGCTTTCTCTAACTGATGCAGCACTTGAATCAGGATTGTCGCCTGTTTTGCAGTGGGATACTCTCTGTACGGAGAGTAATTTTGAGAACTGCATAAAGCTGCTTGATGATCTTCCTTTATCAAAATTTGCAGCAATTCGTGTCCAGGACATTGGAGCTGCAGAGTGGGTGCGGCATGAACTTCCGGAAATTCCTTTACATTTCATTGCAGAAACAGGAAACCATAATTTAACGGGACTTCTGCGCTGGCATGAATATTTCGGTCAGCAGTTGCAACGCTTCGCCCTTTCCAGCGAACTGCCCATATCAACATTAAATTATTATTGTCGGTCCCTGACTGTACCATGTGAAATTTTGGCTGCAGGTAGAATTTTATTATTTTATACACCTCGCAAGTTGCTTGGTAATGATGAATCCTCAAAAAACTCTTTTGACTTCAAGGAAAAGATATTAGTTCCTTCGGATCAGCCGCAAAGACAAATTCCTACCCTGGAAAATCAGCACGGGACTTTTATGTATCATCATAAAGATTTGTTTTTATTAGATTTTATTCCTGAATTGCAAAACATCAACCTGAAAGTACTGAGACTTGATTTCAGACACATGGAAATCAAATCAGATTGGATAAAAAAAATTGACGGACTGTTGGGATCATTTGATAAACAGAACGTGAGGTCACTAAAATCAAAATGGCCATCCAAAATAACACGCGGCTTTTTCAGAGCTAACCGCACCGACCTGGCAATTGATCGAATCAAAAACCCACACCGCAAGGACCATGGAGAAGCACTGGTTGGATGCGTGGTTGAAGCTGTCAAGGAACAGCACCTGATTATGTTAACCCGTAAATCATTCCAGTCTGGAAAATCATTATTGGGAATTACCCCCGAAGGCAGGGAGTGTATTATTTCAACGGAATCCATTCATACCACAGATGGAAAACCTGTTAGTGAAATTGAATCTGGAAATTTGTATCAGGTTCCACACGTCAAATATGTAACAGCTGAAACATTAGTATACAGTCGCCCTGAATGAATGACATTTGTGTTTTTACCATTTAATCGCTATGATCCTTAGCCCGGTCCAACATTGTTGCCAGAACTTTCAGAACACCCCAATTCTATACTGAAATTTATCATATAAATTCAATAAGTTATGCAAGTTTATCGTTTCCAGAAAAAACCAGCCGACATTCCAAGAGCCGTTGTAACTATTGGAAACTTTGACGGGATTCATCTTGGTCACCGTGCACTGATATCAGCTGCAGTCAATGAGGCTCACTTGCAAGGCTGCGCCAGTGCACTGGTAACTTTCAATCCACATCCACAGGAAATTATTCATTCTCAGCAGTCTGTTTCCCATATCTGCACATCTGTTCATCAACTTAGATTGCTTGAGGAACAGGGACTGTACGAGGTACATGTAATTCAGTTTACGTCGGAGATGTCTCAAATGCGTCCGGAAGATTTTGCTCTTCAGTTTTTGATCAAGCGCTTTGATCTGGTTAAGCTTGTAATTGGCTATGACTTCAGATTTGGTAAACATCGGGCAGGAGATTTCAAGTTACTTGAGAACCTAAGCCAGCAATTTAATTTTTCACTTGAAGAAATAGCTCCGGTGCAACAAAAGGGACAAACCGTAAGCAGTTCCCTAATAAGGCAATTAATCCGTGAATTTCGTTTTGCTGAAATTCCTCAATATTTAGGGAGGGAATACAGTATTTATGGCAAGGTGGAAAAGGGTGAGCAGCGTGGAAAGAAACTTGGCTTTTCTACAGCCAATATTTTTCCGGAAGTTACATTAGCATTAGCTGCAGGTGTCTATGTTACAAAAATTAAATTAGCAAATAAAATTTACTTTGGTGTTACCAATGCTGGAAATAAACCGACATTTGGGAACAACACATTCACAGTTGAAACTTTTATTTTTGATTTCGAGGATGACATTTATGGTGAATATCTAGAAGTAATTCCTCTGCATCAATTGCGTCCGGAAACTAAATTTTTAGGCATGGAAGACCTGAAAAAACAAATCATGAAGGATGTGAAAATCGCCCAGAAATATTTGATTTCTAATAATTTTTCGTCAAAGAATTCCTAATTACAATAATGTTGAATTAAGCTGATGTTTTATTACCATCCCGAAAGAATTTTAATTGACAAGGCAGTCTCTGAAGAGCCGTTAACGCTGCAAATATGCAGCCGTTTTCCGGATGTTCCAACTTATGAAGTCAAGAATTACGACTGGCATAAGGAAAGTTCCGTGAATGATCCATTGAGGAATCCTCTATCACAAGGGAAGAAAACTTTGCACCTCAAATATTTTCAAGGAACATCAATTAAGGCTTGCCCGGGATTTTCCGATAATCTTGTCTGCTGCAATTACTTCACGTTGGATCTTATTGAAAACTGTCCTTTTGAGTGTACATACTGTATTCTGCAGGCATTCCTGAACAAACCTGTCATAACTGTTCATGCAAATCTTGAGGACATGTTGAAGCAGGTCCGGCAGCGAACTTCTTCACGGCCGGAGACATTATTTCGTATCGGAACAGGTGAGCACTCTGACAGTCTGGCATTAGACAAGAGTTTAGGCATTAACCAGCATGTAATAAAATTCTTTGCTACCCTTCCTAATGCATTACTTGAGTTGAAAACTAAGTCAAATCATGTTGAACATTTACTTGAACTGCCTCATGGCGGAAAAACAGTAATTTCATGGTCGGTAAACCCTCAGGCAATCATAAAAAAGGAGGAACTCAAAACAGCAACCTTGGATGAACGGCTAAAGGCTGCCAGAATGGCTTCAGATGCAGGATACAAAGTTGCATTCCATTTCGATCCTATGATTGATTATACTGACTGGGAAAAAGGGTATCAGGGACTGGTGGAACAGATTATTGACAATATTTCCCCAGACAGAATTGCATGGGTCAGCCTTGGCACAATACGTTACATTTCTTCACTGAAATCGATCGTGGATGAACGCTTTCCTAACAGTCGTGTATTTTTAGGTGAATTTGTCCCCGGAATTGATGGTAAAATGCGATATTTAAAAAAAATACGCCAACGTCTGTATCGGAACGTACAGCAGAAAATACAAAAACTGGCTCCTGATGTACCAACATATCTCTGTATGGAAAGCAGTCACCTCTGGAATAATTCTATGTTCAATCAGCCTGAAACCGCTCCGGAGATGGAAGGAATTCTTTTAAGAAGTTTAGAGAAGCGTTATCCAAAGGAAGCACAATGCCTGATGTAAAATTGGTTGAGATCATTCCACTGTTTCCTTTACACGGAACTATTTTACTGCCCGGATCTATCCTTCCACTTCACATTTTTGAAACACGTTATCGGCAGATGGTGGAACATGTTTTGGAAAATGATGAACTGATGATAGGTATAATCCAGCCTGAAGCACTGGATTCAAAAAAACTTTGTGATGTAGGCTGTGCCGGAACAATTGAACATTCACAGCAACTGCCAAAAGGAAATTATCTGATTCAACTGCACGGCAAATCCCGCTTTCAGATTGTTGAAGAACTGAAAACCGACACTCTCTACAGGAGGGCCAGGGTAAAGTATTCTTCATTTACACATGACATCGAAGAAGCCAGTCTCTCAAAGGATATAGAACTCTTGTACAAAAATTTTCGTGAATATTCTGAAAGAAATAAGTTAAAAATTGAATGGGAAAAAATAGAAGAGATTCCTGCAAATTACCTTGTTAATTTGCTCAGCATGAACCTTAATTTTTCCGGAATTGAAAAACAAACTCTTCTGGAATCTCCAGACCTTGATTCCCGCCTTGAGGACTTGATAGCTTTGATGGGAATGTCAGGCTCAAGCGAAGATTTAGCTGATTCTTCGCCAAATTATTTGAACTGAAACCAACAATCTAATTTTCCAACCAAAGCATTTTGAAATAAAGGCCATGCCATTTATAAAATCCTTTACACAAATCCCAATAGTTAGTCTAAGCCTATCCTAATCAGAAACTAAAGAAAATAATAATCCATGAATAAAACTGCAAAATCATTCCTGATCAAATTTCTCTTACTGCCAATAATCATTGCTTTAGAATTTTCCCCAACATATGGACAAAAATCATCTTCATATCATCCAAACCCTGTTTTAGGTTTTGTAGACGGGAAACAGGTAACATTTGAAGATGTACGAAACAAAAAAACGAATGACCTGAGCCAGCAGCTTTATCAGCAATTGAGCGTCAGAATGATGGAATATTCAATTAAAAAACTTGCAGCAAAGTATTCAGAAATTAACCTGACACCGGGAAAAAAAGTAACTCTCAAAGAAATCGTTGCTTTTTTTGAACAAAATAACCTTCAGGAACGAGGAACACTTGAACAACTCCGACCCCAGATAAAGCAGTTTCTACAGCAGCAAATCCGCAATCAGCACTTGTTAAACCAGTACTCACTCGCCTTGGAAAAAGGTTGGGTAGTTTCTCATCTGGAACCTCCTTCTGAATTAATGCTGGTAGGAAATATAAAAACGGGCTATCTCAGAGGCAAAAAGAAAGCATCCGTAATCCTGCTTGAATTTTCTGACTATCAATGTCCCTTTTGCGGAAGGGTACAGCCCACAATAAGCAGGCTCATAAATGATTACAAAGACAGGGTCGCTTTCGGCTATAGGCATTTTCCGCTGTCTTTTCACAAAGAGGCTGATGAAGCAGCCATTGCTGCTGAGTGTGCTCGGGAACAAGACAAATTTCTGGAATTGCATCTTCTGTTATATATACGTCAAAAAGCACAGACATCAAGTGATCTAAAAAATTATGCAAGAGAAATAAAAGTAAGGTCTCCTGAAAAATTTGACAAATGTCTAGACAGCGAAAAATTTCGCGGACTGGTCGAGCAGGATATCAAGGACGGTTTAAAGCTGGGTATTACTGGAACGCCAGGTTTTTTAATTGGAGCATTCAACCCAAAGACCGGAGAAATAAAGGGAGAAGTTCTCTCTGGTGCACAACCATACAATGTATTTAAGAAAACACTGGACAAATACTTGAGCCG
>CEPV01021342.1_pt1 | contig 9977 bp, 8 predicted proteins | sample 530451 | NCBI WGS metagenome assembly CEPV01 (sample SAMEA2620097, study PRJEB7988) | marine metagenome | isolation source: saline water (ENVO:00002010), including | reverse complement strand
CCCGACGGTAGACCCGAATCGGACCGAACGCGCCACTCTGGAAGACGCGGACGACCTTCAGCCGGATCATTTCCAGCAGGGCGAGAAACGTCGTGATCAATCCGAGCCGGGACGACACGTCGGCGAACAGCTCCTCGAAGCCGCAGGCCTCGGTCTCCGACAGGATGGCCAAGAGTTGCTCGATCCGCGTTTCGAGCGACATGTGCTCGGTCGGCAGCGGCATCGACGGACGCTGCTTGGCGCGCTCCACCACGGCCTGGAACGCCGTCAGCAGACTGAACAGGTCGACCTCGAGTTCGGGCTCGTAGGGCTCGCCGGCAATCTCGGCCAGGCGATCGTCGTGCCGGCCCCACTGCGCGCTGCGGATGGTCTGCCGATCGTGGAGCAGCTCGGCGGCGGCCTTGAACTTCTGGTGCTCGAGCAGCCGGCGCATGAGCGCCTCGCGCGGATCTTCGTCGGACTCATCCTCGCCGGGATCGGGCCGCGGCAAGAGCAGCTTCGACTTGATGTGGATGAGCGTCGCGGCCATCAGGAGGAACTCACCCGCCGTGTCGAGATCCAGTTCCAGCATCAGGCCCAGGTAACCGAGATACTGCTCCGTGATGAGGACGATCGGAATCTCCTGGATGTCGATCTCGTGCTTGCGAATCAGGAACAGCAGCAGGTCGAGCGGTCCCTCGAAGTTGTCGAGCTTGACCGGGTAGGCCTCGACGATCGATTCAAAATCGTTCGGACGTTCCATCAGCGTCGCCGTCAGTACTTCAGCCGCACGGCCTCGCGCACCTTCTCCATCGTCGCTCTCGCCTCGCGACGCGCTCGCTTCGATCCCTCGAAGAGGATCTCACGGATCTGCTCGGGGCGGGACGCCAGGGCGGCGCGCCGTTCCCGAATCGGATCGAGCACGGCGTTGACCGCGACGGCCAGCTTGTCCTTGACCTCGACATCGCCGACCGAGCCGGTCCGATAGCGGGCCTTCAGGTCGTCCACCTCCGCCGTATTCGGGTTGAAGGCATCGTGATAGATGAACACGGGATTCCCCTCGACATTCCCGGGGATGTCCGCGCGCACACGGTTGGGGTCGGTGTACATCCGCTTGACCTTCTTGCGCACCGTGGCGGCGTCGTCCGAGAGATCGATCGTGTTGGTGTAGCTCTTGCTCATCTTCCGGTTGTCGAGCCCGGGCAGGCGGGGAAAGTGCGTCAGGAGCGGCTGGGGCTCCACGAAGACTTCGCCGTAAAAGCCGTGAAAGCGGCGCACGACCTCGCGGGTCAACTCGAGGTGTGGCACCTGGTCTTCACCGACCGGCACGTAGTGGGCCTGGTACATGATGATGTCGGCGCCCTGCAACAGCGGATAGCCCAGAAAGCCGAGCGTGGACAGGTCCTTCTCGGCGAGCTGCGCGATCTGCTCCTTGTAGGTCGGCACCCGCTCGAGCCACGGCGTTGGAACGACCATCGACATCAGCAGATACAGCTCGGCGTGCTCCGGCACGAGCGACTGGATGAACAGCGTGCTGCGCTCGGGGTCGAGCCCGGCGGCAATCCAGTCCGCCACGTTATCGAGGGCGTAGTCGGTCAGCCCGTGCGTGTCGCCGTACTCGCTGGTCAGCGCATGCCAGTCGGCCACGAAGTAGAAGCACTCGTACTTCGACTGCAACTCGGCCCAGTTGCCGAGCGCACCCGCCAGATGGCCGAGGTGCAGCTTCCCGGTCGGGCGCATCCCGGACAGCACGCGTTTGGTCACGGTCCGAGGAGCCTCGCGAGAAAGAGATACGGCGGTCCGATGATCGTCCAGAACATGCCGGTCAGGATGAGCGCGTACAGGATGAGAAAGCCATAGGGTCGCACCAGCCGGTCGAACGGGTCCGCGAGCGAGGCCGGCAACAGCCCGCCCACGACGCTCCCCCCATCGAGCGGCGGCACCGGCAGCATGTTGAAGACCGCCAGCAGCAGGTTCAGCGTGAAGGCGACGCTGACGAACCGGTAGAGCAACGGCCCGGCCCCACCGACGGCGACGTCGAGTGACGAGGCCTGCAACGCGCCCATCGCGGACGACGCCAGGACGGCCAGCGCAATGTTGCTGGCCGGGCCGGCGGCCGCGACCAGGACGTAGTCGCGCCGGCCGCGCCGCAGCCGCGCGACGTCGACGGGGACCGGCTTCGCCCAACCGATGACCGGAATCCCCGAAGCGAAGGCCACTAGGGGCAGGACGACCGTCCCGACCGGATCGACATGCACGAGCGGGTTCATCGAGATCCGGCCGAGCGCTCGTGCGGTCGGATCGCCCAGCCGGTCGGCGGTCCAGGCGTGCGCCGATTCATGCACGGTCAGGGAAAGCAACAGAACGAGAAAGACGGTGAGGAGATCGATGACGTTGAAATCGAGCAACGCCCAAAAGGATACGGCTTGGGCGGAGGTTTCACAACCTCGGCGTCGCAAAATGAGCCAAAACGGCGTCGGCGAGGCGCGCGCCGACCGCAGCGGTCAGCTCTTCACGCGTGGCGCGCCTGACGCCGGCCAGGCTCCCGAATCGGCTCAGGAGCCGGCGGCGCCGACGCGGCCCGACACCAGGGACCTCGTCGAGTTCGGAGTGCAGATTCCGCTTCTTTCGAGCCTCCCGGTGGAACGTGACCGCGAAGCGGTGGGCCTCGTCGCGGATCCGCTGTAGCAGCAGCAGCGCCGGGCTCGACTTCGGCAAGGCGATCTCGGGCCCCTCGCGCATCACCACCCGTTCTTCTCGCTTCGCCAGGCCGATCGCGACGAGATTGCCGAGGCCCAGCTCCCCGAATGCACCGTAGGCGGCCGAGAGCTGCCCCGCTCCGCCGTCGATGACGACGAGATCGGGAAACGGCCCTCCGTCCTCGAGCAGGCGCCGGTAGCGCCGCAGCACGACCTCACGCATCGCCGCAAGATCGTCAGGATGTCCGGTGCCGCCGTCGTGACGGACCCGGTACTTCCGGTACTCACCCTTCGCCATCCGGCCGTCCTCGCTGACGACCATCGCCCCCACCGTATCGCTCCCCTGAATCGTCGAGACGTCGAAGCATTCGATCCGACGGGGCGCCGCGGCCAGGTGCAGCGCGCCGCGCAGCGCTTCGACCGCGGCGCGGTGCGCAGCCGCATCGTCACTGAACCTCGTCTCGTAGGCCAGCGCCGCATTGCGCGTCGCCAGGTCGAGCAGCCCCCGCTTGTCGCCACGCTTCGGCGTCATCACGCGGACGCGGCCGTCGCCGCGCGCCGACAGCCAGCCCTCGAGCGCGTCGGACTCGGCCAGCGCGACCGGCACGTGAATCTCGGGTGGCGCCGGCCGCTCCTCGTAGAACTGCTGGAGGCCCGCCTGCAGCACATCGGCCGCATCGGTGCCCTCCGGCGTCACCGTGTCGGCCACCAGTTCGATCCGCTCGATGACGCGCCCACGCCGCATCTGGAATACCTGGATGACGGCGCCCGCGGGCCCCACACGCACGCCGAAGGCGTCGCGGTCGCCCAGTTGGGTGGTCGACATCTTCTGCTGGCGATCGCGCAGCGTCTCGATTGTCCGGGTGGCGTCGCGCCACTCGGCCGCTTCCTCGAAGCGTTCGGCGTCCGCCGCCTCACGCATCCGGACACCGAGCTGGCCGACCAACTCGTCGTTGCGGCCGCCAAGGAACAAGCGCGTGTCCTCCACGGCTCGCGCGTAGCGTTCGGTGGAACAGACCTCCGACACGCAGGGCGCGAGGCAGCGCTTGATGTCGTACTCGAGGCATGGCCGTCCCCGTCGGCCGGTGATCACCTCGTTGCACGACCGGATGCCGAACAGCCGATGCGTGAGCGACATCGTCTTGCGCGCGAGCCGCGTCGGCAGAAACGGACCGGCGTAGAAGGCGCCGTCGCGCTCGACCCGCCGGGCCACGAGCACCCGCGGACACGACTCGTTGGTCGTGAGTTGCAGGTAGCTGTAGTTCTTGTCATCACGCAGCAGGACGTTGTACTTCGGCGACCGCTGCTTGATCAGGTGATTCTCGAGCGCCAGCGCCTCGACGACCGAATCGGTGACGATGACCTCGAGCGAGGCGATCTCGTCGAGCAAGGCGTCCATCCGCGGGCTCGCGCCGTAGGCGCTGATGTAGCTGCGGACCCGGTCGCGCAGGGCGCGGGCCTTGCCGACATAGAGCGTGTCCCCCTGCCGATTGGCGTACAGATACACACCCGGCTGCTCGGGCAACCGGTCGATCTGACGCTTGAGATCGGCGATAGGCATGGGCTACACTGCGGTCGGGGCGAACGCTGCCCCGTCGGCGGAAGTCGGATCACGCCGACAGGTCACAGCCGTGCGATCCCACGATAATACGTTCGGGCCCTCCGGTCTGCGATGACCTTCACCGGCACCATCGGCACACTCTGCCTCTTTCCGCTGCGCGCGATCATCGCCGTGAGCGTCGCGCTGCGCGTGCATCCGAACGTGCTCACCTTGGTTGGCGTGTTGATCAACTTCGTCGCCGCGTGGGCGCTCGCCGTCGGCCGGTTCACGCTGGCCGGGTTCATCATGATCGTCGCGAACATCTTCGATTTCATCGACGGAAAGGTCGCCGAGGAGCTGGACCTACGATCCGAGTTCGGCGGCTTCTGGGACTCGGTCATGGACCGCTTCTCGGACATCTCGCTGTTCATCGGCCTCATCTATCTCTACGCCCAGCTCGGCCGCACCGACTACGTCATCATCACCGCACTGGCGATGATGTTCTCGGTGCTCACCAGCTACACGCGGGCCCGCGCCGAGTCGATCATCGAGAAGTGCAAGGTCGGCTTCATGGAACGACCCGAGCGGATCGTGCTGTTCATGATCGGCGCGTTCACGAACCGCATGGCGGCGGTGCTCTGGGTGATCGGGGTGCTGTCGATCGTGACGGTGGCCGACCGGATCTTCTACACCTGGCGCGAACTGAACCGGACCCGGATCGGAGCGGCGGCATGAGCCCGAAGGTGACCCGCGCGCTCGGCCTGCCGTTCGTGATCGTCTGGAACGCGCTGTTCTGGACCTACGACCGCGCCACCTGGCAGTACGACCTCATGGTCATCGCCATCCTGGCGTTCGTCTGGCTCACGCCGCCGGCGTGGCTCGGCGACCCGATCGCCGCCGGCCCGGGCCTCGTCGGCTGGCTGCTAGGGCTGGCTCCATAATTGGAGCGGGGCCCTCACCCCAACCCTCTCCCAGAGGGAGAGGGACCGGGTGAAGGGGCTACACATCCTCGCGTTCGTCGTGCCCACCCAGATCGAGCGCTTCGCCGGTGAACTGCAGGTCGTGCGCGGCGATCTTGTCGCGCAACACCCGGCGGGCTTCACCATAGTGCTTGTGCGGCACGGTCAGCCGCCGCGCCAGGCGCTGCATCCGGTCGATGACGACCAGGGTGATCTCGTCGCCCTCGCGCCAGGTCAGCCCGCCGATCTTCGAGTACGGCACGAAGCCGGTGTCGGCCCAGATCCCGTCCTCGTAGAAGCCCCGCGTGATCCGCATGCTGAGCGGAATGGCGTAGGCGTAGTAGAGAAACATCATCCCTTCACCGAACACCTGCGTCGGCAGCCGCTGCTGGATGACGAGCTTGAAGAAGACGAGCAGGCCGAGGACGACACCGAGTGCCATCACCAGGCCGAAGAACGGTGGCTTGGTCCCGCGCCAGGTGAGAATGGCCGTGGAACGGAGTCGGCGGAACTTGACCCAGAGCCAGGCGACGCGCGCGTTGGCCACCAGGAACCCGGCCCCGAGAACGAGGAGCAGCGTCGAGAGAATCGAAGCGATCGACATTGCAGCGCACGGGCGGCGGTCCGCGACCGGACTCAGACGCGCGACTGGTATTCGCCCGTGTTCGTGTTCACGCGAATCGTGTCGCCGACGTTGATGAACGGCGGCACCTGCACCACCAGGCCCGTTTCGAGCGTGGCGGGCTTGATCTGCGCGCTGGCGGTCGCGCCCTTGATCGACGGCGGCGTGTCGGACACTTTCAGATCGACCGTCTGCGGCAGATCGATGCCGACCGGCTCGTCCCCGTAGAACTGCACGCGGATCAGCGCCTCCGGAATCAGATACCGCATCGAGTCGCCCAGCAGGTCGGTCGACATGTGGGTCTGCTCGTAGCTCTCGGTGTCCATGAAGTAGTAGGCGTCGCCGTCGGCATAGAGATACTGCATCTCGCGATCGTCGATGATCGCGCGCTCGACGCTGTCCTCCGAACGAAACTTGTGATCGGTCAGCGTCCCGGAGCGGATGTTGCGCATCCGGGACTGCACGAACCCCCGCTTGTTGCCGGGCGTCAGATGCTGGAGGTCGAGGATCCGGAAGAGGCCCTCGCCCTGCTTGATCAACATCCCCTTCCGAAGCCGCGTCGCTTGAATCGAACTCATCGCTACCTGCCCCTACCGGTTGTCAGGCCTCCCGCACAGCCGCCGATCGTAGCATAGCCGCCGGCCGTCAGGTATACGCGACGCGGCCAGAATGGCGTATCCTGCTGGGAGACTCACTCGAGGGCACGTCATGAAACGCTTCCTGCTACCAGCGCTGCTGTTCAGTACCGGGGTCTTCGCCGGCCTCGTGCTCACGGGCCGGCTCCAGGTCGCCGAGGAGTCCTCGGCCGACCAGGCGTCGCCGACCGTATCGTCCGCCGCCGCGACGCTGACCGCGGCCAGCCTGCCCGATTTCACCGAGGTCGCCTCGGCTCGGGTGCCGAGCGTCGTCAACATCTCCTCGATGCGTCTCGAACGCCGGGCGGCCGGGCCGATGTTCAACGACCCGTTCTTCAGCTATTTCTTCGGCAACGACCCGAACATGTTCGGCGCGCAGGAACGCACCAGCCTCGGCTCGGGCGTGATCGTCTCGCCGGACGGCTACATCCTCACGAACAACCACGTCGTCGGCAGCGTCGATGCCGAGGTCACCGTGACCCTGGCCGACAACCGGGAGCTGGCTGCGGAGGTCATCGGCGTCGACCAGTGGACCGACATCGCGTTGCTCAAGATCGACGCCGACGATCTGCCGGTGGCGCCGTGGGGCGACTCGTCGACCATCCGGGTCGCCGAGTGGGTGCTGGCGATTGGCAACCCGTTTCAGTTGAACCAGACCGTGACGCTCGGCATCGTCAGCGCGGTCCGGCGCGCGAATCTCGGGATCACGACCTACGAGGACTTCATCCAGACCGACGCGGCCATCAACGAGGGCAATTCGGGCGGCGCCCTGATCAACGGCCGCGGCGAACTGATCGGCATCAACACCGCGATCTTCACGCAGAGCGGCGGTGACCAGGGGGTCGGCTTCGCCGTCCCGAGCAACCTGGCTCGCCGCGTCATGGACGATCTCATCGAATTCGGCGAGGTGCCGCGTGGATCGATCGTCTACATCGAGATCGCCCCGCTGACGACCCGCCAGGCCGAGCAACTCGGCGTGCCGCCGGGCAGCGGCGCGTTGATTGCCCGAGTGCGGCGCGGCACGCCGGCCTACGAGGCGGGGATCCGACCGGGCGACGTCATCGTCGCGTTCGACGACCAGCCGGTCGATGATGCGTCCCACCTGCTCCGCCTGCTGGCCGACGCGCCGATCGGTGGCACCGTGGTGCTGACGGGCCTGCGCGACGGCCGCGACATCATCTTCAACGTGGAGATCGGCAGGGCGCAGAGCCGCCAGTAGAGGGCGCGGCGAGGTGGCCGACGCTCAGTCGGTCGCGTAGGCGTTCGGCCGGCCGCTGGCCAGCACGTCGCGCAGATACCGGCCGGTGTGCGAGGCCTCGACCTCGACGACCTGCTCGGGCGTGCCCGTGGCCACGACCCGGCCGCCGTCCGCCCCGCCTTCGGGACCCAGATCCACGACCCAGTCGGCCGTCTTGATGACGTCGAGGTTGTGCTCGATGACCAGCAGCGTGTGGCCCGCCTCGAGCAGCTTCCTGAACGCGGCGAGCAGCTTGGCGATGTCGTCGAAGTGCAGTCCGGTCGTCGGTTCGTCCAGGATGTAGAGGGTCCGATCGCTGCCGTGCGCCGTCAGGTGCGAGGCAATCTTGATCCGCTGCGCCTCGCCGCCCGACAGGGTCGTCGCCGGCTGCCCGAGCCGCAGGTAGCCGAGCCCGATTTCATCGAGGACCGCGAGTCGGCGCAACACCTTCGGCGAGTTGTTGAAGAACGACAGCGCCTCGCGGACGGTCATGTCGAGTACCTGATCGACCCGCCGCCCGCGATAGGTCACGTCGAGCACCTGCGGTTTGAACCGCGCGCCGTCACACTCGTCGCACGGCACGAAGACGTCGGCGAGAAACTGCATCTCGACGCGGATCACGCCCTCCCCTTCGCAGGTATCGCACCGGCCCCCTGGGACGTTGAAGGAAAAGTGGCTGGCCGTGAGGCCCTCGGCCTTGGCATCCTTCGTCGACGCGAATAGCTCGCGGATCGGGTCGAAGGCCTTCAGATAAGTCACCGGGTTCGACCGCGGCGTGCGTCCGATCGGCGCCTGGTCGACCAGCGAGACGTCGCCGATCAGTTCCGCGCCCTCCACCCACTCGTGCGCGCCGACCTTCTTGTCCCAGCCGCCCTTCGCCCGCTTCAGCGCAGCGAACAGCACGTCGTGCACCAGCGTCGACTTCCCCGACCCGCTGACGCCGGTCACGCAGGTCATCGCGTTCAGGGGAATGTCGACGTCGAGCGATTGCAGGTTGTGCTCGGTCGCGCCCACGACCCGGATGACCTGCCCCGGCGGCCTCCGCCGTTTCGCGGGCAGCGGGATCGCCAGGTCGTCGCGGAGGTACTTCGCCGTGAGCGACCGCGGCTCCTTGAGCAACGGCTCGTAGCGCCCGGCGTAGACGACGCGCCCACCCTGTTCGCCGGCGCCCAGCCCGAGATCGACGATGTAATCGGCCACCTTCATCATCTGGGCGTCGTGCTCGACGACGAGCACGGTGTTCCCCTGGTCGCGCAGCTGCTTCAGGATGCCGATCAGCCGCAGATTGTCGCGCGGGTGCAGGCCGATCGACGGCTCGTCCAGGACGTACAGCGTGCCCACCAACGCCGATCCGAGCGAGGTCGCCAGGTTGATCCGCTGGGCCTCGCCGCCCGACAGCGTGGACGACACGCGATCCAGCGTCAAGTAGGTCAGGCCGACATCGCGCAGGAAGGTCAGGCGTTTTCGGATCTCGCGCAGGATCTTCTCGGCGATCGCTTCGTCGCGGGCATCCAGTTCGAGGCCATCGAAGAACGCGGCGGCCTCGAGCACCGTCAGCGCGCTGACGGCGTCAATGGTGCGGCCGCTCACCCAGACGTCGCGCGCCTCCTGACGCAGTCGCGCGCCCTGGCAATCGGGACAGGTGAGATAGCTGCGGTACCGGCTGAGAAAGACCCGCACGTGGACCTTGTACTTCTTCCGCTCGAGCCACCGAAAGAAGCCCCGAATGCCTTCGTACTCGCCGTCGCCGTCGACCACGAAGGCACGCTCGGCATCGCTCAGCTCCTCCCACGGCACGTCGATCCGGATCCGCTTCGTCCGCGCCGCCCGCTTCAAGTCGACCAGCTTCGACCGGTAGTGCGGCTTGCTCCACGGCTCGATCGCATTCTGCTGAATCGACTTGGTCTCGTCGGGCACGACCAGCCCCAGGTCGAGCTCGATCACGTTCCCGAAGCCATGGCACGTCGGACAGGCCCCGAACGGGTTGTTGAACGAGAACAGCCGGGGCTGCGGCAACTCGTAGGGGATCGCGCAGGTGCGGCACTCGAAGCGCTCGCTGAAGACGTGGCGGGTCGGCTCGTCGTCCGCCTCGTCGGAGTCGGCCAGCTGAATCGCGAAGGCCGCGCCGCCGCTCTCCAGATAGGCCACCTCGATGGAATCGGTGACGCGCGTGAGCAGGTCGGGGCCGGCGGTCAGCTTCACGCGGTCGACGACGACGTCCAGCGTCGATCGACCCTCCAACGACGGCAGGTCGAGGTCATCGAAGCCTACGACCCGACCATCGACATACAGCCGGCCGAAGCCCC
>CEPV01083885.1_pt1 | contig 9979 bp, 8 predicted proteins | sample 530451 | NCBI WGS metagenome assembly CEPV01 (sample SAMEA2620097, study PRJEB7988) | marine metagenome | isolation source: saline water (ENVO:00002010), including | reverse complement strand
AATAGGCAGTCTATTGAGAATGGTGAACCGTATTCGGCAGAAGATTTCTTCTAATGGCTTTATTGTGTTTCAGCGGTGGTAGATGGGCTGTCTTCCTCTCTTGGCTCAGCTGGCTCCGCAGCTCCTTCTGGAGCCTCGATCTTCTCCTCTTCTTTCACACGGGGAACACTGATTCTCGCCACTGGCTGACCAGGATGATCGAGAACGGTAATCCCGGAAGGAATCTTGATGTCCTTGACATGAATCGCTTGCCCTTCCTCAGTAAGAGAACTTAAATCCGCCTCTACTTTATTGGGAATGGCATCGGGGAGACACTCGATGTTCAAAGTGGTTAGTTCATGGGCCAAGATATTATCCTTTTGCCTTAGGGCTGGGGCTTCACCGACCAGAACAATAGGTACCACCAGCCGTACCTTTTCCTCCATTCTTACCTGATAGAAATCGATGTGGAGTAGATCTCCTTTAATCGGGTTACGTTGCACTTCGCGAACCAGCACCTTTTTCGGATGTTTTGCCCTGTCAATCTTCAGGTTGATTAGCCCGGTACTACCGGCTTGAGCCAAGATTCTTTTTAGTTGAGCGGAATCACATTCCAATGTCAGCGAATCTACACCGTGGCCATAGAGATGCACTGGGGTAATTCCCTGACGGCGTAGAGACTGAACTTTCTTCCCCAGTACCTCTCGAGTTTTGACGGCTAGTTCTATCTGTTCCAAAAACTCCTCCTCCCTAGCTCCCTGTTTATCGGTTCTGTATTTTAACAGTAATGCTATATGTTACACCCTTCATCATTTAATATCAAGAAGTCTTAAAGACTGAGGTGATCTGTATTTTCTATAATCTCTTCACGCAAAGTAATTTATCGCTGTCCATATTATGTCAGTGTCACCCCACTCTCCTCACCACTTTTTCCAGTACCGCTTGCCAGTTGGCGCCAATACGTTTAGGGATGAGACGAAGCTGGCGAGTATCAAGGTAGACACTGTCGATAGGGAGCCTTAGTATCTTTAGGAAAGGATCGAGCTTCGGTTTATCGAAGCGCATGCCTTCAAGACGCCGGATGACTATTTGATTTTCTTCAGTGGAGATAGACTCAATACCAGTCTTCGTTCCCAGTATCTTAATCTTTAGAGCGTAGAGTAAGTTCTTTACCTTCTGTGGCGGAGTTCCAAAGCGGTCGGTAAATTCCTTATATATATTTTCTATTTGCTCAACTTGGTTCACTTTCGTTAGCTTCTGGTAGAGACTAATTCGGGTGTTGAGGTCAATGACATAGTCCTCGGGGATGTAGGCCGGTAAAGGCAGGCTAATGGTGGGAGGGGGTAGGTGTGACGCCTTTACCTCTTCCAGGGATTTACCTGCCTTCTTTGCCTTTAGCTCCTCAATCGTCTGTGCCAAAAGCTGAGTGTAAAGGTTGAAGCCAACGGCGCTGATATGGCCACTTTGCTTGACGCCCAGCATGGTGCCCGCTCCACGGATTTCTAAGTCTTTCATAGCGATACCGAAGCCAGCTCCCATCTCGGTGGCTTCAAAGATGGTCCTTAGACGTTTTTCCGCGGTTGGCGTCAGGTGTTTTCCCTTCTCATAGAGAAAATAGGCATATGCTATATTGGTGCCCCGCCCTACCCGCCCTCGTAACTGATAAAGCTGAGTTAGGCCGCACCTGTCGGCGTTATTGACAATCATGGTATTGACGTTAGGCATATCTAGTCCTGACTCGATAATGCTGGTGCAGACTAGGACGTCGGTTTTGCCCTGAACAAAGTCTGTCATTACTTTTTCTAATTTATCTTCCGGAATTTGGCCGTGACCGATGGTAATCCTGGCTTCGGGAACTAATTTCTGCAGTTTGCTAGCGATATAGACGATGCTCTGTACTCGGTTGTGGACGAAGAAGATCTGACCATTTCGCTCTAATTCCCGTAATATGGCATCTCGCACCAAACGGTCATTATATTCAGTGAAATATGTCTTGATTGGCAGGCGTTCTTCGGGTGGAGTCTCCATAACGCTCATATCTCTAACATTAACCAGCGACATGTGTAGGGTACGAGGGATGGGAGTGGCACTTAGGGTGAGGACGTCCACTTCCTGTCTTTTCTTCTTGAGGTATTCCTTGTGGGCAACGCCAAAGCGCTGCTCTTCGTCAATGATCAACAAACCAAGATTCTTGAAAACCACATCTTTTTGTAGTAGCCGGTGAGTGCCGATGCAGATGTCCATTGTTCCATCAGCTAATCTATCAATGATTATTTTTTGTTCTTGGTGCGACCGGAAGCGGCTTAGAGCTTCGATTTTTAGCGGGAAGGCGGCTAGTCTTTGGCTAAAGGTGGTAAAGTGCTGTTCAGCTAATACTGTGGTAGGCACCAGTACCGCCACCTGTCTGCCGTCCATCACTGCCTTGAAAGCGGCGCGGATAGCCACCTCGGTCTTGCCGTAGCCGACATCTCCGCAGACCAGCCGATCCATTGGTTTGGTTTTCTCCATATCTTCTTTTACTTTCTTTATTGCTTCTATTTGGTCTGTGGTCTCGACATGGGGGAAAGCCGACTCCAGTTCTTGCTGCCAGATAGTATCTGGAGAAAAGGCGAAGCCAGGTACGACCTCGCGGGCGGCGTAAAGAGCCAGTAGTTCCTCGGCGACGTTAACCACCGACTCCTGAACTCTTTGCTTGACTCGTGACCACTCTTGAGTGCCTAGTCGGCTCAACACTGGCGGTCGTTCAGCGGCGCCGACATAGCGGGTGACGCGGTCAATCTGGTCGGTTGGGACGTAAAGCTTATCACTGGAGGCGTATTCCAGAGTGAGATATTCCTTTCCACCGTTCTCGGTACTCATGGTGGTTACGCCGGCGAATCGGGCAATACCATGTTCAATATGCACCACGTAGTCGCTGGGCTTAATATTAATATAGAGCTTATGGTGTGGTACTGGGTATTTCTTGAGTAATCGGCTCTGCTTAATAAAGCCGAAGATTTCGGTGTCGGTGAATAAGCTAGTTTGAGGCATTATCCAGCCTGCAGCCAATGAACCTTGTAGCAGGGTTAATGAACCAGGGGGTGGGACTGATTTGATTTCAGTCAGTGGCGGAGCAATGATATCTTCCGTCTCGAGGAGCTCGGACAAACGATTCGCTTGCTGACTGACAAGGATAAGGCGCTGTGCTTGGAGTAGCATCTTCTTGACTTTCTTAATAAACGTTGGTAGTTGCCCTGCATAGTTAGATGCAGGGGTAATGCCCAGTTCGTATCCCGTCTCGTTATCAAGACCCCAAGCGGTAAGTGTCAGGTGATGTCGACTCTTTAAGGCTGGTTCTATCTCTTCCCAGATAAAATAGGGTCTGTGGAAGTTAACCGGTAGTTTACCTTGGCCCACCATCTCCGTCCGTAGTTCGCTGGCTTTGGTGTCTAGATCGTCTATCGCCAGTCGGATACTCCCTGGTTCATCAAGGAGTAGCTGGCTATTCTGAGGTAGGTAATTTAGTAGGCAGTCGTTGGTAAACGGTTCTGTTTGATCTGGTAACAGGTCTGTCGTCGGGGTAACCATAATGGACGGTACGGTTTTTAGAGAGCGTTGGCTGATCGGGTCAAAGAGACGAATACTCTCCACGGTATCACCAAAGAATTCGAGTCGGGCGGGTAGGTTACTGTTTGGTGGGTAGATATCGATAATGCCGCCACGGTGACTTATCGTGCCTGGTACTTCCACTAGGTTCTCTAATTGATAACCGATGGTCTGCCATCGATTCAGTAGGTCGAATGGTTTCATCTCTACCCCAACCGTTATCGTGTGGCCAGCGTCGATAAATTGACTCGAAGTGGGTAATTTTTGTACCAGCGCCGGCGTCGATGAGATAATCAACGGCGGTGGTTCTTTGTCCCGATTAGTCGGGATGTTGGTCAAGGAGGCTAGCACTCGGAGTCTCTCGACTGTCGTGGAATTACTTGAGACGATACGCTCATAAGGTAGAGCCTCCGGTTCGGGGAACAGTCTTACCACATCGGGGTTACACCAAGGCAAAATTTGTTCATAGAGCTTCTTGGCGTTCTCCGGGTGCGCGGTAACTACGAGCATTGGCTGTCGTTGCCGATGGTAGAGCGACGCGGTGATGTAAGGCTTGGCGGCATTAAGTACAGTCACTCTGACGTCACCCCTTTTCTTTTTTAGTTCGTCAATAAGCTGGAGGTAAGCCGGGATCTCTTCAACAAGAGTTAATAGTTGAGTCAGATTGAATGACATTTCTTCTCCAAATACCCTTGGGGCTAGCCGGAATCCGACTAGCCCTTGCCAGTATAATGTTAACACGACGCTCGTTATAAGCTCAAATATGACGTTATTGTTGAAAGTAGCCTAGCTTGCTATAATAAAATAACTTTAGTTGGATGACTAGATGTGGACACAGTCAAAGCGAGAAAACATAGTCGCGGATCACCCTATCACCGTATTGTCGTTAAGCTTGGTACCAGCCTCTTGACTGGTGGCACTGTCCATCTTGACGCGGCGGTCATGTCCAACCTTGTCGGCCAAGTGGCTCAGCTACATCAGCAAAGTCAGGAAATATTTATCGTCTCCTCAGGAGCTATCGCCGCCGGTCGGTCGAAGCTGGGTTTAACCCGGGGACGAGATCATAAACATCTTGGCATCCCTTTCAAGCAGGTGCTGGCTTCGGTGGGGCAGAGCCGGCTAATGAATGTCTACGAGCAGTTGTTTGCCAAGCACAATATTACCGTGGCACAAGCATTATTGACTAGAGCCGACCTGACCAGTCGTGATGGTTATCTCAATGCCCGTGGTACCCTTCTGGCTTTACTCGAATTGAGGGTGCTCTGTGTCGTCAATGAAAACGATGTCGTTGCTGTTGATGAGCTTCAGGACGCTCGATTTGGTGACAATGATAATCTCTCGGCGATGGTGGCAAACTTAGTCGATGCTGATCTCTTGCTGATTCTTTCTGACATTGCCGGGTTGCATACCGCTGATCCCAACCACCACTCTAATGCCTGCCTTATTTCGCAGGTGGAGCGGATAACTCCGGAGATTGAAAGTCTGGTTACTGGTTCAGCCGGTAATCTGGGGACTGGCGGTATGGTGACTAAGCTTGAGGCGGCCAAGATGGCGACAGCGTCCGGGGTGTCCGTCGTTATCGCCGATGGTCGGGAGCCAGGAGTGATCCCACGTGTGGCCGCTGGGGAGCTCATCGGTACCTATTTTCCGACATCTACCAGTAAGCTGGAGAGTCGTGAGCGCTGGTTACTGAGTGGTCTTTCCACTAAAGGTAGGTTGGTGGTAGATTCGGGGTGTGCCCGGGCTCTGAAAAGACAGAAGGGAAGTCTACTGGCGGTAGGTGTTGTTGGCGTCGAAGGTGAGTTCGAGCGTGGCGATGTCGTTGAGATTTTTGATACTGGCGGCTCACAGTTGGGCTGTGGTCTGACGAATTATGGCTCGGCGGATATAGAGCGAATTAAAGGTGCTCAGTCCGGTAAGATTATTACCGTGCTTGGTTACGATTATGGAGCCGAGGTTCTTCACAGGAACAATCTGGTAGTATTATAAATGCAGCTAGATTTTGGCTTGCCCTAGAATGACAAAGATAATGGAAAAGGGAAGGGGATAAAGGTCTGTCCATCGTGCAAGGCTTTGACAGGTAGTGGTTATGGTCCATAAGGATCTATTCTTGACTGTCTTCGTCTCCGAGTTGTAGTATGAGGAGCATGACAAAGGTAAACAATCAACCAACGGAATCAGCTATTGAGGAATTGAAGGTTAAGGGGAAGGCGGCCAAGGTAGCTTCTCGGCGCTTGGCTTATCTTTCTACCGATATTAAAAACCAGGCGCTAGCTAATATCGCTGATGATCTGTTGGCCAGAAAGGATAAGCTCCTGGCGGCCAACCAGATTGACTGTACTGAAGCTAAATCTTTAGGGATGAACGAGGCGATGCTCGATCGTTTACTGCTGAACACGAGCCGCCTCGAGGGGATGGCTCGCGATACGAGGGCAGTGGCCGCCTTACCTGATCCGGTCGGCGAAGTCTTTGATATGCGTACTTTGCCCAACGGCCTACTCATTGGCCGGAAGCGGGTGCCTCTGGGGGTAATTGGGGCTATTTATGAGAGCCGGCCCAATGTCACTGTGGATATCTCCGTGCTTTGTCTCAAGTCGGGTAATGCTGTTATTCTTCGTGGCGGTCGGGAGACAATCCACTCTAATCGTGCCTTAGCTACCGTCGTTCAAGAGGCGGCGAGTCGAGCTGGGGTGCCTCAGGGAACTGTGCAGTTAGTGGGAAATACGGAGCGGACTCTGGTAAATCATCTACTTAAGATGAATGATGTTATTGATCTGCTGATACCGCGTGGTGGGGTGGAACTGATTAGGTTTGTTGCCCAGAACGCCACCGTGCCGGTGGTTACCGGTGGTATCGGTGTGTGTCACACCTATGTCGATAAACAGGCTGATGTGACTAAGGCCGTGGATATCGTTTTTAACGCTAAGGTACAGCGCCCGATGGTGTGTAATGCCCTAGATACGGTACTGGTTCATGCTGATATCGCCCATGATTTTCTGCCGTTGATGGCAAAGGAACTGGCTAAGGACGGGGTCGAGATGCACTGCGATGAGAGGGCTTTGTCCATTCTAAAGCCACATTCGGGATTGAAGCTCTGTCCGGCAACTGATGCCGATTGGGGTAAGGAGTTTCTGGCGCTTATCGCTGCTGTCAAGGTAGTCGAATCTCTAGATGGGGCGCTGGCACATATTGAGAGCTATGGTTCGGGTCATTCGGAGGCGATTGTCACCGAGGATTACGCAACCGCCATGCACTTTCTTAATGAAGTCGATGCCGCCTGTGTCTATGCTAATGCCAGTACCCGCTTTACTGATGGTGGGCAATTTGGGCTTGGAGCGGAGGTTGGTATCAGTACCCAGAAGATGCACGCCCGTGGTCCGATGGGATTAAAGGAGCTTACCAGCTATAAGTGGATCATCTTTGGTAGTGGGCAGGTAAGACCTTAGGCGGCTACTTGTTTTTTATTACTTCTAGGGCGGATTGTTGGGCATGAAATAATTCCCCAATACCCTTCTCGGCTAAGGAGAGTAGTTGGTTTGTCGTTTCCCTATTGAAAGGCTTACCTTCCGCCGTGCCCTGAAACTCGATTAAACTACCTTTGCCGGTCATGACCACATTGAAGTCGACATCGGCGTTGAAGTCTTCGTCGTAACATAGGTCTAACAGCTGATCGTTGTGGACAACTCCGACGCTGGTGGCAGCGACGGTATCTTCCAGAGGTATGTCGGTAATGACGCCCATATTGGCCAGATTTTGTAGTGCTTGGTATAGGGCGACATAAGCGCCGGTGATGGCTGTCGTTCTGGTGCCGCCGTCAGCTTGGAGTACATCACAATCGACAGTGAGGGTTCTTTCGCCTAATGCCTCCATATTGATTGCCGCGCGCAGTGAGCGCCCGATGATACGCTGTATTTCTTGATTGCGACCGGAGACCCGACCATGGAAGGAATCGCGATGGGTACGGGTAGTTGTGGCTCGGGGTAGCATGGCGTATTCCGCTGTGACCCAACCCTTGCCTTGACCTTTAAGGAATAATGGGACTCGCTCTTCCACACTAACGGCGCAGAGCACTCGTGTCTTACCCACCTCGATTAGGGCTGAGCCTTCGGCGAACTGTTGGAAGCCTGTGGTTATTTTTACCGGGCGCAACTCATTCCAGGAGCGTCCATCGGCTCTTTTAACCAAGAGTATTCCCTCCTAATTCCTGAATATAGCCAGCATACCATTGATAGATAGTGATGGCAATGAGGTCTAGCTCTGATAGACTCTCGCCAGTGCCTCTTTGAGCCCGGGCACGACTTGGTAGGCATCTATCTCTTTCGGGTCGACCCAGCGAAATTCTTGATGTTCCCAATCAATGCTGATCTTGCCTCGCTCCTCGATATGAAAGAGATAAGGGTGAACTATCCATCTCACCCCAGTCGCCTCGTCATCAACAGTTAGGGATTTGCCTCTTTTTATGAATGTTACCTCTTTGCTGCTCAGTCCGGTCTCCTCTTCTATTTCGGTCATGGCTTGCTCATCGGGCGACTTCTCTATGTAGCCGCTGACACCAGCCCATCTTCCCTGATAGCTACCCACCCGTTCACTGCGGCGTAATAATAATATTTTGCTATCGGATTCGAGGAAGCAGGTCACTACCGACCGATCAAGAAGACTAGCTATCTACCTCACCTCCCGGTGGTTAAAATTCTAAGCACTTTCCACTATTAAATACGGAACTAATCGTTATTGTTTAAGATTTAGTGCTTCAAAAGGTATTCTTTTAGCCAGTGGAGGGCGGCTTCTGCCGCCCTGCGTTTGTCTTGCTCTCGGTCATCGGTAAAGAAGTGCTTTCGGCTGTACGTTCCTGCTAAGTGAGATAGTCCAATGTAAAATAGTCCGACCGGCTTTCCCGGCACTGCCCCACCTGGTCCGGCAATACCGGTATCGGCTAGGCAGATATTAACGTCTAGTGTTTTGCGGCCGCCACGAGCCATTTCCTTGACTACTTGGGCACTGACGGCGCCGTGTTTGATAATAGTTTCAGTCTTTACCCCGACTACCCTAATCTTAGTTTCATTACTGTAGGCGGTTATCGAGCCTTTATAGTACGTAGCACTACCCGGGACATTGGTGAGTAAGTGAGATATTAGACCGCCGGTGGCCGATTCGACCACACCTAGAGTCAGTCTTTTCTTGCGGAGTAGATTGCCGACCTCTTCTTCGATACTATTTATGGCTTTATATCTGACCATTTTTACGTTTGAGTCCTTCGTCGGCGACGTACATACCAGAAGATAACACCGAGTGTCGTTCCCCAAATGGGGAGAAAGAGTAAAATCCAGATGAGGATGGTCACCAGTCCCTGCCCGAAAGTGACCAGAGCGCGGATGGCTGATTTGAGAGCTTCCAGAATACTCCAGCCTGGCGTCACTAATCCTGAGCCCGTGCCCTGCGGCTTGAGTTGGATGCTTATTAGGCTCATAGATGAGGTTCGCTCTAGATATTGTATCTGCCCCTTGATTTGCTCTATTTCACGTCTGATGCGAGATAGAGCGTCATAGATCTTGAGCATATCCTCCGTATTCGTGGCTTTGTCCAAGAGAGCGAGGTATTGCTTCTCAGTTGCCTCGGCATTCTTCAGCCTGGCTCCCAGGTCTGTATATTCCTCGGTTACATCGCGGCTGTTGGTGCTTTCCGATTCCACTCTGATGGCAAGTTTTCTCAACTCGGATAGAGCTGACTGGAATTCTTCGTCTGGCACCCGTACAGTGATGTTGCTACGTATGTTCTGTCCTTCGCCATCGATAAAAGACGAAACGATAAAGCCGCCTAGTCCTTCCGCTAGGTGGATAATCTCATCTCGGGTGTCAACCACATTTTCGACCACGAGGGATATATCCCCGTTACGGACTATTATTCGCTCGTGAGATATTGCTAGTAAAGCTCCGTTTCCAATGGCAACTTCCCTGGAAATAGCGATGCCACCTTCTGCACCGGCGAGAGACGCCGGTGCAGGTTGTGTCTTTATCTGGTCGACATCCGATTGCCATGGTGCTTGGCTACAAGCAGTAGGAATGAGTATGGTCACCAGGAGTAATAGTCCAACGATAATCATTAACCTTCTGTTCATCAGTTTCCTTGCTGTTGTGCTGTCTCACCATATACTATATTATTCTGAAGTCGACGCGTCAATGAAAGAAAATGGTTAGTCTGCAGTCAGTCCTAACGGGTAAAATGATGCCAGTAAGATTTCTGCTTGCATCTCAGATCATGAGTGCCTTATAATATCGCAAGGCGAGGCCAGCAAGAGATAATTTTACCTTTAATTTAAACCAAGCGAGTTTATCACGAGCCGGTTCTTTAGCTTTTTGAGAGGCGACGTAGCCAAGTGGTTAAGGCGGCGGTCTGCAAAACCGCTATTCACCGGTTC
>CEPV01058081.1_pt1 | contig 9999 bp, 4 predicted proteins | sample 530451 | NCBI WGS metagenome assembly CEPV01 (sample SAMEA2620097, study PRJEB7988) | marine metagenome | isolation source: saline water (ENVO:00002010), including | reverse complement strand
ACTAAAGTTTGTGACATGGCTGAAAAAAGCTTTCTTTTATGCAGAAACAGGCTGCCAGTTCATCGGCATGTGGGAAAATTTAGTTGCAATAAAGCAACTGTTTACTATTGCTTTAGGAAATGTGGAAAGCGCAGCTACAATACATCCAGCAGCATATGCAATATTGCATTCTCAAAGGGTTGGAAGCTGTTTAAAAACAGAGGCTACTTATACTGAGGGAACTGTGCATCTTAAAACACTGAATAAATTATGCGGATTTGTAAATTGCAAGCCTACATTAGAAGATAATGGGGAAAAAGTGGGATTCAGTTTAGGGGGCATTGAGACAGTATTAGCGAAATGGAACAAAGAGGGTGAAGGATTGCTCAACAATATTCCTGGTGTAGGGGGAGATACAGTTGGAAAGTACTTTGGAGATCCAGAAACAGCAACTAAGCCCATTGGATCATATATGAACCCAAGAGACAGCATAGTCATTTCCACTTTAACAGGATGTATTCCCGGAATAATACATGGAATCGACAAGATAAGGCAGATCCAATGCATGTATGCTGACTGTTTAGAAACCGGAGTTGGCCAGCAAGGCCTTCCTGTATTTGCATGCGAAGACCAGAAAGATTATGCAACCTGCAAGTATGTTGTAGGGGAAATCTTCAAGGTGATTCCATTCACTGCATTATTTAACCGTTATCTTGGATTAATCCAATCAACAATATCAAATCCATTTAAATTAATTGGAGCAGGCCTGGCTTATGGCTGCGCTGCTAGCTGTCCGTCTCCTACTGAAGGCCCCCACACTGCCTGCTTATGGATTAAAATAATTTCATTGGTTGGCAATTCTGTTCAGGAGATGACAAGCATTGTAGACCAGGGTTTTTTTAAGACAAGAAATGATTACTGCGATAGGTTTGATGACAGGTCAAAGGATGAGGATAAGGATGATGATGATGAAGACCAGGACAGGACTGGGCTGGCAGGAAGCGTACAAAGATAAAATGAAAACAATAAACAAAAAAGCACAGCAGTTCGGAAGTATTTTGTTAGTTATTGCGCTAATTACTTCAGTGTTTGCTGTTGGATTGTATACTGGGGGTAGCGATAATAAGATTACCGGGGCTGTTAGCGGGATGGAGAAAGTTAGTGGGTTTGCCATTTTGAAAAAAATGGATGATATTGATATTGAGATTCAGATAGATGATACTTATCCGGGTTTACCTGGAGCACTTAAGGATACACAATATAAATTTGACAAGGGTCAAGGATATAAATTAGAACCAAATGATAAATGGTATAATTTTCTTTATCAGACCTATGAATATAAAGAAATAAATGGTATTGATAATGTTGATGAGTTTCTTGATCATGTTTATAAGGAAAATAAAGGATACGAAGTAAAGTATATCCAAAGTCTAGGAAATAATAACGAATGGTTCCTATTAGATTCAAATAAAGAGGATGCAAAGAATAAATTGATAGAAAATGGAAATTTAAATGGTTATATTGTTCCTACATTAAATCTTGAAAATTCAAAAGATGTTCAGGGTGATATAAAAAAATATGAAGAAGAAATAGATATATATAATTCAATTACGACTGGAGAAAGTAGCAAGATAAATAATGAAGGGCAGATAAAGGATAAAAGAGTTGAACTTGGAGCAGATTATTTGCAATATAAAAAGGATATAACCAATGATAAAAATAAAAAAATATATTTAAAGACATCCTTAGAATATGAAGCACTTAATTCTCCAGAAACATTTGTCAGTAAATTTGAATCTTTTTCTGGAGAAGATAAAGAAACAGCCAAAGAAATTTTAAAAGAAAGCTACAATGACAAAAATTTAATGGGCGCACTGCAAAACGGGGTTAGGAGTGAAAGTAAAAATTTATTAACTGAAATTATTTTAGAAAAAGGGAAAAATAATGAAGCGTATAATGTTTTAAATGAACAAGATAAAAATATTGTAGATCAATTAATAAACAATCAAAAATCCGCTAATGAAGCTGATTTAGAATATGTTTTTGATTCTAAAACTCAAGATTATGTTTTTATTAATAAAAAAAATGAAATTGTTGATATGGTTTGGGATAAAGAAAAAACAAAATATGTTCCTTCTCCTACAGGGGAAAAATTTTCAAAGGAAGGATCTGGACTCTCTTCTGACGGACAATATACAAATGAGATGGTAGAGTTCCTAGAAAATAAAGGATTAGACATAGAGGATGGAAAAATTATCGATGAGTATGGAATTGAGTATATAGGAGAAATCAAAAAAAATCCAAAAGCAAAATCTCCTGAAGATGTATTTCTTTTTGATACCACCAAAACAGTATCTCCTAAAACAAAAAAGTTTGGAAAAATAATTGCTAAAAAATCTGATTATTTTGTAGATGTTGATGGTAATAATTTACCAGTGTATCTTGATGCTGGGGGTAAGGCATATGACATCAAAGGCAATTTAATTACTAAAAATGTAATTAAAAAAGTTAATATTGTTGATGGAATAGATGCAGAAGAAGTATATGCAATAGATAAAAATAAAATCGAGGAACAATTGCTTTCAGCTACAATAAAGAGCAAAAATTTCGAGGGTGAATCTGAGGATATTCCTGTTAATCCATTAGAATATAAACTATTGACAGATTCAATTACAGATGCTGGGAAAGATGCAACAACAGATGGGAGTTTAACCCAAGGGGACACTTTATCAGTATATAACAATGACGGACAATTAAAATCACAGATTACCAGGGGGGATTATGAAAAGATTACTGGATTTAAAAAAGAGAGCAAGTTCAACGAAAAAGGCGAGCCTTTGTTAATAGAAACTATATCAGATGACGAGAACACAATCCTAGAAGAAAAATATGAAATGGTTGAAACAGGAACTAGTAAGGATGGCAAGCCAGTTTTAGAGAAAAAGCTCAAATCCTGGGTTAAAAGAGAGAAAACAGATAATGAAATTGAAAAAAATGGATATAAGTATTTTCAAACTTTAACAACTACAAGAACAATTAAAACTGATACATCTGGAAAGAAAACTGTTGATATAATTACTGACACAACAATAGATGATTTAACAGGAGAGCCATTAAAACTAACAGTAGAAAAAGATGGAGATACTACAACTGCTGAATTTAATGATGCTGGCGAAATAACTCTGACTAGTGGAACGGATGATTCAGTCAAATCTCAATTAAACACCTTAAAACAGCAATACACTTCAAGAGTCTGGGTAAACAGGATTGAATCAGCGTTAACAGACTTCTCCGGTTTCGGAGCACTAAACTTATTATTCAGGGATGAGGAGTGGTACTTTAACTGGAGAGAAGGTGTTGACAGGGCATTTGCAGAGCTTTATCTTGGTGAAGAATATTGGACAAGTGCTGTCTGCGCAAGCCATGTTGATAGGGATCAGGAAGGAGTTGCCTACCTTGACACAAGATTAGGTTTAGGAGGCGTTGCTGCGCATATTGAAGCAACAAGAAGCGAGGAAATTGCAAAGCCTGCAGCAGGAAGCAGCCCTGCAGGCAGTGAATTTTTGTACAAGATAACATTCCATGTTAAGAATGGTGATTGGGACAGGGATCCAAAATCTATGGAAGAATTAAAGTTTAATGTTTTCCTTTATGGTGAACGTTCAGCTCGGTTATTGGCTAAAAACATTGTCCTGGAAAGAGGAGATGACTTTGGATTTACAGGAGCAGAAGCTATAGTTCAGTTCAGCGACTTTCATTATAGTGAAATATGCCTTGAGTTTGATGAAGCGCCATGGTTCTGGACTTTAGATGATGATGAGCTGTGCAATGCAATAATCGGGCCGTCAGGGCCTTCAAGCATAGGATCAGGCTCAGCAAGTGCTGAAGATCAGCAGGCAGCTGCAGAGCAGGAAAAAACAGGAGGAGATGTTTTAGACATATAAAAACAGTTTAGTGAGCAAAAAGGCTCTGTAGAAAATAAAGGTAGCATCAAATTGCGAGCCTATTGAAAAGCTCATTAAGCCTGACGGGGGTTGTCCCTCACGGGGTGGCAGGCCTGTAAAAACACATCCAGGCGAGCAGATGCTACCCGAGCGAAGCGAGATTTTCTGTAGAGCCTGAGCAAAAGAAACATTTATAAAAAACAATACTCAAGCAAATTCATGCCTCATAAAAAAGAGAATATTAGTTTCATAAAGCAAAATTACAGCAATTTCATCAATTCCTTAGGAAATATAAACCTAAAAATCTTCATTATCCTGATTCTTGACATTCTTTTTTATTATACTTTAATGCAGACTGGAAGATTCCTTATTACTCAAATACAAAAAAAATCCACAAATATTGACTTATCCCAGAATCTGCTTGAGCTAAGCCAGCAAAATGCAGCGCAGCTTTTATCTTCATTAAGGGGATTTTTTTTCTTCATCATCATCTCATTGATTTTATTTGTCATAGCTGTTATAATAAACTGGAGCATCATTAAAGGAATAATTTGGAACCTTACAGGCAATAATAAGCCAAGCCTGAAATTCATGAAAAAATTCCTGCTCTTAAACTTTATATGGCTTCCGATCTGGACTGTAATTTTTTTGCTGATTGCTTTTGGAATAAAGCAGGAAGCAGCGCCGATATTCATGATTATAGCATTTATACTGGCCATATATTTAACAAATATACTCTATCCGCTGTTTTTAGCAGACAATAAAATAACAAACATCAAGAAATCTCTCAGGCTTGGCTTTAAAAAAATCCATTATTTTATCATCCCATACATAATAATCATAGTTTTTTTCCTTATCCTGTCAAAAATATACAGCATAGCCACTTTAGGCATAAATATAAATCCAAATGTCTCTTATGCCTTGATAATAATATACATTGCATGGGTAAGGTACTATATGATTGAAGTGGTTGATAGTATTATATAATCTCTTTTTTAATTCTTCATCTTCTTGTTTAATTACTAATAGCGTTTGACAGAAAACTATATATACCTATAATCAATAAAAAACTAAAAAAGTGGGTTTTGCATTGAAAGGAGGGGTAATGTTGTTTTTGAAATCATTTAATAGTTCTAAGAATAAATTTACCCATGTGCTTGTGCGGGGCCTTAGAGGGCTTCTCAACTTCACAAACTTCGTTTGTTCAGGTCGTTTATCTAATCCTTTGGGAAATTTCTCCATTGGCAATTTACGCACAAGCACTAAATCCCACATAAACACCAAAACATTTAAATACTTATATATGAATTATATATGAAAAAGAGTTAAAAATATATAAAAACTAGTTAAGATAGATATAAAACATATATAAAAATACCATGAAATTCACAAAAAAGGTCATAAAAACAAGCGGAGGAATTGTAGTCAGAGTTCCAGCCGATATTGTAAAGCTGCTCAACTTAACAGAGAAGGATTATGTAGAGATAGACCTGAGCAAAATCGACCTTAAGGCGTTAAATAAAAAATCAAAATAATAATTAATATTCAGAAAATGTCAAAAAAAAGAGGGCAAACAACTATTTTCATGCTTTTAGCTATAGTAGTTTTGCTGATAGGTGTATTATTCTTTTTTTCACAGGATGCAAGCCTGGAAAAAACAGAGTACATATCCCCGGAACTTGTCCCAATAAAGAATTTTGTGGATACCTGCATAAGCGATACAGCCGCAAGAGGCATCGCAATCCTTGGACTTAACGGAGGATACATAAATTTCCCGCAGCAAATTAACTCAAATCCAAGAAGCTATCTGAAATTTACCCCGTTGGATGATTACAAAAACCCTTACTGGTGGTATGACGGCACAGAAAGCATTCCAACAGAGGAATTTATGGTAAAGCAGATAGAAGATTACATCATTTCAGAGATCGGTACATGCATAAACAATTTCGAAGTATTTTCCAGCCAATTTGATGTAAAAAAATTAAGCGAGACAAAAGTTAATGTCATATTAAATGAAGATGATGTTAGTGTTGAGCTAAATTACCCTGCTGAACTTACAAATAAGCTGAACAGGACAAAAATAGAAATAGATAATTTCAGGAAAAAAATACCAATAAGGCTCAAAAAAGCATATGAAATGGCAAAAGACATAATGGATGCAGAAAACAGGGACTTTTTCCTGGAATTCAAGACAATCGACCTTATAACGATGGATGAAGACATTCCAACAACCGATGTAGTGGCAACATGCCAGGAAAAAACATGGCCTGTCAGCCAGGTTAAGGCCAAGCTGCAAAGGCTGTTAAATGCAAATCTTCCTTACATCAACGTTGTAGGCTCTGATTTTGACGATAATATTTTTGTCTCAAATCCTTTTGGAGAAGATACATACAAGGATTCCTATTACAACTACCATTACCTATGGAAGATAGCAGACAAGGATTACAATAACATGAGAGTATCTTTTGACTATGATGAAAGATGGCCGATGCAGTTTTATGCAAGGCCAAGCAAAGATGGCATATTAAAATCAAACTCCCAAAAAGGCCAGGACATGCTTAAATTTTTCTGCATACATATCTGGCACTTTACTTATGATGCCATTTATCCGGTAAAAGCCACCATAATGGACACATCAGGCATTAACCCATACCAATTCAGCTTTGCATTTAAAGTTCAAGTTGATCATAACCAGCCAAATAGGCAGAATTTTGCAGCAACAATATTTGAAGGAAGAGATGTTGGCAATGAGGAAGATTATTGCAATGACCTGTATAATGAGCTTACTATCTACACTTTAAGCGAAACCACTAATGAAGACATCGCTGATGTTAATTTAACCTTAACATGCGGCAGATTTACCTGCAACATAGGAAAAAGCGACTGGATAAGCTTTGGCGCAGCCGCAGCCCTTACAGCTCAAGCCCCTTACTGCGTAAACGGAATCTTAAGAGGCAAAAAACAGGGTTTTGAAGATACAGAAATGTTCATACAGGCAGATGAAGACAGAGAATACACATTATACATGGAACCGGTAAAAGAGCTGGATTATTATGTTGTCAAGCATGATTTTGACAATCCGTTTTTTGAAGACAGAATAAAAGATGAACAAGCTTCTATAACAATAAAATCAGCAACAGATGATTTTGAGGCTTTTGGAATCTACCCTGACAATGAAAATTTCCCGATAAAGCTGCCTTACAAAGATGACCAGTACGAAGTTACAATTTACCTGATGGACAATGAAGACATCATCGGAGGTTATCAAGGAACATGGAACGTCAACTTAGATCAATTACAAGCTAATACAATTAAATTCCATGTCTTGGAAAAGCAGGGAAATGAAAATGATAGGTTTTTATTTGTCTCAGGATTAAGCTCATATTCAGACAAGGTTTCAGCGCCGGAGTTGGTATGAAATGAAAAAACAGCTTTTACAGATATTGGCATTGATTTTCATAGAGCTAATAGTATTGTATCCTGTTAGCTTTGCCCATGCTTTCAGCATATCCAATGTCACTGTATCTGATATCAGCTCAGGCTCAGCAAAAATAAGCTGGTTTACTGATGATGTTGCTGACGGCAAGGTCAGGTACGGAAAAACAACCGGTTTGGGATTCACATCAAGGCACAGCACTTATGTATTCGACCATTCAAGAATCCTGCAGAGCCTGGAAAGCGAAACAAAATATTATTTTAAGATAGAATCCGAAGACATAAGCGGAACAAACTTAATTGACGATAACAACGGCCAGTTTTACTCATTTACGACAAAAGACATTACTCCTCCATCTAAGATTACCAGCTTAGAATTAGCCAGCGTAACAGAAAGCTCAATATCCATTTCATGGGACCCTTCAAATGAGAATGACTTGAGCCATTATAATGTATACAGGGACAGGATCAAGGTTAAAGGGACAACAGAAACTAATTTCAATGATACTGCTCTTAGCTTATCATCATCTTTTTCATATAAGGTTTCTGCTGTTGATATATCAGGAAATGAGGGGATTTTATCAAATACAGTTATTGGAGAGACAAAAATTCCTGATTTTTATATTCCAAAAATAAATAATATTGATATTGTTGATGTAAAGGACAACAGCGGAACAATTACATGGAATACAAATGAAAATTCAACATCAGTTGTATATTACTGGATAGATTCATCAGTATCGATATTTAAACTTGATCAATTGACAATGAACCATTCAGTTGTCCTTACAAATCTTGTCAAAGGCAAGACCTACAATTTTATTGCAAGCTCATGCGACAGCTCAAATAATTGCGTGAATTCATCCGTATCAAGCTTTGAAGCGGGCATTGATATAGTACCGCCAAAAATTAACGCATCAATACCGAAATTCTTTAACAAAAGGAGCATTGACATATTCGGCACAACAGAGCCGTTCTCCAGCGTGAAATTATTTGTGAATGACCTCAACTTTCCGGTAAGAGCCCTGGATAAAAATGAAGTTCCATTGGGCAAATTCAAATTTTCAGGTATATTCCTGCAAAAAGAGAACGTGATTAAGATTTCTGTTGTTGATAAAGCCGGAAACTTAAATGAAGCAATCTACAGGATTAGTGTTGATACAGAAGACCCGGTTGTTGTACTGGACAATATCCCCGGTATTGTTTCAAAAAGCAATGTATCTGTTGTTGGGGCTGTAAATGAGCCTGTCTTTATCAGCATATTTTTAAGGGCCGGAGAAGAAAGCGCTCCAAAAATAATAACAGGATTAAATGCCACAATAATCGAAAATTCTGTCAAGCTGGAATGGGAAGAAAGTGAAAGTAATGATTTCAGCCATTATGTTGTATACAGAAAAGACATCGGGCCTATTGCCCTTACACAGCCAATCTCCTACAACACTTACACTGATTTATTAGTCAATAAGGGCAGGGAATATACTTACTTCATAACTGCTGTAAATAAGTTCGGAAAGGAAAGTGAAAAATCAGATCCAATCACTGTAAAAATTTTAGATGGCAGAAATGATATCAAAAACCCAGCTCAGATAGACACTTTAATCTTAGAAAAGCCCTTAATAAAAATAAATGCCTCTGGCTCTTTTTCTGAATCAGTAAAGCTTGGCAAAGACGACACATACACTTTAACCATTGAAGTCATTGACAGGGCAAAAAACAGGGTTATATTTGAAAGAACTATCCGCAAGGATACTAAAGCACCGGATATAAAAATTACCAGCCCTCCAAACGGACAGCTTATTTTTGAAAACTACGCGAATCAAGTTGATATTAAAGGAACTACAGAGCCAAATGCCAGGGTCCATTTATTTGTTGAAAGAAGCCCGGTAGGCTTTTTAGACAAGTCTTTTGACATTTCAGGCCTGCCAAATAAGATAACCCATATCGATGAAACAGATTTAGATGCAGACTGCAGGCTTGAAATCGGCCTTACAAATTACTGCCCAACAGGAGCTGATTACTCAACAACTGCTGATTCAAATGGAAATTTTGAATTTGAGGATGTTGACTTGACCTCTTTTTTAAGCGGCGGGTTTAGATTACAGCAGCTTCCGGGAGCCGAGCTTGATGAGCCAAGGAGGGAAGTCACAGACTCAAGAAGGCTTGAAGAAGCAAAAGATGCAAGGATGGTTGTAATAGCAACAGACCAATCAGGAATTAGGAATGCAAAAGACCATAGGATAAGAATAGGAAACTGCTGGACCGGAGACCAGAGCTGGGATATAATACCTTTAGTAGAGTTTCAAAGCCCTGCAACCATAAGCCCCCAAAGGCTGGCTGAAAACAGAGAGTCTATCTACTTTTACTTTAATTACTCTTATGTTGGAGATGGTGAAGACGGCAAGATGAATCCTAATGGAATTTCAATGAGAAAAATTTGCGACGGTACAGAATTTTTAGATGATGACAGGTTTGATTTAAGCTGCAAGCTAATGCCCGGCGGCGGATTTACAACTGCTGTAAATCCGGAAGGCACAATATCTTACACAAGCATGAATCTCAACGAGATAGAAGGCATGGACAGGTTTTTACAGCACGACTGGGAAGACTTATTTGATTCTTTAAATAATGAATTGACCTTCCC
>CEPV01094529.1_pt1 | contig 10006 bp, 8 predicted proteins | sample 530451 | NCBI WGS metagenome assembly CEPV01 (sample SAMEA2620097, study PRJEB7988) | marine metagenome | isolation source: saline water (ENVO:00002010), including | reverse complement strand
TCAGGACAAATACATTTATCTGCCTCTCCTTCTTCACATTTTCCATTACCGCATCGAGGAAATTCCCTGCCATCCTCGCACTTAATATTCCGACAATCGTTACCATTACCAAACGGAAAAGATAAGGAGGTAGCGACAAAAGTATCCGATTTGTTAAAAGCTTGAATTAAACCAATCCCAGATACCAAAACGGCAATAACTACATAACTCGCAAGAGTTGAATTCTTCATAGCTTCTTATAAGGAAGGGATTGTAGGGAGTATAGCAAAAATTGTAAGAAAACAACAAACAACACGCCACGCATTATTGGAATCCTAAACAATCAACTCTTCTTAATTAATATGTTGATTGTCGATTGTTGACAGGCGCCATAAGCGCCGTGTTGATTGTCGAGAGTGAAACGTGTCCAGTTGCAAGTTAAAAAACATCATCAATCTTCTTTACTCCAAATGTATCGATCTGTAGCCTACTGCGGAATACTTCGATTACACTTAAGTTACAAATGGCAAAACAAGTCACCAAAGTTATTAAGGCTCAAGCTCGCGGAGGACAAGCAAATCCCGCACCTCCGCTGGGACCAGTTCTCGGCCAAGCCGGAATAGATATAAATGCGTTCTGCACTCAGTTTAATGAAAAGACTAAAGATAGGATGGGCCAGGTTATTCCAGTTGTAATTGAGGTTTATGAAGATCGTACGTTCTCCTTTAAATTAAAACAGCCACCTGCAGCCAATCTTATTATGGAGAAAGCCAAGATACAAAAAGGCAGCGGCGAACCGAACAAAACCAAAGTTGGCAAGATTAATAAAGCACAACTTAAAGAAATTGCGGAAATCAAAATGCCAGACTTGAATACAAATGATGTTGAGCAAGCAATGAAAATTTTGGAGGGCACTGCAAGGAATATGGGAGTCACTGTTGAATAATAGAGGAAGCAGAAGAAGCAGAAGAAGCAGAGGACTACTTCCAAACAGAATCTGAAGATTTACTCTTCTGATTCCTCTGTTTCTTCTGAATCTTCTATTTCTTAATATATAGCAATGTAACAAAGTTGTAATGTAGCAATTTAATTAACGTGCAGTCAGCATTCGCCTTCCGTAAGCTATTTTCTAATCCTTCCCAATAAACGATTATGGTTGAACAACCTCTGGCAACTGTCTTTGGTTCGGTAGGCGTGGTCTACGGCCTTTTGGTGCCAATAGTACTCATCATGCTGTTCTCATTCTTTTTAATCGCCAGCTTAGTGAGTTCCAACGCCAATCCATCCCGCGTAGCACAGGCAATCTTCTGCTTCGTGATGATGGGTATTGGAATTTTGTTGATGACTGTCGCAGCATTGCCCACAGTTACTAGCGTCCTTGCAGGTACGTCCTATGCAAGCGCAACGTATGTAGGACTGCTGATAGTTTTTGCTACCGGTGGCTGCATCTTCCTTTGGCATGACCACTGGGTTCATTCACTTGATTCCGGCTCCCGCTTGGTTCCGTCTCTTATCTTCATTTATACCGTGAAAGTTATCGGAAGCCTGACAGGACTTTTGGCTGGACTATCTATCGTGTTGACAATCATTCTTGGTGGAGCCGAGGAAGGATGGTGGATAATGCCTGTAACTCTGCTTCTGTATGGCTTCGTTCTATACATGAGCACCAGAGACGAAAAAGCTCCCGTACCACCTCTATTTTGCGGTATTTGCAAAGTACCCAAGTTCGCAAAGCCAAGGATGCCAAAAGTTAAACCTAAGCTGAGGGTTGCCGCTGTGGCTAAAAAGGCTTCGAAGACGAAGAAAAGGAAAGGTAAGAGTAAAAAGAGGAAGTAATTTATTTTGGGCTAAAAAGAGTCAAAGGGCTCAAAGGGTGTGATTGTTCCTTTGTCTCCTTTGTTTCCTTTTTGCCCAAAAAATTCTCTGGAATTAATTTGCAACTCACGTTCCTTTCATTAGAATCTAGCCAGTTCTTCTTATTTGTGGGAGTCAGTTTTAGCTGACGATTGCACCACATAACCCCTACTACCATGACTGAACAAAAGTCAGCCGTCACCAAGAAGCACGGAAAGAAATACTCAGAAGCATCTGCGTTAGTCGAAAAGAAAAAGTATCCAGTCGATGAAGCAACTGCTCTTTTAACAAAGCTTCCAACTACCAAGTTTGATTCCACTGCGGAGCTTCATATAAGAATCAACGCCGACACCACTCAGGCTGACCAGTTAGTCAGAATTACCGTGAGTCTTCCTCATGGAACCGGGAAAAAAGTCCGTGTAGCCGCCTTTGTTCCTGACGATTTAATCGACGCTGCAAAGAAAGCTGGCGCTACAAAAGCAGGCAACGAAGATCTAATAAAGGAGGTTGCTTCCGAAAAAATCGACTTCGACATCGCAGTCGCTCATCCCAACCTGATGAAAGACCTTGGTAAAGTTGCAAAGATCTTGGGTCAGCGTGGAATGATGCCGAATCCAAAGGCAGGAACAGTTACCCCAAACATCGAAAAGACCATCGAAGATCTGAATAAAGGAATGATTGAATGCAAGATGGATCCTCAGGGCAACATTCACACAATATTTGGAAAGCTAAGCTTTGGAGAAGCAAAACTTAAAGAGAATTTGGAAACGATTCTTAAAGCAATTAAAGAAGCAAAGCCTACCGGCATCAAAGGAACCTACATTGCTTCAGCTACTATTACTCTGAGTATGGGACCTGGGATTAAGATTGAAGTTTGATAAGAATCTCTTTTACATTATCAACCGTCTCAACTCTTACTAATCTCGCTCTGAGTTCTTTCGCCCCATCTATACCTTTAACATAACTTGCTAAATGCTTTCGCATTTCTAGCATTCCCCTCTTCTCACCTTTCAACTCAACTGCGAGTTCGCAGTGATGAATAATTAAAGGAATCTTTTGTTCGAACGTTAGTTTGTCTATTGTTGGAACTAAATGTCGCATGTCGCATGTCGCATGTCGAAAATCCTGTGACCTGTGACCTGTGACCTGTGACTCACAATGCTCCATTGCCTGACACACATCTTTCATCACCCATGGATTACCAAAAGTCCCCCTCCCTATCATCACACCATCTAAGTTCTTAAGTTTGTCGATCGCATCTTGTGCATTTTTGATGTCTCCATTTCCAATAACCGGAACATCCACTTGTTTTTTAAGTTCATAGATTGGATTCCAGTCTGCAGAACCTGAATATTTTTGACTGTAAGTCCTTCCGTGTATAGCCAAAGCATCAGCGCCTGCATCAACAAGCTTTGTGCAGAACGGAATTAGCTCGTCTGGTGAGACCCAGCCTAATCTTGTTTTTACGCTAACAGGTATTTTGACTGCCTCCTTGGTTGATCTGACAAGTTCACAAGCAAGTTCAGGATTTTTCATTAGTGCAGACCCGTGGCAGGAAGAAGTTACTCTTGCTGCAGGGCATCCCATATTAATATCAATTCCATCCGCACCCATCTCCTCCACAACCTTGGCAGCTGAAAGGAAATGCTCGGGATCTTTGCCAAATATTTGAACGATGAACGGTCGTTCCTTCTTCGGATCAAAGTACATCATCCCCATAGTCTTTTTGGCCCCATAATGAATGGCATCAGTACTCAAAAATTCGGAGTAAACAACTGCATCGGGTGCTAACTCTTTGATAAGTTGGCGATATGCAGCATCAGTTACTCCAGCCATGGGGGCAAGAGCGACGATAGGCCGTTGGGTGGCATTCCATGAGAACATGCGATCAATAGTCAACACGCTACGCTTTCAACAATCAACTAATTTGTTGATTGTTGACAGTCCCGCGTATGCGGGGCGAGTTGATAGTTGATTGTTATCCTCTGATAGTCCACAATATAACGCAGTATGCTTAATCTGCATTCACGTAAAATAATTTTACTGCTTAGTATATTGGCTCCGCTGTCCGCAAGAGCCCAATCGCTTATACCTAGTAGCGGTAAGGTTGGCAGTTGTAATTTTGCCACCGGAGGCATACATGCCTGGTGCATACCTGATTACATAGCCTATTTGTTGGGAATAATATTTATGTTCATTGGTGCAATATTCTTTCTGATGATCGTGATTTCCGGATACCAAATAGCTTTAGGATCCGTAATCAACGACAAAGAAGGTGGACGCAAAAAGCTGAAAACCGCAATAATCGGTTTTATAATTTCTGCATTCTCGTTCTTTATTATCGACTGGGTCGTATGTACTATAGCAGGCACCTGTTAACCCCATTTGCAAATGGCAAAATCTTCTAAATCCCAACCATCCTTTACTTCCCTGCGAATCGTAGGAGAAAAAGCTCAAGGTTTACTAAAAAGAGCTCGTAAAAGATCCAAGGGAACAAAAGTGATAAAGAAGTTCGCTATACCAAAGAAAACTGATCAAGAAGAAATACTGATTCACATCTCCGTTATCAGTGCAATTCGAGCAACATTTTCAATATTGCTAATACTCCTTGGAGTTTTTGCAATTTACCACCTGCGCGATAAGCTTATTCTGCTTTTCTTGGGTGTTTTTATCGCCGCAGTTGTAGATCCTGGTGTTGTGCGAATGCAGCAAATAGGAATCCCCCGCTCTATCGCAATACTGCTCCACTATTTGGTTGCTCTGTTCGTAGTTTTCTTCTTGTTCTTCTCATTCATTCCAATAATTGCGGATCAGTTGCAGGATATTGCTGCGTTTTTGAGCATAGAAGTAGATGCTTTCTTATCCAATCCACAAATCTCTATCCCGTTTATTCCAGGTGAGCTTAACCACAGACTTACTATTTTGATGCAGACCACTCTGCAGGGACTTTCAATCACCGAATTCAGCGATGCGATAAGCCAGATGGGCGAGACGCTCTCTACAGCCGCCCAAGGATCCGTTCTGTTCGTGGCAAAGATCGCCGGTTCGGTTGCCAAATTCTTTGTAAGTCTGATTGTTGTTTTGGTATTCGGTTTCTTTATTCAAATCGAGAAAGAACGGATACTCAGATGGATAATTAGCTTCATGCCTCCAAGCTATAGGAATTATATGCACTCAAAATCCGAAGCTATCCACACAAAAATTGCACAATGGGCGCGCGGTGAATTGCTTTTGATGATTTCTATTGCAACTCTGACTTTTATTGCCTTGATTATTCTGCGAATGCCTTATGCACTTACGCTTGCAGTACTAGCCGGCTTCTGTGAATTTATTCCAGCTGTCGGACCTTTAATTGCCGCAATACCCGCTGTGATAATTGCGCTCTCAACCGGAGGATTCTTGTGGGCTTTGATAGTTGCCGGTGTTTATTACATCATCCAGTGGTGTGAAAACAATTTGCTTGTACCACTTATTATGAGACGTGCAGTCGGTCTATCACCTGTTGCAATACTGTTTGCTATGATGGTTGGAATAAGTTTTCCAAATACAATCCATCCCATTGTTGGAATAATGCTTTCGATTCCTATTGCGACGATAATTGTTCTGTTTCTTGAGGATTGGCAGAAGTTGCATAAATAGCTTGAGGAAATATTATGGAAACAGTTGTTATTATTCGTATTCAACCCACCCCCCGGGGTGGGTGTTATTGGGTGGGTGGGACCGACCTCTTCTTAATGCTAATGTTCCATCGTGATTGATTACAACCCCATCTTAAAAAAATCTTTTTCCAACTCCGACTTTTTAGCTTAGCTAAAAGCCGTAAGACGTTCCGCTTCAAAGCGGAACAATATTGAAAATTTGTATACTTCTCTTTTCAATTAGTTACTAGCTCATATTTCTAAGTTTCTCGTGAGTGTATGAATCACATTTTCTTGGTAGAATATACTGATTCCAATCGACACTTAGCACTCGATATATTAGACTGCTAATTGAATCCCCTTCCATACGTCTTACTCTCTACGTCCTAATACCATGCACCCTTTCGATCGATTCACCCCCAACGCAAAACTCTCACTTCAAATTGCCGAGCAAGAAGCAAAAGATATGAAGAGTAGTTACATTGGAACTGAGCATTTGCTTTTGGGTCTTCTGAGTATTCCAAAGTCTTTGGGTTTTTCCCTTTTTACTGGCGCAGGTGTTACACAGGAAAACGTAAGGATTCTTTTAAAGGCTTTAAAAACGAAGGACATCGAAGGAAAACAGATCAAGCACGGCCTTTCCAATTATCTTCATAATGTAATTGAGCAAAGCGTTATAACCGCTCATAAGTTCCGTCATGCAAACGTTGGCACAGAACATCTTCTCCATTCACTTGTATCTACAGGCAAAAATGCAGCTACTGCGATACTAGAAGAGATGCAAGTGGAACCGGAAGATCTGAAAACTCATGTCGAAGAAATGTTTGGTCAGATAAGCCAGTTCAAACAACAGAACAAAAACATGGAGCAATCTCTTGAAGCATTTTTTCAGGGGCTTCAGGGAGCTATCGTTGGCATGCAGGGAACGGGACCCGGTGCTGCAATGTTAGAAACAGAGGGGATGAAAAGACAAAAAGGTGACGGTAAAAGTAAAACCCCAGTGCTTGATTACTTCACGGATGATCTGATAGCAAGAGCAAAGGAAGGAAAGGTTGATCCGGTTATAGGACGCGATGAAGAGATAGAAAGAATGATTCATATTTTAAACCGCAAGACAAAGAATAACCCTGTTCTGATCGGGGAACCCGGTGTTGGTAAAACTGCAATTGTAGAGGGGCTCGCTCAAAGAATATTTGATGGCAAAGTACCTTCATCCCTTCGTTCTAAAAGATTATTGGTGCTAAATATGGGTTCACTTATTGCAGGAACCAAATATCGAGGAGAGTTTGAACAAAGATTCGATGACCTGATTAAGGAAGCACTTCAGAGCAACAATAAAATACTTCTTTTCATTGATGAGATCCATACTGTCGTCGGCGCAGGATCGGCTGAAGGTTCCTTGGACGCAGCAAACATTCTAAAGCCTGCACTTAGTCGCGGTGCTCTACAGATAATTGGAGCAACCACAACAGATGAATATAGGACCGTTGAAAAAGACCGAGCACTGGAACGCCGATTGCAATCATTGATGGTTAATGAGCCTACCGTTATTGATTCAATTACAATTCTACAAGGGCTTAGGAATAGTTATGAGGAATTTCATAATTTGACCATTACAGATGAAGCTATTGATGCAGCCGTTAATCTTTCCAAGAGATATCTTTCTGAGCGTTTTCTGCCAGACAAAGCAATTGATGTATTGGATGAAGCTGCAGCAAAGAAGAGTCTGCAGGGAACTGAACCTCCTTCTGAACTGAAAGCGCTTGAGGAAAAACTTGAAAAGCACATCCTCAAACAGCAGGATGCGGTACGCGAACAGAAGTATCATGTCGCACTTAAATTAAAACAGGAACAACAGAAAATGCAGGAACAAATAGACGAAATAAAAGCTCAAGTGGATGGAGACAGAAGAACTCCTATGCATATAGATGAAGATGATATTGCTGATGTTATTGGACGCATGACCGGCATCCCCGTTACCAGACTGATGAGATCCGAAAAGAAGAAACTTACAAACCTGGAATTGTTAATGAGAAAGAGAGTTATCGGACAGGATGAAGCAATAAAGAAGGTCGCTAGAGCTATTCGCAGAAGCAGAGTAGGTATCTCTGATAGAAAGAGACCAACAGGATCATTCTTGTTCCTAGGACCTACTGGAGTTGGTAAAACTGAGCTTGTTAGGACAATTGCAGAAGAGATTTACGGCAAAGAAGATGCACTGATAAAGATCGATATGTCCGAGTTTATGGAACGCCACAACGTTTCCAGGCTTACCGGAACTACAGCCGGTTATGTTGGATACGAAGAAGGAGGACAATTGACAGAAGCAGTCAGACGCAAGCCGTATTCAGTCGTTCTTTTCGATGAGGTAGAGAAAGCTCATCCTGAATTCTTCAACATCCTCTTGCAAATTATGGAGGATGGAACATTGACCGACGGCCAAGGCAAGAAGGTCGACTTCACAAACACAATCATAATCATGACCAGCAACATTGGTGCAGAGAAACTAACTAAGCAAGCTGCAAAAATCGGTTTCCAGTTGGAAAGCGAGATAAAGCAGGAAGAAATGGACTACGAAGAGAAATGCGAGGAAGTCATGAAGGAGCTCAAGGATAAGCTTAGGCCGGAGTTCTTGAACAGAATTGATTCAATCTCTATCTTCAACGCACTAAGCCAGGAAGACATTCGCAAAATTGTTAAGATTCACGTTAGTTACCTGCAGGATAGGCTGAAAGAGCAGAAATTAAAGATTGATGTGGATGCCAAAGCCCTCGGTGTCTTGGCAAAGAAAGGATTTGATCCTGAGTATGGAGCTCGCCCGGTAAGAAGAGTGATTCAGGAAATGCTTGAAGACGAAATCGCCGAACACATTCTTAAGGGGATCTTTGATGAAGGAGACACAATAAAAGTTGTAAGAAAAGGAGAAGACAAGCTTGAACTTCTACCCGCGTCTCTCCCTTCCAAAATGCCAGAGAAGGTCGTAAGAAAGAAGACTGCGCAAACCTCCAAGTAGATCAACTCTCTTTTTCTATTCGCGGAATGGATTTGAACCTTGTTCTGCAGCTTCTCCCGATTCCGGAGCAAAAGGACTATCGCCTCCTGTCGCAGGAGATTGATCTTCATTAATCCACAAATCTATAGAACCTTGCTCTGCAGCTTCTCCCGATTCTGGAGCAAAAGGGCTCTCGCCCTCCGAGTCGTCTGACGGCCTACTTCCTTTTACCCACAAATCAAGACGTCCATCATCCCTCCTTCTAAGACGTCCATCATCCCTCCTCTTGTAACCGATAACATTATTACTGTATACTGGTTCTTCCGTTTCAATTTCCTTCTCCTCCACTTGCATGCCTGATTCAGGAGCATCATCGCCAATATACATAATATCCGGCATAGATGCTCCTTCCCCATCAGCTTGAACCGCTTCTGCAATAAATATTTCATCCCCATCAGGTTTATCGCTATAAGTAATCACAGCCTTTCCATTTAAGTCTCCGGCTTCGCTCTGAATAAGAGCTATCAAAGCTTCTCGTAACTCAAGTACCCATTTTCCAATTCTTTTATTGCCTTTTTTAGGACGCACTACGTCGACTTGTATACCAGGTATGTTTTCAGCAGGTATCCGGCTTGTATCTTTTACAGCTCCGAGCAACATCTCGGGCTGATTTTTTTCATCCACAACAAGAGTATTATCAGAGCTCAGAGTCCTTTCGGCCTCTACCACCTCTGCTCCACCAGACAAATCGGATACAGATATCCCATAAGAACCTCTTTCTTTCGATTCAAATAGCTCCAATATCTCATTTTTAACCCTAGCTAGCCAATTTCTAGCGCTACTAACATCGTCAGTTTCACATTCAACTTTTAGCCTTATTCCTGGATTCTCATTACTCACATACCTATTTTACTATATTTAAATATATAGTCAACTCCTCCAATAGGCTCAAAGCCCAATTTTCTGCTATAATAGTGGGATTCATTGAACATTTTGAACCATGCCTATCGAACCCATAAAAATTCCGCAGAACGTCCAAGTTGAAGACAAGCTGATAGGGCCAATAACCCTCAAGCAAGTAATCATATGTCTGGTTGGCGGAGGTACGAGCTTCGTAATATGGAATATTTTTCAGAAGATGGGGTATGTAAATATCATTTTTTTGGTTATTGCACTTTTGCCGCTGATTGTCTCTGCTGCTTTTGCTTTCGTTAAGGTTCATGGCTTAAGCCTGCTTAAAATAATCCTTCTTGTAATAGAAAAAAATCAGAAGCCATTCAAGAGATCCTTCGGGCCTCGTACAGGCATCTCAATAAATATTAAAACCTATTTCCATACACAAGATCACGATAAAACCTCTACAACTTCCGGAGTTGGAGTAGATAAATTCGAAAAACTTAGTTCTTTGTTGGATGAAGGAAATCCATTGGATGAAAAGCAAGACTCTGCCAAAGACGGAAGCGATGGAGCACCTGCTAAACCTGTTGACCCCAGCAAAGTCTCGGTTGATCAACCGGAAGGAGATCATAAACCCACAGTTGAC
>CEPV01029252.1_pt1 | contig 10015 bp, 9 predicted proteins | sample 530451 | NCBI WGS metagenome assembly CEPV01 (sample SAMEA2620097, study PRJEB7988) | marine metagenome | isolation source: saline water (ENVO:00002010), including | reverse complement strand
GGGTTCTCGGACATCGACCAGGGGCGTTCCAGCGGCGAACCGTTGGTGCAACTCGTCGACGTCGATCTCCGGAATGCCCTTTGACGGTTCGACCTCCTTCGGGGAACGAGGGAACAGCCTTCGGCTCACGGGCGGCACCCTAGTCATGACATGGTGCCGAACCGCTGCTGATGCCGCGGCCGACCAGATCCTCCGGGGTGTCGATGTCGCTCAGGGTCCAGCCGTGGACGACGGCCACCTCGATGACCGGCAATCTTCGGCCAGCACGCCAGGGCGCGCGTTCCCCGGCCTCGAACGACTCGGTTAGCGGTGTCCGCGCCCCGGCAGGCCAGAGGGCGTGTAGCCACTGGGGCACCCCGTCGAGCATCGGCAGGATCACAGCGTCGGGTGCCGCGGCCACTCGTTCGAGGATCTCTCTGACCGTCGCCGCCGACGCATCCGGCAGGTCGCAGGCGAGGACCATCACAGGTCGCTGCTCCTCCTCGTCGAGGGCGTTCAGTGCCGTCAAGATCCCCCCCAGGGGCCCTTCCCCGGGCCAGCGGTCGGGAATCACCTCCTGGTCGGCGTCCATGTCGGCCATGGGATGGCCACCCACCACGCACACAGGTGACACGCCGGCTCCGCGGAGTGCCTCGATCGGCGCCATCACCATGGGTCGCCCGTCCACCTTGAAGGCCGCCTTGTCGACGCCCATTCGATGGCTGGAGCCGCCTACCAGCACCGCTCCGGCCACTCCCCGTCCGCTGCCGGTCACCCTTCCCCCAGTGGGCACGCCGGGTCGAGAACGGCCTCCGAAGGGCCGGATCCCGACAGGTGCACCGGTCGCTGATCGCTCACGGGGCGCAGGGTACCCCCTCCCCCTCCTCCAGCAGGGTGGTCGGTAAGGTCCCGCTGTGTCCGAGAGCCTCTACGACCTACCTGAGATCATGACCCTGCCCGGCTGGGCCGATCCGGAGATGTTGGCGAAGGCCAGCGCCCTCGGACTCGTCGTCCTCCTCCTGGCAACCTTCCTGATCCTGCGCTTCCTGCGCAAGGTCGTGGTAAAGGTGGTCCTCGTCGCCGGCATCGTCCTGCTCGGCCTCGGCCTCTGGGATCAGCGACTCGAGCTCCGCTCCTGTGCGGACGAATGCGCATGCACTCTCTTCGGCCAGACGGTCCAGGTCCCGCTCGACCGAAACCCCCGCTGCGACTCAGGTTGACCTGTCCGGTCAGGCCGGATCCGGGACCCGTTCGAGTCGGAGTTCGTTCGTCGCCCGCGACCGGGAATCGGTTCCCGCCAGGACGGCCACAAGCTCACCGGCCGGAACGCCCGCCTGCTTCCGACAGAGGTCGAGCGCCTCGGCGACCCTCAGGTCCACCGTGCCGTCCTCGGGCAGGTGGAAAGGCTCGGTGCCCCAACTCAGCGAGAGTTGGCGGACGGTGCGTTCATCAGTGCTGTAGCCCAGAATGCGCGCCGAGGGACGGAAGCGCGCCATCGAACGGACCGTGAAGCCGGAACCCGACACACAGACGATCGTCCGGATTCCCAGTTCCTCGACGGCGCGTGCGGTCGCCACGGTCATGGCGTCGGTAATCGAGGTGTTGGGATCGTCGGCGTCGGTGAGGCGTGACTCGGCCAACTCGGTGGACCAGCCACGGTGGTCGAAGTTGTTGTCGGCGTGCAGGGCGACGCGGGCCATGGTCGCCACGACGTTGACGGGGTCGATGCCCACGGCAGTCTCCCCCGAGAGCATGACGGCACTCGAGCCGTCCCAGATGGCGTTCGCCACGTCGGAGACCTCGGCCCGGGTCGGTTCGGGTCCGTCGATCATGGACTCGAACATCTGGGTGGCGGTGATCGCCGGGCGCCCCAGCGAGATGCACTGGCGGATGATCTCCTTCTGGAACACCGGTAGTGCCTCGATGCCGCACTCGTTGCCCAGGTCGCCCCGGGCCACCATCACGGCACCCGACTTCCCGATGATGCGCGAAAGGTCGTCCAGGGCGGCGGCCGTCTCGATCTTGGCCACCACCAGGGGGCCGTGTGGATGCGGCAGGGTGCCGAGACGGTCGAGGTCGTCGGCCGAGCGGATGAAGGACGGGGCGATCATGTCCACCTCGTATTCGAGGAAGAACTCGACCGCACGGAGGTCCTCGGGGGTGGGCGCCGAGAGGGAGAGTCGGTCAGCGGGGATGTGGACACCCGGTCGGCCCGAGAGGACTCCCCCGTGGATGACGGTGGCCGGCATCCGATCACCGTCCTGTTCGCCCAACTGGAGGATCACACGCCCGTCACCGATGCTCGTCCGACTGCCCGGCTCGACATCGCGGAAGAAGGCCTCGTAGTCGACCTCGATGACGGCAGGCCCACTCAGGTTCCTGCCGATCTGCAACTCCACTCCTTCCCCCTCGACGAACTCGACAGGGTCGTCACCGAAGCTGGCAGCGCGGACCTTGGGCCCCGTCAGGTCGACGAGGATGCCGACCGAACGTCCCTCTTCGGCGGCGATGCGGCGAATCATCGCGAGGCGCCCGGCGTTCTCCTCGAGGGAACTGTGCGCCATGCCGAGCCGGGCCACGTCCATGCCGGCGCGGACCAGGTCGCGCAAGACCGGCTCACTTTCGGAGGCGGGCCCGATCGTGGCGATGATCTTGGTGCGTCGGGCCATTGGGTCACGCTACCGGCGCGGCCGAAGCGAGCGAAGGACCGATCCGGGGCCGATTAGTGTCGGCCCGTGCCCGGCCACATGTTCCTCGACCATCCCGGCGTGCTTGCCTTCGCCCACCGTGGGGGTGCCGAGGAGGTCCCGGAAAACTCGCTTGCCGCCTTCCGGCACGCGGTCGACCTCGGCTACCGCTATCTGGAGACTGACGTTCACCTGACGGCCGACGGCGTGCTGGTCGCGTTCCATGACGATGTCCTCGACCGGGTGACCGACTGCACTGGACGCCTCGCCGACCTCTCATGGGACGAGGTGTCCACCGCACGCATCGCCGGCACGGAGCCGATCCCCACGCTCACAGAACTCCTCGAGGCATTTCCGGATGCCCGGATCAACATCGATGCCAAGGCCGACGCCGTCGTTCCCGCCCTCAGCCGGATCCTGCTCGAGTTCGAGGCCCTGGACCGTGTCTGCCTCGGGGCGTTCTCCGACAGCCGCCTCAAGCGCCTCCGTGACCTCCTCGGACCGGAACTGTGCACATCCGCCGGGCCACGCTCGGTCGCCGGCTTCCGGGTCGCCTCGCTCGGGTTGCCGATGCGTCAGCCGCCGTGGCACTGCCTGCAGGTCCCGGTCAACTCGAACGGCGTCCGTCTCGTCGACCACCGTTTCGTCAGGGCGGCTGATGACCGGGGCCTCCAGGTTCACGTCTGGACGATCAACGATGCCGAGGAGATGCACCGCCTGCTCGACATCGGCGTGCACGGCATCATGACGGACCGGCCGGGCATCCTCCGGACCGTTCTGCTCGATCGGGGCCTGTGGGCCTGAGCTTCCGCGACGCCCTGCCGCCAACTCCCGCCCGCCCGCTACCTTTCTCCCATGCCCGAAGCCACCACCAGCCTCGACATGGACGCAGTCCGCATCTTCCTGCACCTGCTCGGTGTGTGCGGCTGGGTGGGTGGCCAGATCGTCATGATGGCCCTCGTACCCATCCTGCGGAAGGTCTCCACCGATGCCCCGCGGCTGGCGGCGGCCCGGTTCGGCCAGGTCGCCTGGGCCTGCTTCGGACTAGCGGTCGTCACCGGAGTCTGGGGCCTGGCTGCCGTCGACCTGGCCGACAAGCCCAGTGGCTACCACGTCACCCTCCTCGTGAAGCTCCTCCTCGTCGGAATCTCAGGGGCCGCCGCCGGTATCCACGGCACGACCAACTCCGTGCCGGTACGTGGCGCGACGGGTGCTGTAGGCGGCTTCGCCGCCCTCGGGGCACTCCTCGCCGGGGCCGTTCTCGGCGCCTGAGCACTCTTCCCTGCCACCGGAACCAGCAGCGAATCGGGCGCTGCGCACCCGTCTCTGTGGATGAGCTGTGCACGACCCATCCGATGTTGGGGAAATCATCCCGGATACTGGGGATTTCCCCCCCCGGGGGTTGACCGCCGGCCCGCCGCAGTCCAAGATGCTTCCACGCCGAACACGGCAAGGGGAATCGGATCCGGACGGACCGGCGAACCACCGAAGGAGAGCTCTCGGGCTCGACCGGAGGAGGAGCGTCGAGAGCCTGGTGAAGCCCCCGAGGCGAGTTCGGGGAGGACCAAGACCACGCTGGTCCCCTCGGGGAACAGCAGGTCGGCCGCAGGCACAGAGGTGTCGAGGCCGGAAGGGTTCGGAACGGCTCAAGGGCCGATCCGGAGTCGATCGGACGAAGCGCCAGCTGGGCCCGGGCCGCACCCGGTTGCGCCGCCGCCGACGGGCGACGGAGGCAGAAGGGTGTGGGACGGGAACGGTGTGTCGGGCACACCTGGTCCTTCGGGCGCCGTCGGGCGCCGGAAGGAACGGAGGTGCCGGATCCCGTCGGGGATCAGTGGTCGAGTTGGGCTCGGGTTCGGGGACCGACGGGTCGCCCGGAGATCGGGTCAGGGTGTCGCCCCCCGGGGCAGCACCCCGAGTCCGGAGCGTCTGACGGGACGAGCCGGGGGGTGGAAATGGGACGAGGACTTGGCTCCGAGGAGTTGACCGGTTTACCGGGAGGCTACTCGGGGCCAATTTCCTTTTTCAGCCGCCCGCTCCCACCTGCCCGGCTCAGGGCACGTACTCGCCCATGACGGCAAGCACGGTCAGCGACACCATGCCCAGCGCCGAGATGGCCGGCACGAGGTGTCGGAGCCGACCACTCCCGACCAGCACGGCAAGGGCCACGACGAGCGGGAAGCCGTTCAGGGCATAGCGCTCGAGGCTGTTGAGGTTTTCCGCCGCCAGGGCGACCACGAGACAGGCTGCGGCAAATGCTGCGTGTCCGAGCGGAAGACGTCGAAACGCCACGACCACCAGGCCGACCAGGCCCACGGCGAACGGTATGTGCAGCCCGTCACCCAGTGCATCCGGCCCGAACAACTCACCGAGTCCGGAGAGGAGCCTGCGGAGGGGATCGACGGGATCGCCCCGCAGTTCGCGTTGCACGACGAGCGGAGCGAACGGCTCGTCGACGAGCTCCGATGCCCACCACACGAAGGCCCCGAACCCGACCGGTCCGCCGAGCACCGCCGCTGTCCGTGCGACCCGCTCCCTTGCCGGCGAGCCGCCCCAACCCTGCCATGCCGATGCGATGGCGGCCAATGCCAGCAACGCCCCCGTGGGGCGGGTCACGGCCGCAGCGGATGCCAGAACGGCGGCCCACCACCAGCTTCGCCGGGCCAGGGCCAGCAAGGTCGCCACGGCCAACAGCAGGAACAACGCCTCGGCGTATCCCCAGACCAGCACGAACGCTGGAGGTAAGCAGGCTGTGAGCCACACGGCCCGACCGGCGAGGTCGGCGTCACCTGTCACCTCGCGGACGAGCCGCAACAGGAGGGCCATGGCGAAGAGGGCTGCCGCATTGGCCAGCACGACCAACGCCACCCCCGCCCCTCCGGGGAGCACAGCGTCGAGGAGTCGTCCGACGAGGACGAACCCCGGGAAGAATCGGATGCCTTCCTGATCCACACCCGAATAGCCGGACTCGACAAGCGACCGGTACCAGGCACCGTCCCAGGCGAGCAGGCCCTGCCCCACCTGGAGGGGCCGCTCCCCTTCATGGAGGTGGTCGACGTAGAGGCGCGCTCCGAGCATCGCACCCGCCACCAGGAGGCGGGCAGTGATCCAGGCCGGGAATACGGCAACGAGGTCCCTGCGGAAGGTGGCGGTCACGAAGGGGGAACCCCGAACGCGTTCAGGTTCGCTGCGTTGTAGTACTCGTCCCCGTTGGCTGTCACCAGGTGGCGGGACCCGCCCAGTCGTGCGCTCAACTCGGCGTGGAGGCGCCCACACTGTCGTTCGAAGTTTCGGTAGCCGTCTATCCAGATCATCCAGACACTGGCCGATCCCCCGGCGCGGGCCACGATGGCGTCGGCCACCGCCACGAGGTCGGCGGACCGGTTGCGCTCTCCATAGTCGACCCAGTCGACGGTCCTCCCGTCGTCCATGGCAGGGAACGCGACGGTCGTGAAGCGGTCACCGAGCAGGAAGTGACCTGCGGGTGCCAACTGGTCGGGACAGAAGACGACGAGGTCTCCGTCGCTGCCCTGTGCGTCCACCACCTCGGCGGCAACACCAACCTGGGTCCGGTCCCGGCCGAGTTCCCGGGCAACCGAGATCCACGAGAGTCCGACCAGGAGAATCAGCGCCAGGGAGGCCGCCGGACGCGGGAGCCGTGACAGCCCGACCCCGGCCGCCAACACCACCGGCACGAAGCAGAACACCCCGTACCTTCCCTGGAAGGCCGTCTGGGTGAGGAGGCTCACACCGGCGCCGAGGAGCATCGTGGCGACGCCGACGCCCACGGCGACCCACAGCCAGGGCAGGTCGGCCGGGCCCAACTCTGAGCGGTGGCCCCTGGTCCCGAGGCCGAGTGCGACCAGCAGTGAGAGGCACACTGCCACGAGCAGCGCCTCGGAGCCCCGCCCGCCCCCGTACGCCTCGAGGGCCAGGGCGGCGACGACTGTCGGCCTCGGCCCGGGCGCCCAGGGCGTCCCCGTATGGGCCAACTGGTACAGGAAGACAGGCAGCCAGGGGATGAAGGCCACGGCACCTACAGCCACACCCACGAGGAGCCTCGGTGCGGCGGCCACCCGGTGCGTGATGGTGGCGACGAGGAGCCCGCCCAGGAGGACTGCAACGAGGAAGAGGGACCAGTAATGGGTGTAGAGGAGCAGGGCCACCACCGCTGCCACACGTGCGAGGCGTAGCCCGTCCGGACGCTGCCACGCCGCCGCCATCGCCAGGTGGCCGACCATCAGGAGGACGATCAACAGGGCGTACATCCGTGCCTCGGTCGCATATCGGATGGCGAACGGGCTCGAGGCCAGAACGCCGAGAACAAGAGCCGAGGTACGTGCATCCGAATGGCGGCGGACGACCAGGACGACCAGCACCAGGGCGAGGACCCCCAGCAGTCCCGACAAAGCCCGCACTGCGAATGCCGAGTCCCCGGCTACCGCGGTCCAGGCCGAGAGCAGCAGGTAGAACAGGGGCGGGTGGCCGTCGTGGCGGAGTGCGTCGACGAGCCCTCCGGGAACCTGATCGGCCAGTGCGACCGACTGCGCCTCGTCCAACCAGAGCGGGGAGTCGGCGAAGAAGCGCAGGAGGACCCCGACGACAACTGCCACCACGGTGACGGCTCCCACCGGGGAGCGGAGCACGCCTGACAGGCGTACGGCCTCCGTGGAGGACGTGGAGGTCGGCTCGGTCACGACCCGCGATGGTACCGGTCACCCGCAGGGCGATGGGTATGCTGCGCGTGAGCGCGAAGGCCGGGACGATTTCGCCGGTCGACGGCCAGACGCACCCCATGAACCCTGCCGATCCCCCCCACCGCGACCCTGAGGGCGAGGGGACCGTGATAATCGGCGCCGGACCGGCAGGGCTGACGGCCGCCTACCAGTTGGGAAAGGCCGGCTGCCCGGCGACGGTCCTCGAGGCCGACGACGTCGTGGGCGGCATCAGCCGGACGGTGGTCCGCGACGGCTGGCGCTTCGACATCGGCGGCCATCGCTTCTTTACGAAGGTCCGGGTCGTCTCCGACCTCTGGCACGAGATCCTCGACGACGACGACTTCCTCGTCCGCCCCCGGATGAGCCGCATCTTCTACAAGGGCCGCTTCTACGACTACCCGTTGCGCGCCGGCAACGCCCTGCGGAACCTGGGCATCATCGAGGCCTTCCTGTGCGTGCTCTCGTACCTCTGGGTGCGCATACGCCCACCGGTCGACCAGACCAGCTTCGAGGGCTGGACCGCCAGCCGGTTCGGATGGCGGCTGTACCGCACCTTCTTCAAGACCTACACGGAGAAGGTCTGGGGGGTCCCGGGCAGCGAGCTCCGAGCCGACTGGGCTGCACAGCGCATCAAGAACCTCTCCCTGTTCAGCGCCGTACTCAACTCCTTGCTCCCCCGCCGCAACCAGAAGGACATCACCAGCCTGATCGAGGAGTTCGAGTATCCGCGCTACGGCCCCGGGATGATGTGGGAGCGCTGCCACGAGAAGGTCGTGGCGCTGGGAGGCGACGTCCGGCTCGAGCACAGGGTGACGCGCATCGAGCATTCCGGCGGACTGGCCCGCTCGGTGGTCGCCAGAGGCCCGGACGGTCCGGTTTCGCTGGCTACCGACCACGTGGTCTCCTCGATGCCGATTCCCCACCTCCTACGGGCCATGGAGCCGGCAGTGCCCGAAGAGGTGCTCGCTGCCGCCGATGGCCTCAACTTCCGCGACTTCATCACCGTGGCCCTGGTCGTCCCGGAGGAGGACGGCTTCCCGGACAACTGGATCTACATCCACGCCCCCGACGTCGACGTCGGTCGGGTGCAGAACTTCGGCCGCTGGTCGCCGTACCTCGTCAAGGATGGCCGCACCTGCCTCGGGCTCGAGTACTTCGTCAACGAAGGCGACGACCTCTGGACTGCCGACGACGCTGACCTCATCGCCAAGGGGAGCCGCGAGATGGCCCATCTGGGCCTCCTCGACGCTTCCCGGATCGAGGCCGGCCACGTGGTCCGGATGCCGAAGGCATACCCGATGTACGGCGGCGACTATCAGGCCCACGTGTCGGTCCTGCGTGGGTGGCTCAGTTCCAACACGCCCAACGTCCACCCCGTTGGCAGGAACGGCATGCACCGGTACAACAACCAGGACCACTCGATGCTGACCGCCATGCTGGTGGCCGAGAACGTCCTGGGAGCCGATCACGACGTGTGGCAGGTCAACGTGGAGGAGGACTACCACGAGGAGATCCGGCCTCGGAGGCCCGCCGGCTCCTGATGGCCGGGCCGCCCCTGCTCCTGTCGATGCTGGTGCCACGGGCGCCGTTCACCCGTCGGCTGTGCCTGATCGCCCTCGCCGGGCTGGCTCTGCGCCTGCTCTACGTTCTCCTCGTCGCGCGGGGAACGGCCCTCACCGGCGATGCCCGCTACTACCACGAGGCCGCCAACCTCTTCGCCGACGGCCTGGGCTTCACCGAGCCCTATCGGTACCTTCACGGTGGCGCCCAGGAGTACCTCTTCGTCGACGATCCGTCTCTCATCACCGTTTCGGCCAACACGCTGCTCCCCGTCGGGCACGTAGAACCCACCGCCGGCCATCCCCCGCTCTGGGTGCTGATCCTCGGCTTCTCGTCGCTCCTCGGGGTCACGAGCGTGCTCGGGCACCAGTTGGTCTCGGCATGCGTCGGGGTGGCCGGGATCGTCCTGGTTGGCCTCCTTGGCCGGCAGGTGGGTGGTGAGCGGACAGGCCTCATCGCCGGCGGGTTCGCCGCCGGATATGCCTTCTTCTGGCTGAACGACGGGTCGATCATGTCGGAGAGCCTCGTGGTGGTGCTCGTGGCAGCAAGCACCCTTGTGGCACTTCGCCTGAGCGAGGACCGACCCCGATCGATGGTCCTTATCGGCATCCTCGCCGGACTGGCTGCCCTCACCCGGGTTGAACTGCTCCTGTTCCTGCCCTTTGCCGCCTTCCCCCTGGTGGTCGATCGGGAACGGGCCCCCGTCGAGCGCCTCCGCAGGGTCGCCGCCGTCGGGATCGTCGCCCTTCTCGTCATGTCCCCCTGGCTGGTCCGCAACCTGTCCCGTTTCGAGGAACCGGTGTTCCTCTCCAACGGGTCCGGCGTACTCCTCGCCCAGACCAACTGCGACGCCACCTACTACGGCGACAAGGTGGGCTACTGGGAACACCTCTGCGTGCTTCCCCAACCGCTCGGAGACGACGGCGGAACCCTCGATGAATCCGAACGTGACGCCGCCTGGAGGCAGCGAGGCCTCGACTACGCCGCCGCCCACAAGGGGCACCTGATCACCCATGTCGTTCCACGACGGGTCACCCGACTCTGGGCACTCACTGACCCGGTAGATCAACT
>CEPV01078707.1_pt1 | contig 10022 bp, 6 predicted proteins | sample 530451 | NCBI WGS metagenome assembly CEPV01 (sample SAMEA2620097, study PRJEB7988) | marine metagenome | isolation source: saline water (ENVO:00002010), including | reverse complement strand
TACCAGCCTTGTTTGTCATTATTATCTTGGATTCTATTAATTTCTTATGGTAAACCAAGATCAGTTCTGGTCCCGGATCATATATATTCTTTCGGCTATAGTCAGTTTGGCTGTGGCATTTTTAATTCTGGGCCCCAGACCCGCAGATACGACGGGAGCCATTGATGTTTCCGCTTTGCCCAGGGTAAATGCAGCTTTAAATGGAATTACAACCCTGCTGCTGATTTGTGGATTTGTATTGATCAAACAGAAAAAAAAACAACAGCACCGTAAAGTGATGATAATGTCATTTGTAACATCAACGATGTTTCTGGTTAGCTATGTTATCTACCACTGGTTTAAAACTGGCCCCAAAACCTATACTGGGGACTTTACGTCCATTTATTTATTTATTTTAATTACCCATATCGTCCTGGCTGCAATAATTGTTCCGATCGCTTTATTCACATTGTATCGCGGCTGGATGTCGCAATTGCAGCGGCACAAAAAAATTGCCAGAATTACATTGCCGATATGGCTTTATGTATCAATAACTGGTGTCATTATATTTTTAATGCTCTATTAGAAATAACGTTACAAAATGGTAGCTTACATTAATTTCACCAGTCCTCCGTATCGTTTGTTAATTTCAAATCCCTGTTTAAAAAAGAAATTCTCCAGATAAAAACCCACTGTGATTACTTTGATTCCACGCTGACGCATTCGTTCGTAATAATCATTTAATAGTCTCTTGCTCAGTGCAATCCCGCGATAATGATTTCCAATAGCAACCCACTCTAAATGAACCCGGTGCGGATCCATGTTTTTCCAGTAAAGTCCCCCTGCAAGCCTGTTACTGGCATTAAAGATCAAAAGGAATTCATGCTGGCTGGTGAATTTTCCGGTTAACAAAGCGTCAGATAACAGGGTGTGAAACCGGGCAATTTCCTTGGGTAATAAAGGCGGACGGATTTTATATATCTGGCCATCTTTGCCTTCTGTCTGATAGACAAGATTTAAACTGTCCATATCCCCGTGCGACGTAGAAATGAGTTCCACATAGTCTGCGGCATCCACATGCGGAAACAGCATTCTGGCCAGAAAAAATTTCTCTTCTTCATCAACAGGCAGGTCTGTTTGGATTCGCTGAATTTTTTCCTGGATATTATATGGACTTAAATCTCCCTCTCTAAGTTCCTGAATGATGTGCTGGAAAGCACTGGTAAGCTCCTGATTCATATTTTTAAAACAGGTCATCATAAAAAACCGCACTCTTGTTTCAGGGTATTCGTCCAGCATTTTATCCAATTCATAGTCCTGATATAATTCCTGCAGAATGGAGGCCCGGGCTTTTAGAGTCGCTTCCACATTCAGATCCAGCCATCGTTCATACCGCAGTGATGCAAACACCACTGGCTTCGTCAAAACTCCAAACTGGTCCAGCTCGTGCAAATACTGGGTTATTCTATCCCGGGTGCAGCCAGCCTGTTCGAATTTTTTTCGCAGTTTGCGGTTAGTTAATTCTTTTCGGAGCTGCTCCAGAACAGATCGGCCTTTTTTTAATTTTAATGCCTGGATGGTGGCAGTAAATATCACTTCCCAGTCTGACATATGTTTCAACCCCGGATATTTTTCTTCAGTTTTTTCAATGTATTCTGTAAAAAGATCCAGAAAATATTGACCCAGAGAGTCAATTATTTTTCGCCCTGAAATAGAAATTAGACGTGTTCCCGTAACGTAATCATGCTGGGGAATGGTGAGGTTCTCTGGTATGGGCGGTTGAATGACATATTGAAATCCAGTCCGGGTCCAGAATTCCTGGTATGCCTGTATGCCATTCCAGATAAAATGAAGCCACCGCATCTGCCATCGATCTATTTTTGTCTCATCCAGGATATCTTCCCGATTACGATCCAGGTAGGTGGTTAAGGTTTCGACGGGTATATATTCTTCAGTATACAAGTTGTGTTCCGGCCAATACCCTCCAAAGGTTTCAACCAGGGGCAGGTCTTTGTATCCGGAACCCATGGTAATAAGCCATTTTACTTCCTCCTCCAGAAAATCACGGTCTAAGCCATCATTGAAATTCAAAACAATATTAAAGGTCCCCAATGACTGTGTCCGAACCAAAGCTCTAAATACATGTTTTTTATGACGGGAACCTAAATGGGTAATCCAGATTCCATTTTGAGGTATATCACTTAACTGAATCAGAAAGTTCGATGAAAAAAGAAAAATAGATTCCCGGATCAGGGGAGTCTCCTGTATGGCTTTTAGTATCTTTTTCTTATGAGTTGCGCGTACATTTTCATCAAATGTTATTACATCAGACCAGCTATATTCATTACCTGTCTCTCGATCCACGGTAAGCAGTGATGATGGCCCCACCCAGGCTCTAAACCCTTTTATAAGCGCATAATAGGCTTTTTGTGCCGTAGAGAATAATGGTTTTGGCACATCAGACATCTGCCACCAGGTTAATTCAGATCGGGCCCAGATGTACCTGGTTGGGTGTTTGATGCCGAAATCTGATACCATCAATAGCAGTGTTTGGATAAAACTCAGGTCTTTATTATTTAAAGAATCAATGTTTGCGTGGGCATTTTTCAGGTAGCTAATTAGACCCTGGTAATGTTCATCATTGGTTCTTGCGATATTAAATGAAAAAGCTTTAGCGGGATTATTAATTCGGTACGTATCGTGTATGTTTTTCATCATTGCCACTAAAAAATTTCCGGACATGAGAGGCGCCAGTGCCTCCATCAAAAGTAAGCGAAATTGCTGTTTTGGATGTGCTTGGTAAATTAGAAATGTATCTAAGATAACTCCTGTCCAAATCTCTCGATCACCATCAACAATCTCAACGAGGGTATCATTAAATGAATCATCATTGCAGAGGTATTTGCAAAGTGCGATATGGATTTTCTTTAATAGATTACCTTTGCCAGAATCCATAGCTGCTACCGGGAGATTTAAATCCCAATTGATTGATTTCTCACTGACCTTTATGCCCGAATATGGCTCAACCTCTTTTAATCGAAAGATAACATCACCCACAAAAGCAGTAAAAGCATCATTACCGAGCCAGAGACTTGGAGCCTGAATTACAGATCCTAAATCCAGCAAATCCAATTCTGAATTGTAAAGAAAATCGCCTAATTGAATATTGTTTTTATCCCATCTCAATTTCAATTGATTGGATTGTCCGCGAATGGTAATACATTGATCATCCCAACTGAGGTCTGTGCGCAGAGCGCCAATTTCCCTTAACAGCCAATTTGGGATTCTGACTTCCTTCGACCCTTTATGAATCGGTACATAATTGCGATCATACATGGGTTCAATAATATTGGCAAAATTCGTCAGTACTTTTTTCCGTTTAAACGTTTTTTTAGGAGTGAGTTCACCCTCACTTTCCGAGAAATCTCGATCGATTATTGCAAAATTGACTATCCGTTCGTAGGGAGATAAGAAATTATTTACTGATAAGATCATAGCGCTGTAGAGATCGCGGATCTCCTGTTCAGATTTGATTTGAAAATCAATCAGCGAATTTTCATGATTCGGCCAGATCAAAACTGTATTGAATTCTCTGCCGTCACCTATCAGGAAAACAGAATTAACTAAATCGAAATCCTGGAAAAGATTTTCAATTTTTTGCGGTGCGATCGTTTGCCCTCTGCTGTTCTTGTATATATCTTTTTTGCGGTCTAGAATGAAGTAATGGCCATTCCGCTCTTCAAAAATATCTCCGGTATGAAACCACCCGTCCCGGAAAACGGAAGAATCATCATCATCAAAATATCCTGCTGTTACATAGGAGCCCTGCAGGCATAATTCACCATCACTGTTTAATTGGAGATCAATCCCGGGTAAAGATTTTCCCACAGAATCAGGAATATAATCGTTGGGCGGTGTCATGGTAATTCCGCCGGTTGCTTCTGTCATTCCATATCCGCTTAATAGTTTTATGCCGTGGTCTTGAAAAAATGTAAATATGTCAGGGTCAAGATATCCTGCGGCAGACAACCCCCATTTTAACTGTTCGCCGGTTAACTCATTTATCTTTGATTTAATGACAGACTTATCTACTGCATCGAGGATGCCTCCTTCTTCAATTGTTTCGTATAACTGTGCCCAGCGCTTGGGAATACTGATGAAAACAGTAGGCTGTGATATTTTAAAATCTTTTAACAATGAATTGAAAGCAGGAGATTCCGCAAATACATACGTTGCCCCCCAGTAGAGACTGCCTAACAATTCAAAATAGCGTCCGAATGTGTGGAAAAGGGGCAGATAGGCTAGAAAGGTATCCTGAGAACCAATTTCAGGCAGAGCCAGCGCTCGAGCAAAACGCTTTGATACAATATTGACCTGATTAAAAATGATTCCTTTAGGGTTTGCCGTGGTTCCAGATGTGTACATGATAGATACTGACCAGTCCATGGGTACCAGGTCCAGCCGTTCCTGTAAATGAAAATCCTGTCCTCGATCTAAGAAAGATTCCCAATCGGAAATTTGACCTCTCAGGGTTTCAGAAGCGTCTAATGCAATCACTTGAATGTCATGATCTGCCTGCACATCGTTCCAGAGTTGAATTCCGGTTTTACCCCCGATAAATAAATGGGAGATTTCTGCCTGTTTTAAAATAAAGTTTAAATGATCAGATGTTGAATTTAATGGAATAGGGATGACGCGTATTCCAAAGGATAAGCATGCCAGATCAATTAATGCACCGCGATATTGATTGTAAGTCAGTAATCCAATAACGGGTACTTTTTCAGGCTGTTCGAAAGAAATGATTGATTTTCCGACCTGAATAATATCAAACCAGACCTGATCATAAGTTCGTTCGTTTACATTCTCCCCGCTTATCATTTTAAATGCGGTTTTATCACTATATCTATCTGCACGCTGTTTAAGTAAACTGCCTACATGATATTGAGATTCACTAATGAAATTGCAGATTTGTTTCAGCCACGCATCTGTAAGTCCTGCAACTGTTATGATTTTTGCAACATTGGGTAAATGAGCCAGTTCAAGGAATAAATGAATAATTTCTTTTGGCGGTGATTGTTTCTCTATATCATTCATTAAGCGGATGAGGGCATCCGCGGTAATAGAACCTGATAGAGCGGAATCAGTTAATTCTATAATTCGAGATTGAAACTCTTGGGCCATATCAGAAATTAATCCATTGTTGTCAATCCCATCCTAATCTAATTGTGTCCAATCAGACAGACAGCGTACATTTCAGTTTGCACAGGATCAATAACTTTTTACAAACTTAATATGACTGATCAGAATAAAATCAAGTACCTACAGGAACAAATTCACCGTTTGAGTGAAATTGGGGTCGCTCTCTCAACTGAGAAAAATACCGACAGGCTGTTTGAAATGATTCTGGATGAAGCCACAAGAATCACCAAAGCTGACGGCAGAACACTCTATACAGTGGATGAGAAGGGCAATCTACGTTTTGAAATCCTGAGTAACGATACCATGAATCAGAAAATGGGCGGCACTTCCGGAGTTGAGATACCCTACTATCCTGTAAAACTATATCTTTCCAATGGTGAACCAAATAACAGCAATGTGTCCGCCTATGTGGCCCTTACTGGTGAAACAGTAAATATTCAGGATGCATATGAAACAAAAAAAGGGTTCGATTTCACAGGGACAAAAGCTTTTGATCAGAAAAACAACTACCGCTCCAAATCCTTTTTGACTGTACCGCTGAAAAATCATGAGAATGAGATCATTGGCGCCATGCAGCTCATCAATGCCCGGGATGAACAGGGTAATGTAATCAGTTTCGATAAAATTATGCAGGAGCAGGTCGAATCTTTAAGCTCTCAGGGAGCTGTTGCTTTGACCAACAAACGCCTGGTTGAAGAATTAAAGACTCTTTTTGAAGCTTTTATAAAGCTAATTGCAACGGCAATCGATAAAAAATCTGAATACACGGGAGGGCATTGCGAGCGTGTGCCGGTCATTACCATGATGCTGGCGGATGCCTTGGAAAATACAAAAGATGGAAAATTTAAAGATTTTACCATGACCCCTGAAGAACGGTATGAACTCTACATTGCGGCCTGGCTGCACGATTGCGGAAAAGTGGCCACTCCGCCGCATATCGTGGATAAGAGTACCAAACTAGAAACAATATTTGACCGTATTGAATTAGTCAAGACTCGCATGGAAATCTTAAAGCGTGACGCTGAGATCGCTTTTTTAAAACGACAGCTGAACGGCAATGTCCCGGGTAATTTCGACCAGATGTATTATGACCAGATCAAAGAGATCGGTGAAAATATGCAATTCCTGGAATCCTGTAATATTGGTGGAGAATTTATGCTCCCGGAAAAACAGGAAAGGGTAAAAAATATTGCCAAACAACAAATTTATCTGGGAGGAGAAAAACAGCCATTTCTCAGCAGGGAAGAGGTGAAAAATTTAAATATCCCGAAAGGTACGCTGCTTGCGGAAGAGCGGGAAATCATTAATGACCATATTGTTATCACCATTGAAATGCTGGAACAGCTTCCATACCCGAAACAGTTGAAAAATGTACCTGAGTTTGCCGGTGGTCACCATGAAAAATTAGATGGAACCGGTTATCCAAAAGGGCTGAAAGGTAATGAAATGTCTACCCAGGCTAAAATCATGGCCATTGCCGATATTTATGAAGCACTAACTGCTGCGGATCGTCCATACAAGGATGGTAAAAAATTATCTCAGGCTATGCGCATTATGGGATATATGAAGAATGATTATCACATTGATGAGGAATTATTTGAGATATTTGTAAAGTCAGGCGTATATAAAAAATATGCCGCTAAATACATTGCTGACACCCAGATCGATAAAGTAGACGAAGATGCGGTACTGGATTAATGAGTTTGGACTGCCTTTCGAAAGCTGAACTCCGTGTAAAACTACTGAATCTTCAGGACAGGGTGGTCGACAGTTTAGAAAAAAAACCGGACGTGGATACTTTTCTTGATCAAACCAACCTGTTTGATGAATGGGAAAAAGTTCTGCCTGAAGCGGAATACCCTATTTTTGTTATTACTGTTTTAAATAATATTCGGCGGGAAGCCGTCATTGCCAGCATTATTGATTCAATTGGTAAACATGGTCTTCAGTCTGAACCTGAAAAGGAAGGATCCTCTGTTACAGATAAAGACGGGATAGATCATCCGTTTTGTTAGCGGGTAAAAGTTCTTTTTACAGCAGCGTTTAGTAACAAAACATAATCCTATTTTCCAATCCACAATTTAATTACCCGTAAATTTCAGGCTTATGGCATTGAATTCTAAGTCTGAATCTCGGTTGGAATCCTTTTTAGAGAATCCGCCGAAAGCACTCTGGTCACTTGCCATTCCCATTATGTTTGGAATGGGAATCCACACGCTTTATAATATGGTGGATATGATATTTATTGGCCGCCTGGGCGGCGATGCCATTGCCGGGGTAGCATTCAATATGCCGCTGTTTTTTTTAATGCTGGGGTTGACGATGGGCCTGGGTTCAGGGGTTACCGCATCCATTGCAAGATATATTGGTAATAATAATAAAGTAAATGCTGATAACAGCGCGGAACATGCATTGGCCATGGCTGGAGCAATTGCTATTGTTTTTACAATTTCGGGATTGGTATTAGGGAAAGATTTGCTTGCCAAACTTGGTGCAGAAGGAATTATTCTTGAATTGGCCTGGGATTATTTATATGTGATTGTGGTTGGATTGCCTTTTATGGTATTCTCAGGTTTCTTTAGGTCCATTCTTGCCGGGGAAGGGGATATGAAATTACCCATGCTGGTTGCCGGTTTTGGTACGATCCTTAATATTATATTAGATCCTATTTTTATTTTTGAATTGGAAAATTATGGTGGAATTGGATTTGGTCTTGGCATTAAAGGCGCAGCCCTTGCAACGGTCGTCTGCCAGGCTATTGTATTCCTGATCTTTGTTTATATGCTTTTTGTGAAAAAGCATGCCTATATCACATTTAATCTTAAAGATTTTTCACCATCAAGGGTCATTCTCTGGGATATAATTAAAGTGGGGATCCCTGCCTCCTTGTCCATGATTATAATGGCCCTTGGCCAGGGTGTTTTTAATAAAATATTAATACATTACTCATCTCAGACTGTTGCTGCCTATCAGGTTGCCGGTCGCCTGGATATGCTGATCTTTCTGCCCATCTTTTCTATTGCGGGCGGCCTTACAACCCTGGTGGGGATGTTTTACGGAGCAAAGAAGATAGAAGCCTTAAAATCCATTGTGAAATATGGAATCTCCCGCTCATTTATGATTACACTTTGTTCCTCTGGTTTTGTTTACTTTTTTGCACCGGTATTTTCTGCACTATTTACACAGGATACAGAAATAATTGATGTATCTGTTGATTTTTTGAGATTAATGACTTTGGTATATCCCTTTGTGGCAATAGCGATATCCTGCGGCCGTGTAATGCAGGGGTTGGGCAAAGGTATCCCTGTACTGGTAATTACCACGGTCCGGGTTTTAGGAATTTCTGCGCCCTTAGCGCTTTATTTCAGTTTTGTTTTGGATAAACCAGTAGAGTGGAATTGGTATGCCATGATGATTTCCACTGGAGTCGCATTCGTGATTGCAGTAAACTGGGTCAGGTTTGAACTTAATAAAATAAATAAACTGCAACAGGCACCAGCATGAGTTCAGATTGCTGATTTTTAAAATATTGTTTAGCACTACATTAGACTGAAAATAAATTAATGAGTCGGCGTGGTAAAATACGGAATATGGGAATAATGATTCTCCATTGCCAGGGCAAAACATACTTCCGTTTTCCTATTTTAATCGCCTGGGCAATTTTCCCTGCAGCGGTGTTGGAGTTCATAAGAAAATACATTTTATACTGATGTTTCGCCGTCATTTCTGTGGCAATCCACCCAGGAAAAACAACGGTGGTGGAAATATTATGCCGTGAAAGACTGTAATCCCAGCTGTCACCCAGGACTCGAACCGCCGCTTTTGAACTGGAATAGCCTCCATGCCCAACCAATCCGCGCGTCCCGGCTACAGAGCTGATGATACAAATGCGCCCGGATTGTTGCTTTTTCATGGCTGGAATAAATGGTATAACCGTATTCGTGACACCGAGAATATTGATGGATAAAATTTTATTGATAGCTGATGCATCACCAGATGAAAGTTTGTCTGTGCCACCCACACCGGCATTGGCAATAAGGATATCGATTACTCCTGTTTGTTGAATAAATTGATCTGCAGCCTGTTTACAGGCTTCCTGATTAGAGACGTCCAATTGAAAGGTGACGGGAGATCCACCATATTCCTTAACTTTTTCTTCAACCGCTTTTAAGCGATCATCACGGCGCGCGGCAATCCCAACAGTGGCGCCCTCCTTTGCATAATAATAGGCAAGTGATTCTCCGATTCCGGAAGATGCACCGGTAATAAATACAGATTTCATAATGGAAAAATAATCCCTTCCCGAGCCACATTGAACCGCTTCGATCGAATCATATTGGATGCAGCGCTGTTTTTCTCCATGACAGGGTTGGAATGGTTCAAATGTATAAAGAATATTTTATTTCTGTTGGGTGTATTCAGACTGGAAAACAGATCCATGCTTTCAACAATGAAAGGGTGGGGGATTTCACTCATGTCCCTGTGAGGCAACTCATCCCCAGAATAAAAGGTACCATCCAGCAGTGCAAAATCCACATGCTTTACTCTCATAAGTATATCCTGATCCCATTTTTCCCATTTGTCAATATCCGGAATGAATAAAAGGCTCTTATTGGGACCCATGATTTGATACCCCACTGTTTCAGAATATTCATCCCGGTGGGGCACCCGGATGGGCTCAATAAACAAACGATCACTGAGTTTGATCTCTTTTTGCTTTCGCATTTCTGTAATCTTTATATTGTGCAGCGAGACGAGCTGATCCCAGGGGCCGTTTGTTTCAAGGAAGTTTCTCATTCTTGGCATGGCAAAAACAGGGACATTTTTGGCTCCCATTACTTCCC
>CEPV01040951.1_pt1 | contig 10026 bp, 9 predicted proteins | sample 530451 | NCBI WGS metagenome assembly CEPV01 (sample SAMEA2620097, study PRJEB7988) | marine metagenome | isolation source: saline water (ENVO:00002010), including | reverse complement strand
CTAAGTGAAAGATGCCTTAAGATGCCCAAGAATTATCAAATGATATCTTCTTCTGCAACAACCATGAAATCTCCCATTGCAATTACAGCGCTGAAAGGTATTAATATATGGCCCTCACTGTCTTTTTCAAGCTCTAATTTGGCCGTGTAAGATGTGGGATTATGAAGGACCATATGAATAAGCTCTCCAGAGCGTGTCTCAAATATTAAATCACCTACCTCTCCAAACCTTTTTCCAGTTTTGCTTACGATGGTTTTGCCTATAATCTGTTTTGAAAATTTCTTGTCTTCTTCTGCCATAATACCCCTCACGAGTAAATATATTGTTATTTAAAATAACTCAAGTTATATATAAACTTTTTGTTTGAAATTTATTCAAGTTCTGATATCAAAGTGCTAACTTTTCCTTCATTATAACATGTCTCTCTTAAACCACAATTTATGCATTTGTTCTTGTTTCCGCAATAATTAGGCAAATCATGGCTTTTTAACATCTCTCGAACCTCTTTTACCAGATTTAGGATTTCCTGCCTCATAAATGGATTGATTGTTATGCGTCTTGTCTGCTTTGCATCAAGATAGTTAACAAAGCCCTCTTTAACCTTTGTTTTGAACTTTTCCTCTATTAGCATTGAATAAGCTATTATTTGAATCTTATGGCCGGGCCATGCCCCTTCTTTCGGCATTTTTCCTGTTTTAAGCTCAATAGGGACATATCCATTTTCATAGATTTCCACCTTATCCACAATTCCTTTTAGCTGCAAATTATCTGAATCTATCCTTATCTCTGAGATTATTTTTGGTGTAAGCCTTTCCCATAATTCTTGGCCATAAATATGATATTTCTGCATAAAATCAAAAATATTATTTGCCCTTGTCTCTGCCTCCCCTAATATCAGAGGCCACGTTCTTTTAAAGACATCTACAATATCAAGATTAACGCCTTTAATTTTTGATTTATTCTTGATTATTTTCTCCCTTAAGGCTTTTGAATAAAATGATTTGTAAGTTGTTATCAATTCATTGTATTGTATTTTTTCCTTTATTGTTGTAACTATCTTTTCCTCGCTTTGGTTTATAACATCATAGATTTCATGCCTTAAAGACCCCAATACTGTGCTTTCTTTTGGTGGTTCTTCTAAAGCCAAAACTCTCTGCAGAAAGAGTTTTCTTGGGCAGAAAAGGTATGCACTCAACGTTGATACAGAAATTTTCATACAATTAAATAAAATTCATTGATTTAAAAATCTTACGCGTGGATGTCCAGTGGATAATAAGTGATTTTCACTTACCAAATATTTAAATATTAATCAAAAAATAATAGGAATTATGGATATTAAACAAAGATTGAACCTAATAAAGCAGGTAGGCGAGGAAATAGTAACAGAGGACGAATTAAAAGAATTGCTTAAGACAAATAAAAAGCCTATTGCTTATGATGGTTTTGAGCCTTCTGGGACTAATATCCATATTGCGCAAGGTTTGCTTAGGGCAATAAATGTCAATAAGATGACCAAGGCAGGATGTAAATTCAAGTTTCTAGTTGCTGATTGGCATGCCTGGGCTAACAATAAGATGGGAGGCAAACTTGATAATATTCAAAAGGTTGGAAAGTACTTAATAGAAGTGTGGAAGGCATGTGATATGGATTTTAGGAATGTTCAGTTTATTTGGGCTTCTGACTTACTGAATAACAGGGATTACTGGAAAACTGTACTCCAGGTTTCAAGAAACAGCACAGTAAAGAGAATAATAAGGACTGGCGAAATAATGGGGAGAACTGAATCAGAAGTCTTGCAATCATCCCAAATAATTTATCCATGCATGCAAGCAGCAGATATTTTTCATCTTGAGGCTGGAATTACTCAGCTTGGGATGGATCAAAGGAAGGTAAATATCCTGGCAAGAGAGATAGGCCCTAAGATTGGATTTTGGAAGCCTGTTGTTGTAAGCCATCATATGTTGATGGGTCTGGGAGAGCCGCCAAAAGGAGAAAAGACTGTGCAAAGAGCTATTGAAATGAAGATGTCTAAAAGCAATCCAGATTCTGCAATATTTATGTCGGATACTACGGAAGAGATAAGAAGAAAAATAAAAAAGGCTTATTGCCCAGCTGGTATTGTGGAAGAAAATCCAATCTTGGAGTATTGCAGGTATATTATTTTTGAGAAATTCAAAACCATAAAAATAGAAAGGCCTAAAAAATTCGGAGGCAATCTTAGTTTTAGCTCGTATAATGAGATGGAAAAGGTATTTGCTAAAAAGAGGTTGCATCCAATGGACCTAAAGCAAGCTGTAGCCGAATACCTGAACAGATTAATAGAGCCTGTTAGAAAAAAATTAGACAAAAACAAGACTGCGCAAAAATTAGCAGAAGAGATTAAGAATTTTGAGGTAACAAGGTAGCTATTTCTGCTCTATAACAACAAGAGTATAATTTTTATTAAGATATTTTTTTGCCGCCCTTTTGACATCGTTAATTTCTACTTTTTTTATGTTTTTGATATAATCTTTTGCCAATGACGCGTCTTTTATCATTTCCCAAAAGCCTATATTGTCTGCAGCATGAAAATTGTCTTCTAGATTTAAGGTATGATTTCCTTCAATAAATGTTTTTGCTTCTTCAAATTCAGTTTTGCTTATATTCTGGAGTTTTTTAAATTGTTCTAATATTATCTCTTTTGCCTTTTCTATGTTTTTCTTGTCCAAATTGGCAAAAACCGCAAATGCGCCATAATCAATCTCATTCTCATTTTGAATTCCTACTTGGTAAGCTAAACCCCTTTTATTCCTTATCTCATCAAATATCCAACCGCATTGGCCCCTGCCAAGAATAGAGGCTATGACATCAAAAATATAACTGTCTTTATGTATTCTAGGGACGGTTTTATATCCCAAGACCATGTAGGAATTAAATGTCTTTCTTTTCTCCACGAATTTTTTGGTTTTTGTTTGTAATGGCTCTTTTATTATCTCCCTTGTCGATAATTTTTTGGGTTTCAGGTTTCCAAAATACTTGCCTATTTTCTCTTTCACATTATCGACATTACCAACAACAGAAATAATCATATTATTAGGCAAATAATGTTTATTATAATAATCTCTTACGATATCCCTGTCAAAGCTTTTAACAGTTTCTACAGTGCCGTAGGTTGGATTTTTTGATGGATGCTTCTCAAACAGGTTTTTCTGGAACAAAACCCATTGATGCTGCCTAGGGTCATCAGTGACCATGTTTATTTCCTTCAATATGACCCTTTTCTCTTTTTCAATCATCTTTTCCTTAAAGACGGAATTTGTAACCATGTCAGAAAGGATATCAAGGGCTTTCTCGAGCCTCTTATTGATGATTTTTATGAAAAAAGCGGTTCTTGTCTCGCTGGTGTAGGCATTGAACTCGGCCCCATATTTCTCAATCTCATTTGCTATTTCCCTGCTATCCTTCCTGTTCTTTGTTCCCTCAAAGAGCATATGCTCGAGAAAATGAGATATGCCTGAAATTTTTTTATTCTCATAATTAGAACCCACTTTAAACATTACCTCTACCGCAACTGATTTAGAAGAATTTTTCTTAAAAAGCAGGGTTATGCCGTTTTCCAGCCTATATTTTCTCATTTTTAGAAAAAGATTTAAATCGTTTTAATATTTTTCTTTTTTAAATGAAGATAAATGAATTAAGGGCTATTCTGGAAAAGAATAAACTAGATTTTGCACTATTTTATAATCTAGGAATGGAGACAAATCCAAATATGTTCTATTTTTCCGGTTACAATGGTTTAGGGGCTTTGGTAATACCTAAAAAACATAAACCATTCCTCATAGTTCCGGAAATGGAATTTCAAAAGGCAAAAAAATCAATGGTAAGGCAAGTTTATTCAATGGATAAAAAAAGGTTTTTTGAGTCAATATTTGCAACATTAAAAAAAAATAATATTAAGTCAAAAAAAATAGCGATAGATAATAATAACTTTACATTAAATTCTTATAAGCATTTTAAAAAACAATTTAAAAAAAGTAGGACGAATGATATTGCTTTAGAATGCTTAAAATTAAGGCAGATAAAGACGATGAAAGAGATTAAAACCATAAAAAAAGCATTCAATTACGGGAATAAAATATTAAATAAAACAATAAAAAACTTTAAGGATTTTAAGAAAGAAAGTGAGGTAGCTGCTTTTCTTGAGTATGAAACAAAAAAACTAGGTCTAATGTTATCGTTTCCTCCCATTGTTGCTTCTGGGAATAATAGTAGTATCCCCCATTATGAGCTTGGCAATGTAAAATTGAAAAAAGGTTTTTGCGTAATTGATTTTGGAGTAAAGTACAATGGTTATTGCACAGATATAACCAGGACAATTTATTTAGGCAAAATAAATAATAAAGAAAAGCAAATTTATAATTTTTTATTGGACATTCAAAAAAATATAATTAAAAAGATTAAGATTAATGGAAATTGTGGGAAAATATATGAGGATTGTGTAAAGAGATTAAAAGATTATTCAAAATATTTTATTCATGGCTTAGGGCATGGTGTAGGGGTAGAGATCCATGAGTTGCCCAATTTGACATTAAAGTCTAAAGATAAGATAGTGGGGAACATGATCTTTACAATAGAGCCGGGGATATATATACCAAGGAAATTCGGGATAAGAATAGAAGATACTGTTTTGATGGGGAAAAAATTAAATGTTTTGACCAAGGTGGCGAAAGATTTATTGATTGTCTGAGGGGGTTTTTATGAAATACGACGAAAAAAAGTTTAATTCTGCTGTTGAAGGATACAAGAATATATTGGGAGATGTTAAGGCAAAATCTTTTTTGATAGTCTTTGATGTAATTAATAAAAAATCTTTTTTTTCGATTGCACCATTATCCAGGGCTATACATGAGTTAGGGGCTGACTTGAATGCTGTCGGCATAGAAAAGGAATCAGAAAGCTTGGATGCTTTATATGATATATGGGGGGCTTTCAAGCAGGATAAAGAAAATCCGGATGGGAAGGCAGGAGCACTTATAGATTTTATAGAAGAGGTGGAGAAAAGGGCAAAAGGCAAGTTTACTGGATTATTTGAGGGCCCTGATTATATTCTAGAGGCAAAGGAATTCGGTTTTGAAGGGAGTTTTACCCTGCCCTTCAAGGATGACTGGTTCAAAGAGCACAGAGGCAATGAGATGGATGAAACATGCAAAAAGATATGGAAGGATGTTTATGACTTAAAAAAGGATGAAAAGGTTTCTATTGGGTTTGTTCTGATACAAAAGGATGAGATGCTGGGCCATCCTTTAGAAGACTATCTGGATTCTTATGCTATTTCGTGGCACATGGTGATTAATTGTAAAGCATCCGGTATTACAATGGGGGCTTCCACACAAAGAAAATCCATGCTTGACAAAAGCGAAGGCATGTCGGAATTGAGGGCTGTTATATTGGGTTGTGAACTGTGCAAGGATGTTGATGAAGAGGTCTTTAAAAAATATAAAAAACTATCAGAGCTTCTGGATTTAAAAAGGATTACGGTTGTTGATGCCTCTTTTTTTATAGCTGGAAAGGGCTATTCCGGCAAGCATGTCTTTGGAGAGGTTATTGGGTATCCTTCCTTAAACAAGAAAACAAGGTGGCAGAGCCCGGGCCAGATGATATACAAGCTTGACTTTTATCCCCAAACGGCCCTGGACGAGAGGATTCCGTTAGCCAGGGTCGGTTTTACTGAGACATTGCCCATAGATGTTTTTATAGAAACGTGCAATGTTGACTGGAAAAAGATGAGGGAAAGGAACTGGAAAATAAAGGAGATAGCTGATAAATGCAAATTAATCAGGGTTTCTGGGGAAGAGATTGATGGTTTTAAGACAGATTTTGAGGCGGGATTGGTTAAGAGTGATGGAGTTCATCGATGGGTAAGGACTTCTGACACAGATGTTAGGGAGAAAATAAATTCAGAGTTTTTGAAAAAAACAGGAATAAAGGCAGGAACAATGGCTAATCTCCCAGGAGGGGAAGCCTTTGTCACACCAGAATATGTCAAAGGCACTATTGTGGGGGATGTTGTCATAAGCATTGACCAAAGTTATTTGCTGTCTGATAAGGATCCTTTAGTGATAGAATCTGATGGCAAGAATTATAAAATAATTTCTGGTCCTAAGGAAATAATAGATAAGGTAAAAGAAAAAAAGAAAGAGGCATGGGAGATGATATTAAATCAGGAGAGGTTCAAGAGCCAGCCGCAGGAAATTGTTGACTTAAAAAAGAAAAATTTTAACATGATAAATGAATTTGCCATAAACACAAATCCCAGCGCAAAGTTATGCGATTATCTTATTGTTAATGAGAAGATAGCAAGGATGATTCATGTTGCTTTAGGCAGCGGATTTGAGCCAGACAGAGCTACAGAATATCATACAGATATTGTTATCAACAGCCCTAGGCAAAAAATGAATATTTATGGTGTTGATGATAAAGGCAAGGAGCATTGGATCATTAGGAAAGGGGAGTTTGTGGTTTGATCATAAACACAATAATAAAAATTCAATAAACAACAAAACAAGGATTAATTAAAAAATGCCTAAATCTTCTGGGATTGTTTTAAAAAAATGCTTAGGGCTGAAAAAAGATGAGAAATTGTTGGTAGTTACTGATTCTAAATTGTATAGCATAGGGAAAATGTTCTTTGAGGATGCAAAAAAGATTACAAGATATGCTAAATTGATTAAAATTTCCATTCCAAAGGTTCATGGAACAGAGCCAAGTAAAAAAGTAGCGGAAGAGATGTTGAAATATGATGCTGGGTTGTTAATAACAACAAAATCTCTGAGTCATACAAAAGCTAGGAAAAATGCTTGTGACAACGGTGCAAGAATAATTACAATGCCTGGGGTTACAAGAGATATGATTAAACAAACATTGAATATAGATTATGATAGATTAAAAAAAATAAATAATAGGATTGCAAATATTATGGACAAGCGCAGCATTGCCAGAATAAAGACCGAGCTAGGAACGGATATCTCTTTCTCTATAAGGGGAAGAAATGCTTGGGGGAGGGATTCTGGATTGTATGTTAACAAAGGAGCATTTGGAAATCTTCCTGCAGGAGAGGTTTTTATTGCCCCTGTTGAAAAGAGCGCTAATGGTATTTTTATTGTGGATGCGTCATTTGCTGGTTTTGGTAAGTTGTTAAGTCCTATTAAGGTTTATGTTAAAAATGGGCATGCAATAAAATTTAGCGGAAAAAAATCAAAAAAATTGGAAAATTTACTGGATTCTGTTGGCAAAGAAGCAAGAAATATCGCAGAGTTTGGCATTGGAACAAACAATAAGGCAAAGGTTACTGGGAATATATTGGAGGATGAGAAGGTAATTGGAACCTGCCATATCGCTTTAGGTAATAATGCTGGTTTTGGGGGTAAGGTTAATGTGCAGCTGCATCTTGACGGCATTATTAAGAAACCAACAATATGGCTTGACAATAAAAAGATAATGGATAATGGGAAATTTCTGATTTAGTTAAATCAAAAGCTTTTTAAATACAAAATATGCAATAAGTAGTATGACTGCTAAAGAAAAGAATATTCTGGATAGTGTAATATACAGCTACACCTCAAATACGAATCAGATTAATGAAGAAAACAGGATCCTAAAGGAAACTGTGAATAAATTGAAGGAAGAGCTTGACAAGTTTAAGGTTCCTCCATTAATGGTTTCTGATGTAAGGAATGTTATTGGGAAAGAGGCTATAATAAGGCTACCAAATGGAAACCAATTTTGGGTTAGTATCTCTGACGAGTGCGGCAAGGTAAAGCCAGGGGATGTTGTCCTTGCAGACCAAAAGAATCTTACAATAATCAGGAAGTTACCTACAACGAAAAAGTTTGATATAGAGAGTTTTGTTATAGTGGAAAAGCCAAAGGTTTCATGGGGTGTTATAGGTGGTTTAGATGCTCAAGTACAAGAAATAAAAGAAGTTGTTGAACTTCCATTAAAAAAGCCAGAGTTGTTTAAGAAAATCGGCATTACTCCCCCAAAGGGCATTTTACTTTATGGAAATCCAGGAACAGGAAAGACCTTATTAGCAAAAGCAGTCGCTTCCTCAACAAACTCAACCTTTATAGAAGTTGTGGCCTCTGAGTTAGTCCAGAAATTTATAGGGGAGGGCGCAAAAATGGTTAAGGAGATTTTTGAGCTTGCTAGGAAAAAGGCGCCTTCAATTATTTTTATTGATGAATTAGATGCACTGGCCTCTAAAAGAATTGAGATTGGCACTAGTGGAGAGAGGGAAGTAAGTAGAACATTTATGCAGTTGTTAGCTGAAGTAGATGGATTTGAGCCCCTTGGTGATGTTAAGGTTATAGGCGCCACAAACAGGAAGGATATACTAGACCCAGCAGTAATAAGGCCTGGGAGATTAGATAGGTTAATCCACATACCCCTACCAAATAGCGAGGCAAGATTAGAGATTTTAAAGATTCATTGCAATAATATGACTTTAGAAAAAGATGTAGATTTAAGCAATATATCATCTTTAATGGAAGAATTTTCAGGAGCTGAGATAAAGGCAGTATGTACAGAGGCAGGATATTTTGCCATAAGGGAAGACAAGATAAAAGTAAACAGAAAAGACTTTATTAGGGCAATAGACAAGGTAAGGCAGGAAGAAGAGGCAGAAGGAGAAGATTATATGAGGATGTTTGGTTAGGTATTTCTTCTTTTATTATAGAAAATTTTAAAAATGGGTTTAGTTATCATATAACGTGCGCGATGATAACGTGAACACCCTCTTAGACGAAAGTCGATGAAGAACGGAAAGTAACTGATGAGCGCACACCTTTTCTTTATTTTACAATAAAATCCACGCAAATCCTAAGAACCCTTGGGGAAAACTGCCCGCATTTTACAATATTAAGAATTTTGCATTGCTTATTCTTTTTTTTGCATTCATTATTGATAATCCCCAGGATTTTATCATATTTATTTTCTTCTGCAAAACTATAGAAATTGATTGTTCCATTTCTTTTAATTTTACTTAATGCTAAATCAAGAAAGTTCTCTGCGCCTTTCGGCAATGGCATGATTATTCTATCAAATTTTTTGTTTATTTTAGGCAGAATTTTTTTAACGTCTCCTAAAAATAATTTGATTTTTTGGTCTATTTTATTTATTTTTAAATTCTCTAATGAGTATTTATGCGCTGCTGGATTTATTTCTATCCCTAATATTATTTTGGCATTTGTATTTTTTGCTATAACTGAAGGATATACCCCGCAGCCAGAAAACATTACTAAAACTGCTTCATCTTTTTTTATTTGTTTAGCTATTCTTTTTCTTTCTTCGCTTAGCCTGGGAGAAAAATAGACCTTTTCAATATTTAATTTTAATCTTACATTATTTTCTTTATGTATTGTCTCCTTGTTGTTTTCTCCTGCCAATAGTTTTAATTTAAGTGTCCTATATTTTCCGGAATATTTTTTTGCTTTTTTGAAAACAGATTTTATTTGCTTATATCTTTTCAATATTTCGTTTCCTATTATTTTTTCCTTTTTTTTAAGTTTTTGGGGAAAGTCAGAGAAAATAAGGATGTGTCCAATAACATCGAAAGATGATGGAACCAGGCCTAATTCCTTTTTTGTTAATTTTTTTCTTAATATATCTTTTAATTTATTTGGCATTCTAGAAATCCCCTAGAGATTTTTGTTGTTTTTTTGATGTTTCTTTTTCGAGTTTATTTAATGTTGTTTTTATTCTCTCTTCAGAGAAATCATGCTCATTTACAAGAAGTTTTTGTATTTTTTCGTTATCTATATCATTCCATTCTAATTTATAATTATTTGTAACTGGTATTTTTTTTATAGTGTGGTAAACTTCTGTCCATTCAAAATCAAAATAATCGTCCCATTTAACTTCTTTAAACAAAGAATCAAAATCTGATTTGTATTTTTTAACAAATTTTAATGAGTTTTTTGGTCCTATTCCCTTAATGCCTCCCGGATTATAATCTGTTCCTACTATCATTGCAAGGGCTGTTAGCTGATT
>CEPV01213609.1_pt1 | contig 10030 bp, 11 predicted proteins | sample 530451 | NCBI WGS metagenome assembly CEPV01 (sample SAMEA2620097, study PRJEB7988) | marine metagenome | isolation source: saline water (ENVO:00002010), including | reverse complement strand
GGCCTATCCGGTCATTAATGAAGTTCAACTGGGAGATTATGAATTTGTTGAGTTATATAATTCAACCAATCAGTCCATAGATATGACTGGCTGGTATTGGTCATATTTTTCAAGCAATCGTGATTGGAATAATCCTCATCGCAATCAGCAATTTCCTAATAACGCGACTATTCCTGCGGGCGGTTATTATCTAATCGGTTTAAATGGCTTTCCAGAAACGGGCGGTTATTTAGAGGCTGATTGGCAAGTACATAGTTCTAACCAGCTTAATGATTCAAATGGTTCGGTGGCTATTTTCCCCTGGGATCCAACCAGTACAACCTCTGCTGAAGCTGAAATTGGCGCGATTGACGCGCTGGGCTGGGGCGAGGTTGATTATGTTTATAAAACTGCTACTTCTTCGCCTCCGGGGCTTAACAAGAGTTTAGTCCGTCAGTCAAACAATGAATTTACTGTTGATGATTGGCCTAGTCCAAAAAATTCTCAAGGCCAGACCGTAACCGTGGCGCCTGATAGTACGGCCATTACCCAGAATACTACTTGGTATTCAGCAAACAGTCCTTATATTTTAGAGTCAAATTCAGGCGATTATCCGACCGTGGCAAGCGGGGCCAGCTTGACAATTGAGGCAGGCGTAACAATTAAAGGGGTTAATAAATATTATCCAAGCTTAATTATCAAAGGAACGCTTAAAGCTCAGGGGACCAGCGCTAATCCGATAACATTTACCTCGGCAACAACAACCCAATTGGCCGGTGATTGGTCAGGCATTATTTTTGATAATTCAACCAGTACTGAATCAGTTCTGGATTATGTGAATTTTAAATATGGGGGCTATCAGGTTAGTTACGGAGGCGACAATCAAGTCAAAGAAATGGTTAAGATAGATAATAGTTTTGTAACGATTAGGAATTCCTCTTTCAAGAACAGCTTATATCATGGGATTAGATTGGTTGATTCTAATGCTTCTGTTGCTGACGCTGTTTTTGAGGGCAATAGCTCAACAGGGATTATTATTAATGGTTCCAATCCAGGCGTCAGTAATTCGCAATTTACTAATAATGACACAGGTATAGAAATTATTAATCAGGCCTCGCCTGCTATTAGTAATAATACTTTTTCTAATAATACCAACGCAGTAAAATTAAAAAGCTCTTATCCTTCTTTAAGCGGCAACCAAGCAAATAATAATAATTTGAATGGAGTCTTTGTTGATTCTGAAAGCGTTTTTAGTCAAAATACAACTTGGACCAATGATTTGGTCTATATCCTTAATTCTGGTTCAGGCGATTACCCCACGGTTGCTACTGGAACTGTTTTAACCATAGAACCAAGCGTAATTATTAAGCCATATAGTAAATACTATACAGCTTTATTAATTGAGGGAGAATTAATCGCTTTAGGCGCGACCAGCACTCCAATTGTCTTTACTTCATTAAAAGATGATACTTACGGCGGGGATACAAATAGTGATGATAGCGCTACGACTCCAGCAGCCGGCGATTGGAAGAATATTAAATTCAGCGCTGGAAGCATAGGGTCATTAAATCATATTCGTTTTAGATACGGAGGATACGGAGCCAGCGATGTTATAGATATAGACGCTAACGCAACAGTTACAAGCAGTAATATTGTCATTGAACCGTAATTAATGACATCCGATGTCGTTATTTTGCATAGAAAAAGAAAAAAGACTTTAAACCTATGGTAGACTCAAAATTTGTTAATGATGTTGCTGCCAGTTTCCAAGAAGCGGTTTGTGATATTTTAGTTGCTAAAACTATTTATGCGGCTATTACTTACCAAGTGGAGACTATTGTAGTTACTGGCGGAGTTTCCGCAAACGAGCGTCTGCGCAAAAAGATGGCTGCTGCTGCTAAGGTAGAAAACAAAAAGTGCATTTTCCCTTATCTAAGTTTAACAGGAGATAATGCAGCCATGATAGGTATTGTAGCTTGTTTAAAAGCTAAAAATAATGGATTTGATGATATAAACAAGCTTGAGGTTAAACCAAAAGTTAAATGGTCATTTTATTGATTACGCACAATTTTTCTAATATACATTCCAACCATCATAATAACCATACTTATTACAATCATGCCATCTGCAATTGTAGTAAGCAAAGGTGTGTGTACTAAATTATGTACAGGCCCGCCAATTAAGAAGATAAGCAAAGCCAGCGCAATTATTATGGAGCGTTGCTTAATAAACTTATCTTCTGTTTTTATTGCGTTGTAAATAAAAATTGCCACAGAGCTAACTAGCGTTAAGCTAGTAAAAATTACTATAATAATTGTGTGAATTTTTGGTACAGTAAACAAAAATACATTGTTAGAAAGCAATTTAGAATTTACAGCTGGTTGCTGGGCAGTAAGCAAAAAATAAAGCGATCCCATAATTGAGTAGAGAATAGCTAAATTAAAGGCTGTTTTTTCTAGTTTGGGCAATTGGACAGCAAAAGGAAAGCGGATAAAAAAACTTAAACCAAGAAACATAAACAAGTGAGCAATTGTCCAAAGCCAGCTATTTACAATTGGATTTAGGCTTAGGCTGCCAGTGCCTAAGCTAAAAAAGAGCTGTTGGCAACCAAAAAATAAAAGAAAAAAGAAAAAATATTTTAGCAGATGGTCTTTTGTTTTTTTCCAAGAAGTAAAAATAACCGCACTACTAATAAAAAAAAGTAAAGAGGTTATACCTGTGCTATAAGAAGAGATAGTTGGGTTAAAAGAAATCATATTTTAAAAGCTTTTTAGGAATCTGCCCACTTTTACTTTGGAATCAAAGGGGACAGAAAAATAAAAAGTAGTTTTTTTCTTGGGAGTACTGGTAAACCACAGTTCTCCGCCTAAGTTGTTAATAATATTTTTTGATAAATATAGCCCTAATCCTGTGCCAGCTGTTTTAGTTTCCAAAGCTTGCTTGCCCCTATAGAATTTTGTAAATATTTTATTTTTTTCCGCAGGACTAATGCCAAAACCAATATTAGTTACGGAAAATTGAACAGCCTCCTCTTTAGTTGTTAGTATTATATTAATAGTAGTATTTGTACTAGCATAGGTTATAGCGTTTTCTAGCAAACACTGAACAACTGATTTAATTTTTGCTGGGTTAGCAGTAATATTTGGCACAGCTTTATTTTTTTTGTAATCAGTAAAAACGTTTTTGTTTTTAATTAAGTAGTTAAAATTTTTAAGAACGTCTTGTGTTGTAACATGTAAATCCACATTTTTTTGTTGGCTTGCTATGTGATTGGTTGCTTCTTCTCTTGCAACTGCTAGTAATTGCTCTGCCAAAGATAAAGATTGGTCTGAGGCATCTTTTATCATCATTAAGATTTCTTTTTGGTTTTTGTTGAGTTTCCCAGAGTTTTTTATTAGATTAAGTACTGCCCATTTAATACTGGTTAAAGGTGTTCTAAGTTGATGCGAGGAGATAACTACAAACTCACTTTTTCTTTGCTTTAGTTTTTGTGCTTTGTTAATGGTGGATATATGTTTTTTTAGATTTTTGGTCATCAAATTAATTTCTTGCATTACCTCGCCTATCTCATCATTAGACACTGGAATTTTAGTTGATAAATCACCTTTGCCGATTTTTTTTAAATATTGTTTAATGTTTTTAAAAGGTTTAAGAAAAACGTATAAGCTAATAGTATTATACAATACCAGCCATATAAGCAAAAGCATAAAAGAAAGAACAACTTTTTCTGGGGCAACAGATTTTATTAGAATTGGTACGATGGTACTAAAAACTAGCAGTTGAACAGCTGTTAATGTTATAACAAAAATAATATCTATGAGTAGTAATTTTTTTCTAACTGTGAGTAGCATGATATTATTATAATTGATTTTTGCGGTAGTATCAAATAAAAAAGGAAGAAAGGCTCACGTGTGTGGGCGTGAGCCTTTTGGGTTGGTGGGGTTTTGAAATTTGGTGGGAGAATTCCATCACTCGAGGTCGAAGCCGTCAAACTCTTCGATGTCGACATCGGCTTCTTCCATGAGTTGTTTTTCCTGCAGACTGTTTTTGTACTTTCCCAGCGCCTCTAAGAGCAGTTTTTGCATCAGAATATGGGTTATGGGAGTTCCAAGAAGAATGGTGTCGACAATGGTTTCAACAGTAATTGCGACACCTACTTTTTTAGCCTTTAGGAACTCAGGACTTCCTGCCGTCGCGCTTTGTATAAACTTTATCAGGGGTTGTACAACCCCTTTCATCGCGTTCCTGACCATTTTTTGTCCTTGGTCTGCGGTCTCGGCTTCTTTTTGAGCCTGTGCTTTCACCTCATCTCTTTGCTCTTTAAAAAGCTCGAGCAATGAGTTGGTTATGCTCATTCCTTTCAGCAGAATGGGCACGTATTTTTCCAGTATCGTCATGATACGCCTCCTTATTGAAGGAGAATAGTAATTCTGATGCCTCCCTTAACACTTTTACGAAAAATGTCAATGTCAACGTGGCCCAGCGCTTGAATCAGCTAAAGTTATCTCTTTTATATACACATCCAAAGCAGTGAGTTCTGGAATTTTAGCTGCCATGCTTTGGTAGTAAGTCTCTATTTTGTTTTTTAAGGAATGTGCTGCCAAAGCAGCTTGGTACCACTCATCATTTTTTTCCTTAATTGGCGGCATAGCTATACGAATTTCATGTGGCCAAGATTTTACCAACCGCTCAATTAATTTATCAGACAAATCAAAACTACCATTGCAGCCTATTACGCAATCTTTACCGCTTTTAAGCCACAAAGCGTGCATCTCGTTAATAGTTATATATAATACTCCGCCAGGAGCTCTTTGGAGATTTTCTTCTAAAAAAAATCTATCCTCAAAGTGGCGTGCTGGGCCTACTGGGCCATAAAGATAATCTGCCTTGGCAGCTAAGCCTTTTTTGCGCAGGCGCGAGATTGGCCAAACTCTGGCATCAATCGGATTTTTTTCTACTTCTAGCTGATATTGTTGCCCTATAACTTGAGTCAGCTCATAATTTGGCGCCACAATCGCGCCTTTGGAAAACTCTGGCAAGAGTTTTGAGCCAGTGCCAGTAGTAGTAAAAAATCCAGCATTAGCGGCTTGGGTAAGAAGCCCTTTTTCTTTAAGATAATTTTTAAGTAGAGCAAAATCTTGGCCCTCAAAATACATTAACTCGTGATTATGGGCTATGTAGTCTGGTATTTCGTATTTAGCTAGTAAATTGTGTAGATGCTCTGTATGGGTTAAATACTCAACTGTATTTTTTTGCGTGTCTATTACTTCTATAGTTTTATTAGCTATATGATTATTATAAAACTCAAATATCGCCTCCATCACCCGTTTGTAGCGCTCTCGGTTAACCGGGGTATCAGAGCCGCGGAACCAATCGCGCATTTTATCATGATTAGATTCTAGCGGGGCTTGGACATCTTTCCAAGAATCATTTTTTTCTTTTACGCCCACACTTGCGGCTACCCTACATATATTACTCTTTTTGCTAAAGAGCGCTAAATCCATATAGGGGTGGTCGGCTGGCTTTTTGTACAAATCATCATTTAAAGTTATTGAGGCGCGGAATTCAAACTCACTAGGCGAGTATTCTTCGGAAAGTTCTAAAGCAGAGAGCGCAATATAAATATTTTTTAATGGTACGGATTTACCACAAAAGAATCTAGGCCTTGCTTCTAAATCTGGCTTTTCTCCCCAAACTAGTTCCCAGCCTTTACAGATTTTTTCTCTTACCATATCAAGTCGAGGCGTATTTTTTTTGTCATTCATTTCTTCCTCCCTTTATTAATTGTTAAATATTAACACCAGATTACTGGTGGATCATAACAATTTATGATACTCATTTCATACCATAATAAACTATGAAAGTCAATTTTTAGTTCATATTTATTTTATCATCAATTCTTGACAGAGAGTTTAGCGCGGAGATATAATAAGATAATGAAGAAACAAAAACCCACTATCCAACAAATTCAGGAGTATCTTAACAGATATAATCCTTTAGGTTTGGCCGGGGCTTTGGTAGAGCTAATTAACCAACACAATCATTTAATCTACAAAATAAAGAAGGGAGAAAACCGGCTCAATAGAAAAAGAAACGAGTGTTGTTCAAAGATATCAAGCCGTCCAAAAATTAGTAGGCTAATCCAAGTTAATTTTATTTATCCACAGTTTGTTGTTGACTTTTTTTAAAGCTTTGTAAAAGCCGGACTGAACCAATCAATGTTCAATTCGGCTTTTATTATTGCTTAATACGGAACCAGCGATATTGCCATTGAGCCATAATTAACGTCATCCGATGTCGTTATATTAATTTCTGTTGAGGTTTTGGTTGATGTGTTAATATAAGTTAATATAATTTGAGAGGTGATAATTTATGCAAGGAAAGAAATTCCAAAGACGAATTGAAGATTTTGATTGCGAAAAGTGCGGCAGAAAAGTAAAGGGCAAGGGCTATGCTGATCATTGCCCGGAATGTTTATGGTCTAAGCATGTTGATGTTAATCCGGGCGACAGAAAATCCGAGTGTGGCGGTTCAATGGAACCGATTGGCCTTGAAATCAAAAGCGACAAATACATTATTCATTATCATTGCGCCAAATGCGGACTCAAGCATCGGGTCAGATCCGCTCCGGATGATAACTTTGATACTTTAACCAAAGTTATGTCTGGTCATCCTGGATAATATTGTTGTCGCTTTTTAATTTTAATGATACAATGATTGTCAGATGGAATCGGTTCAAATAAACCAACCTATGCTAACAGCTTTTATCAAAGATGCTAATGACAGTCTTTGGCTATTAGTTGTTTCAGCTCTAGTAGTCATATTTCTGCTTATCTGGGTTATCAACCGAGTTAGGAGAAAGTAGTTTTAACAGATTAGACTTAATCCGCATTTTGCTGCGGCTTTTTTTATTGCTTAAAATAGAAAACTGTTTTATACTCATTCCAGATGAAACAAAAAGCGCTGCAACTATCTTTAGCGGTTTATCGACTGACTAAATTATTTCCCGAGGGCGAGGTTTTAATTGGTCAGATGCGCCAAAGAGCTAATCAGGTTTTAGCAGAGTTAATTTCAGGCGAGCCCAAAAAAGCGATAACCCAGATTAATATTCTTTTGTACTATTTTCAAATTGCTCAGGCCCAGCAATGGATTAATCAGCTGAATTTTGTTATACTAATCAGAGAGTATTATAAGCTGTTAGGAGAGATACAACAAAATAAAACAAAAGTTAGCCAGAAAAACATTTCTTCAAGCATTAAAAAATTAAGCCAGAGGCAGAAAATAGTTTTAAGGCATATAAAAGAAGCTGGACCAGTTAGAATGAGAGATTTAATCATTTTATTTCCTAAATTAACTTCTCGGACAATTCGCAATGATTTAAATAAACTTATTGATAAAGAATTTTTGCTTCATCAAGGCAGAGGCCGTAGTAGTTTTTATAAAATTAATAAGGAAAATATAAGGGAAATTAATAATCTATAAAGGAAATATAAGGGAAATTAGAATTTCCCCTATATTTCCCTATAATTTCTTTTATCTCAATGAAAGGAGTTGTTTTAGCCGGTGGCTTAGGTACGCGTTTAATGCCATTAACTAAGGTTGTTAATAAGCAGCTTTTGTCTGTTTATGATAAACCGCTTATTTACTATCCAATTTTAACTTTGCGTGACGCTGGAATTAAAGAAATTCTAATTATTTCCGGGCCTGATCATTCCGGCCAGTTAATGGATTTATTGGGTTCAGGCAAGGAACTTGGTGTGGATTTAAGCTATGATACTCAAGAAGAACCTAAGGGGATTGCTCATGGTTTTGCCATAGCTGAGGATTTTGCTGATAATAATAAAACCGCCTTTATTTTAGGCGATAATATTTTTGAAGATAATTTTAAAAAAGCAATTGGTCAATTTAAAAAACAGGGGAAAGGAGCCAGGGTTATTATAAAACAGGTATCTGATCCAAAAAGATTCGGGGTGGTTAAATTCAATCAAAAAGGCGATAGAATAGCCGAAATTATCGAAAAACCAAAGAATCCGCCCACTAATTGGATGGTTACCGGCCTTTATTTGTATGATAATCGTGTTTTTGATATAATTAGAAATTTAAAACCATCAGCGCGCGGAGAATACGAAGTTACTGATCTTAATAATCTTTATGTTAAGGAAGGAACAATGACTTTTCAAAAATCAAAGGGGCAATGGATTGATGCTGGAACCTTTGATTCTTTATTACAAGCCAATATCTTTATAGCCAAGAAAAATAAAAAACGGGTAAAATTGTGAAAAAGCGTCAATTTGTAAAATTTTACGACAAATACGCCCCCCGGATTTATCGCTTTGTTTATTTCAAGGTTAATTCTATCCAGGATTCTGAAGATATAACTTCAGAGGCCTTTTTTAAGTTTTGGCAGAATTTAGCTAAATTAGCTGAAAAAAAGGAAAAAATTGCTCATCCTCAAGCTTTACTCTATAAAATAGCTAATAACTTAGTAATTGATTTTTATCGGAAAAAACCAAGGACTGAATTAATACTTGATCCAGAAGATGATAATTTGGCCAAAATTAGGGACAAAACAGATATAAATAAGGAAATAAGCCTGGATTCAGACATAGATCAGGTTAAAAAAGCGCTTAATCAACTTAAGGATGAGCACCAGAATATAGTGATTTGGCGCTATTTAGATGATTTCTCAGTTAAAGAAATGGCTCAGATTATAGGGAAGCCTGAAGGAACAATCAGGGTTTTAATCCACCGAGCTTTAAAAGAATTAAAGAAAAAGTTGTAATAGAATAGAGAGTTATGCGTCTTAATAAATAGAATGATTAATAATAATTTAATCAAAAAAATCAAAGAATTAAAGAAAATTGAGCCTTCTCAGGAATGGTTGAATTTAACGCGTCATAATCTAATAACTGAAATTGCTTTTAAACAAAGGGCTGGATTACAATCAGTTGCTTTAGCCTTTTGTCTTCTCTTTATTTTCATCGCTGGTCCTTGGCTAACCCTTAAAGCCTCTCAGCCAAGCTTGCCCGGCGAACTGCTCTATTCAGTTAAAAAAGCCGGCGAGGGCATTCAAAGCACAGTAACTTCTAAAGAAAACAAAACTCAGCTCCAAATGGAGTTTGCCGGCCGTCGTTTAGAAGAATTAACCAAATTAAGCAATGATCTTAGTCCAGAAGAAAAAACAACTAAAGCTAAAAAGGTTATTAGCGGATTTGAAGGAAATTTGGCTAATATTAGCCAATATGTCAGCGATGTATCCCAAGAAGAAGTCATTGCTGTGGCTGAAAAAACAGTAAAACTTAAACAAGATTTGGACAAGACAAAAGAACAAGCATCTTTAGAAATACAAGCTGATTTAGCTAAAGCGGAAAAAGCGGTTGAAGAGATTAATCAACAAATTCTGGCTGTTTTAATAGAAAAAGCTAAGCAAGACAGCGAAAGCACAGCCAGCACCACGCCTGATCAGGAAATCCTTATCTTTTTAGAAGAAACAGAGGATGGCGTTATGACTACCACTGAACAGATTATTAATATTATTGAATAAGTTTGTTAAAAATATAATAAAAATACGGGAGTCCAGTTTTAATCAAGAAAAGGTCGAACCCCAATAATTATGGGAAATTCTTGACAATTGGACAATATTGTTGTAAATATAAATAGGTCAATCGTAAATATAATAAATATAAAAGGTCGGTACGATTGAAGAAAAATTAAGGTCGAATGAGGTTGTCTAATAGCATATGAATTAGCCAATCTCAGAGATAATAATCAAAATACAAAATGAGTATTAAAACACAAAAATCAATTTCGATTGTAACTTCAGTCACAACTACTCTTTGGCTTTCAGGAGTTATGATGTTAGCTCCATTAAGCGTTGGCGCAGTCACTGTTGTAGATGGCGATTTAATTCGCAATCCTAACGCAGAAGGCATGGCCCAGCTTGATATTTATATTGCCAAGACAGTTGGAGATAAGAAGTTCAAAAGATTAATTCTTAGCCCTCATGTATTTGAGAGCTACGCCCATTTTGACAAGAATGGAAATGGAGATA
>CEPV01093707.1_pt1 | contig 10052 bp, 6 predicted proteins | sample 530451 | NCBI WGS metagenome assembly CEPV01 (sample SAMEA2620097, study PRJEB7988) | marine metagenome | isolation source: saline water (ENVO:00002010), including | reverse complement strand
TCCATTATTATCTTCCACAAAATCTATATCCATATTACCTACATGCCGAAATTTGCAGCTTATGTCTTTAGCCAAATCAATAAACCTATCGGAATAAACTCCACTTGCTTTGTCTGTTTCACCATTACGCATTAATATCTTTTCCCTGACAAATGCATGTGCCAAATTACCATTTAGGTCATTCAATATATCCATTCCGTACTCTTTTCCTTCAATAAACTGCTGTAACAGGTCTTTGTCCTCTTCAAATAAAACCAGTTCTTTTTCACTGCGTATCACTTTTAATCCCACACTACCACTTCCCAACCTTCTTTTCATTATCAAGGGGAAATCCAGAGAATGATTGTTTGAAGTGAAAGTTACTTTTGGTACAGAAATATTATTTTTCAAACAAAAGTCATAGTTTCTTTTCTTGTCAAGGCAATTCATCACAGTTTCATAATCTGAAATAATTACTTCCACACCGTAACTTTTAAAAAACTCTTTTTTAGATGCAAGAACTGGAATTTCATAATCCATCATAGGTATGATTATATCAATACCGTACTTTATACAATGTTCAATTAAAATGTTTGTATATTTTGACTTATCATCTAAAACACGCGGCGTTAAGAAATATTTAACTTTATCGGAGACCCAGAATCCTGGTGTATTTTTTGATACATCATTAACAAAAATATTTAATGGATACCCCTGCTTTTTAAGTTCCAATGCAAATTCGATGAAATACGTGCGCCTACCTATATTTGTAAATAAAACATTCAAATTAATAACCCTTTCCCATATTTACAACATATTTTAACCTTCCCTCTCGAACATAAACCAATAAATTCTCCACAACTCCTTCTAGATGGGAAGTCATTTGTTTTACATATCCAGCCCTATAAGGAGACAGGACAACGTTATCTAAATTATGGAAGGGATATTCCTTTGATGGATATTTTTTACTATTATCTTCATAAATATCGTTATACCAAACGTCTAACGCAGCTCCCTGAATAGTCCCTTTTAGCAAACCTTCATACAATTCTTTTTTGCCAATTATTTCTGCACGAGAAACATTAATCAAATAAATGCCCTTGTTTAGATACGTAAAGTTATTGAACGAAAGAAGATTACGAGTTTCCTTCGTCAAAGGTAACGTAATAAATAATACATCAGACTCCTTAAGTACATTTGCCAAGCTTGTAAAATGAATTTTCTCCTTAAAATAACTGTTTTCAAACATTACCCTATTACTTTTGGAAAAAACGAGGGCATCTAAGCTAAAGCCTGATAAGTATAGTGCTATTCTTTGACCTATGTTACCAAAACCAAGGAACCCTAGTTTTTTGCCAAAGATTGTATCGGATAAATATGGTAGATCTCTCTCATCGCCACTTGGCCGAAACCAAGTACCTTCCCTCATGAACCTATCGTGGTGATGAGTCTTCTTAAGCAATGTAAATAATAATGAAATGGTATATTCTGCTACATATAGTGCATTTGAATGTGAATTTCCTACTTTTACACCCTTTCGACAAAACATATCGAGATCAAGCTGATTTACACCAGCTCCTGGTACTTGAAATACTTTTAATTTTTCCCCATTGTTTAACACAGTTTTGGAAATATTATTCCCAAGACAAACATCAATATTCCCAATTAGTTTTACTAAATTATTTTCTGAGAAATCGTTTGGTATGATTATCTCATAATCTTTTGATAGACTATCAGTCAAGTATTTTGTATCAGAGGAAGAAAATGGTCGAAGAAATAATAATTTCATGGTTATTTATTTTTATAGATTTTCAGCACAGAATTCATAAATTAAATCAATCCCTTCTACAAACTCTTTATAATCCACAGCCATTGATATTCTAATATGGTCGTCCCAATTAGCACCAAATGCAATTCCCGGCGTCACGGCAACACCTTTTCTACCAAGCAATTCTGTAGCAAAATTATCTGAACTTAATCCAGATTTACCTATATTCAAAAATGCAAAAAAACTACCTTTTGGAGGAACAAAACTAATCTTCTGACTTTTGGCTAAAGTATTTTCTAGATATAAAACTTTTCTTTTTAAGCCAAAGTTATATTCTTTTAAATAACCATTATCTATTTTAAAAGCTTCACATGCTCCCTTTTGGATGAAAGTAGCAGTATTGGTATTCATATGCTGCTGAAGCCTTTCTATTCTATTAATTGTTTTTTCTTCGGCATTTACATAACCAATCCGCCAACCAGTCATTGAACATGATTTACTAAATCCATTAATGGTAATCACCCTGTCTTGAATTTCCTTGAAGGCGCCGGGACTTATATGGTTTATATTATCAAAAATCAACTTTTCATAAATTTCATCTGAAAGGATATAACATTCATAACTACGTACTATTTCTATAAATTGTAGAAAATCGTTATTCGAAAACATTTTACCTGTCGGATTGTTGGGAGAATTAATAATAATTGTTTTTGTTTTTGAATTTATTTTCTTTTTAAACAATCCCCAGTTGATAGAAAAATCGTCCTTATTAAAATCAATATTGTGGATTTTACTTGTGGGCTCTGCTATCTTTATCTGCGGTACAATGCTAACGTAACATGGAGTAAAATTAATTACCTCATCATAGGGAGAAAGCGTTGCCATTAAAGATAACAATAATGCCTGTTTCGCCCCCGGAGTTACTATAATATTTCTCGGGTCAGTTTCTATTTGGTTCTCTGATATTAGTTTTTCTGATATCAGTTCTCGTAATTCTATTAAGCCTTTCGAATTTGAATACCTGGTATATCCGGTATTTAATGCCTCAATAGTGGCTTTAACAATTGAGTCAGGGGTTGCAAATCCTGGCTCACCTAAGCCGAGTGATACAATTCTGTCACCACGTAGATTTTTTTCTCGTGCGAGCTTAGCAAATTCCAGAGTTAAAGATCTGGTAATCTCAGGTGAAAATTCCATAATTAATAAAAGTCCTCCCTTAGCGGAATCAACATAAATGTGAAATCACTTTTTCAATCTGATTTTTAGTTATCGCCACACTACACGGCAAGCAAAGTGATTGCTCCAACAGTTTGGGAGCTTTCTCGATCTTATAAGCATAGCTGTTCTTGTAAGGTTTCTGCAAATGGTTTAATTGCCAGACAGGACGTGTCTGAATCCCATTATTTCTTAATTCAATCATTAGCACATCACGGTCTTTTCCATATACCTCTTTGTCAATTTGTAAAAGTACCATCCAGTGATTGTTTTCCGCATATTCCGGCACATCGGCAATCTTTAATCCTGCTATTTCTGTAATTGCATCTTTATAGTTTTTATAGATATCTTTTTTCTTTTTCAGATATTTAGATAACTGCTCCAATTGCGCAACTCCCATGGCTGCCTGGATATTTGTAAGCCGAAAGTTGTAACCGATATTGTCATGTACATAACGAAGCTCGTCATCCTTGGCCTGAGTGGTAAGATATTTTGCCTTTTCCGCATGCTGACTATCATTCGTCAGGATCATCCCACCTCCGCCGGTTGTCATGATTTTGTTTCCGTTGAATGAAAGACACCCCAAAACCCCTACGGTACCTGTGTGTTCGCCAGCTAAATCACCTGAAATGTAGAGTGTCCCCAGACTTTCCGCCGCATCTTCCACCATAGCAATATTTCGTTCACCACAAATCCGCGTTAGTTCTTCCAGATTTGCCGCATTACCGAATACATGTACGGGAATAATAGCGGCTATCCTTTTATTAGTTGATTTGTTAATAGTATATCCATTTCTAAATTTGGTGCTCTCATGTATGAAATTTATAGTTTTATCAACATTAATATTGTAATATTCATCTGCATCCATAAACACAGACTCTGCTCCATTGTAACGAGCAGCATTAACTGGCGCAATAAACGTAATAGTCGGTACAATTACTTCATCACCTGGTTGAACTCCGGCAAGTTTCAAGGCAATCTGCAACGCCGCAGTACCATTTACACAGGCAATGGCATATTTTGCCCCGGTATATTCGGAAATTTTTTTCTCAAAGAGGTCAACGTATTTTCCCGCTGAGGATACCCATTCTGTATCTAAGCATTCTTTTACGTATTGCCATTCATTGCCTTGTATAGAGGGGACGGAAAGAGGAATCATTCAGATATTTCTATAATTGGGGGAATCAGGGTTAGATATCAACCCATCAGATAGAATTGAATGAATTTCGCGCAATCCATCGGGAACTGTCTTTGTAATAGCAAATCCCAGCTCTGTTTGGATCTTGGAAAAGTCCACACGATAATCCCGAGGATCTTCTTCTTTTTGAATGTACTTAATACTGGCATCTGGAACAATTTTCAAAATTTCTTCCACAATCATTTTCTTCTGATAATTTTCTTTGGTATCTCCAACATTAAACACATTGTTAGCTATCTTTTTCGTATCACATTCCAGCACCAATACGCAAGCTCTCGCTAAATCTTCAACATGACAATAAGGTCGCCAGAATTGCTCACCAAAAACAACCAATTCTTTTCCTAACGTTACGTCTCGCATAAATTCATTAACGATCAGATCAAACCGTAACCGAGGAGAAAGACCATATACCGTTGAGAATCTAAGCACTGAGGCTGCTATTCCATTTACAGGATTACTATTCAATAAATAATCCTCAAACTCTACTTTCAATTCTGCATAGAGTGACACCGGACCTAAAGGAGAATCTTCATTAACAAAACCATCACCCTCCATCTTACCGTAATTGCTGCAAGTTGAAGCAAAAATAAACCGTTGTATATTGCTTGTTTCCGAACAAAGATCATATATTTTTTTTGTTGCATCCCAATTAACGGTTTTTGTCAATTCTGGTTGTTTCGCACATGCGGGATCACCTACAACAGCAGCAAGGTGCACAATGGCATCCATGCCTTTAATTCCTTTCCTCAGATTATCTTCATTCCTGACATCGCCTTTTATGAATTCAAAATTGTTATGATTGTAATAGCTTATAAGAGATTCTCCACCAAAGATCAGGTTGTCCAGCCCTCTTACCTTATAACTCTTTTCCAGCAATTGACGGACTAATACAGAACCGATATAACCTGCTGCTCCTGTAATAAGTATATTATTCATAATAACCAGACTTTACGTAAAATAAATATGCTATAAGAACTTTATGATATTTGTTGTTTTCTCAAAAATGATATCTTAATTGATCAACCTTTGTCTTTGACCTGTATATTATAAATTTCACTATAAACCCCCTCTTTCTTTAAAAGATTTAAGTGGTCGCTTTGTTCTACAATTCTCCCTTTATCAATGACAACTATATTATCAGCATTAATAACCGTCGACAGTCGATGCGAAATCATTATAACAGTTCGGTTCTTCATCAAATTACCAAATTCCCTTTGGATAAGTTTTTCAGTCTTGGTATCCAAGGAGCTAGTTGCTTCATCAAGGATCAAAATTTCTGGATTGTGAATGATGGCACGCGCAATGGAAATACGCTGTCTTTGCCCACCAGATAGCTTAACTCCTCGCTCACCCATGATTGTATTATAACCATCTGGCAACTTCATTATAAAATCATGTATTTCAGCTTTTTTAGCTGCAGATATTATTTCTTCATCAGTCGCCTCGAAATGTCCATAGCATATATTTTCCCGAGCCGATATATTAAAAATAAAAACGTCCTGTGATACAAATCCAATTTTCTTGCGCCAAGATTGTATATCCAAATCCTTTAGATTTATTCCGTCTATTTCAATACTTCCATATGTAGGATCGTAAAGACGAATTATCAAATTAACAAGAGTTGTTTTACCTGAACCTGACCTACCAACTAAAGCTGTAGTTTCTCCTTTTTTTATCGAAAATTCAACATTTTTCAAAACACTAGTATCTTTCTCATAAGAAAAACAAACATCTTTAAACTCTATGCTAGTAATAAGCCTATCTATATTTTCTGTTCCATTTGGCATAAGCGAATCCTTAGTTTTCAAGATTAAGTTTTCGTATGAATCAAAAGCCCCTAACTGATTCATTGCCACAGATCGATAATCGTTGAATTTTCCAAATGAACCAATCATCCTTATAGCCAAACAAATATATGTTAAAACGAATGGTAATATTGCCAGTATATTTATCTCGAAAAAACGAACAGCAGTCAGATAGAATGCAGCTATGAAAACAATCATTAAGCTTTGATTTAGTGGAGAAATTGCATCAGCTGCGACACGATTTTGGATATTATAGTGTCTTAATTTACCTATCACATCCCTAACTCTTTTCTTTTCGTAATCTTCTGTTCTAAAGATTTTTACAATCCTAATACCGTTTAAGATCTCTAAAACATGATAATTAAACTTAGCAGCCATTTGGTTGTAATTAACACCAGCAACCCTTACCTTATTCAATAAAAAAGGAATAGGCAGTGAAATTATAATGATTACCAGTACCGAAGCAATAGCAGCTTGCCATGATATAAAGAATAATAAAATCAATAAGAAAATCATTTTAATAACCTCGCCAATCAAAGTTAATACACTATTCATAAAATTGCCAATTCGATTGGCCTCGTTATAGGCACTATTAATTAGATACCCTGTCTTTACTGAGTCGAATAGCTTAGTTCCAGAATCAATTAGACTATCTATTACATTACACTGTAGGTCACTTGTAAGCACAAACCTCAGGCGTGTAATAGTTAATTTACCTACAAATATCAAGAAATTGGTAGCTAATACCATACCACAAGTAAAAATAAGTAGTATAGAAAGCATCTCATTCTTTGGTAGGTCAGTAATCAAATAGTAAAACTTATTAATCACTGGAATGCCAAGAATAAAATCTGGGTTTGATCCAGTAATACCTTGGAGAATTGGAATAATCATTCCAATACTACAGGTATCAAATAATGATGCAAAAATAGCAAAAACAATTGCTGAAATAGCAAGATAAGGATGTCTCGCAAAATAAACTAAAGTTCTCTTAAGTTTCGGATAATTAACCAAAACCTCCCTTACTTTATCACGCATTACATTTAAACTCCGAGAAAGAACAGAATCTATTCCGTTGAAATATTTTTGCATTTTACGCCAGGACTTTTTGCATCTACTTTACTAAGAATACGTTTACTTTCTATGTGCTAAACGATAATCAATATATTTGCTTTAATTTTTTTAGAGTTGCTGATATTCCATTTATTATTAAAAAATATCTATAGCTACCATATTTGTAAATAGTACAACATACCACTTGCACTAACTTTCAACTTGTTTCTTTTGTGGTTTAACATAGCTATCTTTATTAACTTGCATTATATGACTCAGGAAATCTTCAGTTAAATGACCATTAGTTGGCAACCCACAAGAGCTAATTAAAGGCCTTGACATTTTTATGAATTCTTCTTCACTCATATTCCATAACTTGTCGAATTTTTCATAAAATTCAGCTTTACGTGAAAACATGAACAAGGGTTGACAATTATAAAAATAGTGATTTGTATTTATGTAAAAAAACATAGCCCTTTTTCCATAACACAAAGATTCTATAAAAGTAGAAGATGTACTTAATGAAATACTAAAGTCGCAAATACTCATTAACTGATATGTTAACTTGTGTACAAGCTGATCTTCTTCCCTGTCAGTTACAAAAATGTATCTACCCTTTGGATATCTTGATGAAATTTCTAAAAAATATGGGTTATTTAGAAATTGACTCTTTAAAGACGCAGGCCCTTTAGCTTTAATTAACAAAAGTATATTATCATATTCAGCAAGCAGGCCAAAAACTGCATCAATAAATAAATTTATTATTCTTTTGGCATCATGATGTATTTCTGCAGTTATCGATGTCGGGTAAACTGCAACTATTTTATTCTCACTATTAACATTAAAACCAAGATCGGTTAGAAAAATCTCACGATCTATTTTATTACGAGAAATAAAATCAGTTATCATGGGGCCTGTAACGTAAAAATTTTTTATATTTTTACTCGTTCTAAAATTAATTTCTCTGTATTTTTCACCTATTATACCCATTGTTCCTGCTTGTATATAAAACATCCCAACAGGGCTGTAATCGCCATCAAGGAACGACACAGATTGCCCGTTTTTCTTTTCTAAAATAACTTCAGCTATGGATGGCATAATACTCCATAAGCCTCGCTGGAATAAGTGAAGGCGTATTGGTACGTGTTTATAGAAATTATTTAACACTAAATAATTAAAATAAACCCGGGTTAAGGAATAGCTTAACAAATGGCCTAATTTGCCTGCATTTAAACTGTTTCTCAACACGCATATTATTCCTAAAAGAAAGTGTTTCCAAACTTCACCAACGTAAGGTAACAGACTGCTTGCTGCTATGCCATCAGGCACTGATGGAATCATGGATTTCTTAGTATCAAACAAAACAAAGATCCTCGAAGGATTCACAACTTTATTGGTTAATAATAGTATTGCTTCCTTTCTAATGGCGATATCACTCCATGCAGGAGAAAAAACCATGCAGAAATCACGATTTGAATAATAATGTTTTCTTGTCATGGATAACTTACCCAATAAAACAAAAAAACATTTGTAACCAATTAATAATAAAAGCTTCATATACTCCGCGCAATTTTGAAATAAATTATTCAAAAAAGCCAGGATTCTTACACGAAACGAAACGTTAATACTCAAATCCTTAAAATAAATAAGAAAAATCTGTGTAAACCACAAGTTTGAACTCAAGAACACAATCTTGTCTATATTATCCCTATCTTTTATGTTTCTTAAGGTATAAAGCTTCTCTGCCATTGGAACTGCAATTTTATGCAAAATATGTAACTTAACTGTATCTATCAAACTGGCAGGCACATTCAACCTGGAGAAAATTTTCTTTAAACAAAGATTCCAACTATATCTATCAAACAGCCACTCTACAAAATAATATATACGTTCCTGATCACCAATATTATAGCTATGGAAAATCATTGGAGTTTTTTGAATAAAGCCACATTTTGTTAATATTTTGGAAAAGGGATTGAGAAAAAGTGAATGACCGAAATAATAAATGGGCTCCTTTGGATATAACACTTTCATAATCAACGATATCACGGTAAGTTTTTCAATTACTATTAGGCGAGCCATCTAAAAACTCATTGTTTACTCGTCACTTTTCTAAAAGTGTCTTCAACAATTTTATTATCCTGTCTGGTAACATCCTTTTGCAATAATATTTGATAAACAATTTGAGGCATTCAATATAATTTCCAACAGATTTTGCACAATGCACTTTTACCTTGTAACTTATAAGATTTGACCAATTACTCCATTCTTTATCGGGAACCTTAGTTAAGTTTACAACATGGTCTCCCCCTTTCACGGCCACTTGTTCCAGATGATCCTCTATATCATTGATAAGTTTGTTTTCTAAGGCATAATGCCAGATAGGTGATTCTGGTAGAGGAATCAAATAATTTAAGGAATAGTACCGTACTCCTACTTCCTTTAAGAAATCGATAGATTCCTGAATGGTATCTCGCGTTTCTCCAGGTGAACCAATTACTAATTGTACAGTTGAGTATATTCCAACCTTTCTGGTTAAAAGTGTAGCATCGAGGTTCTGTTTTCTGGTTATCCCCTTTTTATATTCTTTTAAAATCTTATCCGATCCAGATTCCTGACCGTAAAGCAAATTGAAACAACCAGTTTCATACATTCTTGTGAGCATCTTTTCTGATATGTTGTCTACCCGAGCACTTGTTCTGTAAGCTATCTTTAAATTATTTTTATCAATTTCATCACAAAGTTCAAATACCCATTTCATGTTTCCATTAAATAGTTCATCCCTGAAAGCAAGACCATTAATACCAAATTTCTCCTGTACATATTTAATATGTTTTATAACGTAATCCACGCTGTGTTTTCGATATCCTTTCATATGTCTGTAACAGAATGAACATCTATGCGTACAACCACGCGCTGTTACTATAGGCAGGAATACGTCAACACCGTTGAGCTTTTTACTGATACTCTCATAAACCCCCTGATCAGACATATCTTCTCTATATGTGTCTAATAGTAGATGTTTTTTAAGATA
>CEPV01053535.1_pt1 | contig 10058 bp, 6 predicted proteins | sample 530451 | NCBI WGS metagenome assembly CEPV01 (sample SAMEA2620097, study PRJEB7988) | marine metagenome | isolation source: saline water (ENVO:00002010), including | reverse complement strand
GCCGCCATACTCGGGCACACGATAACCCGATCGGGTGCCGGCATGAGCGGTGCTTCGGCCGTCCATCTCAACTTGTTCGGTCCCCATCCAATCGTGGTGTTTGGCTCTGATGATCAAAAGCAGCGCTTTCTTCCGCGCCTGATCCAAGGTCTGGACCGTGCCTGTTTCGGCGTGACCGAACCGGATGCGGGTCTCAACACGACCCGCCTCACCACGCGCGCGGAACGGGACGGTGATCACTACGTAATCAATGGGCGCAAGATGTGGACCAGTACCGCCCAGACCGCCAACAAGATCCTGCTGATCGTGCGAACCACTCCGTTCGAGGAATGTGACAAGCCCACCGACGGCCTGACCCTTTTCTATACGGACCTCGATCGGGACAAAGTCGAGGTCCGCTTGATCGAAAAGATGGGACGCAAAGCGGTGGACTCAAATGCTCTGTTCATAGACGACCTGATGGTGCCGGCGGAAGACAGGATTGGCGAGGAGGGGGATGGCTGGCGATGTCTTCTGCATGGGCTCAACCCGGAGCGAATCCTCATCGCTGCGGAATCCGTGGGGCTCGGACAGGTGGCGCTGGAAAGGGCTGCCCACTACGCCAGAGAAAGGGTGGTCTTCGACAGGCCCATCGGCATGAATCAAGCCATCCAACACCCGTTGGCGGTCAATTGGATGGAACTGGAAGCAGCTCACCTGATGGCGTTCAAAGCGGCCGCCAAATATGATGCGGGGCAATCCTGCGGTACCGAAGCCAACGCCGCCAAGTATCTCGCCGCAGAGGCCGCCCTCGCGGCATGTCAGAGAGCGGTACTCACCCACGGTGGCATGGGCTACGCCAAGGAGTTCCACGTGGAGCGTTATCTGCGCGAGATCATGATACCGATGATCGCACCGATCAGTCAGGAATTGGTCATGTCGTTCATCGCTGAGAAGGAATTGCAGCAGCCGAAAAGCTACTGATCTTGCGCCACTGGAAGTCCGTCAGAATCCCTTCTCCTCCTTCATCTCTCTACGCCTGATCCTGGCGGCCGTTTGGGCCTTCCGCACGATCTCACGTTGCTTTTCTCTGCTCGCAGCCGCCTTATTCAACTCGCTGTCTATGAAGCTGATGGAAAGCCAGTTCTCACCGGTGAGACGCACCGCGATCATGCGGCCTGTGCTGCTCACCACCGTGTGTAGGCGACTCTTCTTCAGATATCCGCCGAAGAGCAGATGCAGCGCCTCATCAAGCTCCCACTTGAGTCGCTTGGCCTTGTGCTCTTGCAGATTGACTCTGGCATTTATCCGCACCGGCAGTCCCAGCGGAGAGATCAGGATCTCGTAGATGGGCTGGTACTCTGCAAAGAGGGCGAGGGGGTTCGGGGGCTCGAATGGCGTGAACACGTCGGGGAGATAGTCACCCTCATAGGGAGCATCGAAGCGGATGCCGAATCCGGCCACGATCGAGCGGCCCGCCGCCGAGTTAAGATCACGGGCCAATTCGGCCAGGTAGCCTTCGAATTCCGTCAGTTTGTCCAGTTGATTCTGATCCAGCTTGGTCATGAGGGGCAGATTGCGATAATCCAGGTAGCTCTTGTATGCACCGAGATCAAAGTAATCCATGTAGAAACCATCCCGGGAGCAGGACACCTGCAGCAGATTGGAGCCGTCAGAAAATCGATGCAGATCATCCTCGGTAGGCAACGCTTGGTATTTCCTGTTCAGTACTTCCAGCAGCTCCGCAATGCGTCGCTGGCACGAAATGAGCTTCGCATCGGCCCGTATGCGGATCGGTTTGTGAGCGAAATCCACATGGGTGGTGTACTCAATGGCCACTCCCAGGCGCTCAAACAAAAGCGGCACGGCAGGGGGACTTAGCCGGAAGCTCTGTTGCCTGAATTCATAGGGTCCGTAATAGTGGATCTCTTTGGGCAGGGGCGGTGACAGCGTCCAACCGAGGTTCTCCAGAATCCAGTTCGGCTGCAGCTTCGATCCGAATAAAATCCCGAACGCGCCCGCCATGGTGCCCTTGCCGGTTGGATAGATGGCTGGCTCAGCGGCCCTGTCGGCGACTGTTTCCTGCTGCTCGGCCTCGTCTTCACCGATCCCGTCGCTCTGTTCGGGAAGCGCCCGGCCGTCAGGCGTATCGCGCGTACCAGCCGCATCGGGCGCTTCGCGCCGCTGATGCAGTTCGTGTTTCGATTGGATGGTAAACCACTGATCCGAGTCCTCGGTAGCCTCACCAACCGCCGGACAACAGGGGGCCAGCAGCGACAGCCACGCCGCTGTCATGGCTAATCGGGATTTGCGACAACAGCCGCCGTTCAGTGAGCTCAGCACACTTTATATCCCCGTTCAGCAGAACGGCGCTTGCACTCCCTCAGTAGGTTGTCGCAGGAGATGGCTCTGCCGGGCGCTGGATTCTTGAGCGCCCGACAGTCAGATGCCTTGTCGTGCAACTGTGTTCTGGTGAGGGCGGCCATATCCGACTCATTTCCACAGGAAGCTGTCATTACAGAGCCGAGAAGCAGCACCAGTCTGGTGGTGCACCCAATAGCTCCGGCAAACTTCACCGATTCCCGCTTAAAACATCCATCATTCATTACTCATAGTATAGTTTTATTTGTCAACCTGGATGCGATGACGGGAAAGTGACTCAGATGACTGATATCTCCGCACAAATACAGGTAGAATCTAGCCTGCCGACCAAAACCGATTTTAGGGATGACTGTCCCAGTCTCGGGGGAATCCAATGGAACAGGACACGTATCACAGCTACTGAATCTGGTGATCGGTATCGTTTTGCTTATGTTGGTTGCCGCGTTGACCACCATGATGAGTAAACGGCTCTACTGGTTGCCGCTCACCATCGCGCTGGTACTGATCGGTATCTGCATCTCCTACCTGGCAGACACCTACGGCGCGGACTCCGAGCTGTTGGGTATTATCGCGGAGTTCGAGCTGACGCCGGAACTGGTGCTGTTCGTTTTTATCCCCACGCTGATATTCGAGTCCGCGTTCAATCTGGACGCCCGTCAGGTGAGTCGCAATATCATGCCCATTCTCACCCTGGCTGTTCCCGGACTGATCGTTTCCACGGTCATCATCGGGGTCATAATGTTGTTGCTGGCCGGCCAGTTCAATGACCTGCTGGTAGCCCTCCTGTTGGGTGCCATACTGAGTGCCACCGATCCGGTCGCGGTGATCGCCATATTCAAACAACTGGGGGTGCCGGAGCGGCTTACGGTGTTGGTGGAAGGCGAGAGCCTCTTTAACGATGCGACGTCACTGGTGATGGCCATGCTGCTGGTAGAAATACTGCTGGCAGGCAGCTTTAGTGGGGCTGTTATCGTGGATGGAGTAGCGACCTTCTTCAAGGTATTCGTGGGGGGCGTTGTGGTCGGCTGGATGGCCGCCGTCATCGTGGCTGAGACTCTCGGCAAGATTGAAGCGGATACCTTCATCGAAATCACGTTAACCACCATCCTGGCGTACTTCTCGTTCATCGTTGCCGAACATGTACTGCATGTAAGCGGCATCATGGCAGTGGTTGCCGCGGGCCTAACGATCGGGAGTTGGGGCAAGTCGAAGATCTCACCGTCCACAGCGGAGTTCATGGAGCACTTCTGGGAATATCTTGCCGCCCTGGCGAATGGCTTGATCTTCCTGCTCGTGGGCATCCAGATGGACCTCGTGCATATGTGGGAATCCGTCGGCCTGATCGCACTGGTGGTAGGCGCCATGCTCTTCTCCCGCGCCGTGGTCGTGTTTGCGCTGGTGCCCATGGTCGGCAGACTGCCGCGGTCGGAGGCGATCGGATCGGCCTTTCAGAAAGTGATGTATTGGGGTGGCCTGCGCGGCGCCATTGCCCTCGCCATCGTGCTCTCCCTGCCGGCACAGTTCGAGTACAAAGACACACTGACCGCGATCGTGATGGGTGCGGTTCTCTTCACCCTGCTGGTGCAGGGCCTCAGCATCGAAGTCCTGGTGAAGTGGCTCGGTTTGGACGAGCTTACGCTGGCGGACAATCTTGCCAAGATCGAGGGGGATCGAACCGCCAGGAAAGAGGGACTTGACCGGGTTGCGGACCTGGTCCGCGGCGGCCTGTTTTCCGAGCGTATCGCGCAGCACCTGCGGGAGAAGTGTGAAACCAGCTTGGCTGCATTGGACTTCGCCATCTCCCAGTTGCATGAAGGAATGGGGGCGGAAGAGGAGGTCAAGATACTCGGCCTGCGCTGCCTGTCGAGAGAGAAGGCCAGATACTATGAGCTGTTCAGGCGGGGTTTGATCAGTGAATGGGCATTCCGAGATCTGGACTATACCGTAAACGTGCAGATCGACGAAGCCAAGCATCAGGGCAACTTGCCCGATGCCGGCATCGAGAGTTCCATAACTAAGAAGCTGAGTCTGCTGTTCATCACTGCGCTCGACGCGGTACCCGGATTTGGCAGACTGGTGGAACGAATGCGAACACTGCGCATCGTTAGAGATTACGATGTGGCCTGGGGTCGCTATCGGGCCACCAACAGCGTGCTGCAACGCCTCGACCGAATTGCTGAGGACAATAAAATCGCAGGGGATGCGGTAGAGCAGGTGCGACGTGCCTACGAGGATATCCGCGATCACGTCAAGACGCAGATCGACGAGGTGGCAGAACTCTATCCGGAGTTCGTCGATACGGTGCAGGAGCAGCTGGGAGAGAGGCTGCTGGTCATCGCCGAGCATGAATCGGTGGAGCACGCTGCGGAACTGGGTATTCTGCCGGAGGGTATCGCCACTAAGATTCTCAAGGATCAGGCCGAGCGAATCCGTCAGATCAAGCAGCAGGAACTCTCATCGGCGTTGGTTATAGAGAAGGACGAGCTACTGCGCAAGGTTGCCTTCCTGAAGGACGAAGACGAATCCGTCTTCACCACGTTCGCCGATTATCTGCGAGCACGGACCATTCCGAGGGGCACGGCTATCGTCAAGCAGGGGCAGGCAGGTGATTCCATGTTTCTCATCGCTCGTGGCGTGGCCAAGGTCATGGTCGAAGAGGGCGATTCCGAAAAGCACGTGGCTACCCTCTATGCTGGTGACATCGTCGGTGAATCCGCCCTGCTGCATGGCAAGCCTAGAAATGCTACCGCGAGAGCAGCGACGCCTTGTTCCATGTATGAGCTTAAGCGGGTCGATCTCGATAAGATCTTTGAAGTTTATCCCAGGATCAAAGTCGCAGTTGAAGAAGTGGACAAAGAGAGAATCGGTGCCGGCTGAAGGGAAGTAGAGTGACCTTTGGACCGATTCACGCGTGAGCCAGAAAGAGAAGCAGACCGCAGATACACTATGAAACTATTCAAGAAGATATTTGTAGTACTTGAACCGCAGCGACAGGACCAACCGGCCCTGGAAAGGGCTGCTTACCTTGCCAAGGCGACCGACGCCTCACTGCACCTGTTCGTCTGTGCCTATGATACGGCGATAGGGATCGCCACCTTCATGTCGGGAACGCATCGCAAGAACATCATACGCACCGTGGTCGATGGTAATAAGGTGATGGTTGATCGACTCGCCGCGCCCCTGCTGGATGACGGCATAGAGCTCACCACTGAAGTCGTGTGGGACAGACGTCCATCGGAAGCTATCGTGAACGCGCTTAACAGAACCGAGTGCGACCTTCTCATGAAGCTAACCACTGTCCACAGTCGCGTGCCTGAGGTGATTTTCAGCCACGTGGATTGGAACATCCTGCGTTATGCCCACTGTCCAGTGCTGCTGGTGAAATCGGGGCAGTGGGATGAGATCGGCCAGGTCCTTGCCGCGGTCAATGCGGCACCGGAAGATACCATCCACCAGGAACTCAATACGTTGATTCTGGATACGGCAAGGAATCTGGCTCAGGGCCTGGACTTCGAGATGCACCTGGTTTCCGCCTACCCCGCGCCACCGGTCTTTGTGCCGATTGCATCGGGAGCAAGTCACCCCATCAACTATCGCCGCAAGATGCAGCAGATGGTGCAGACCAATATCGGAAAACTGGCCGACAAATACCTCGTTACCAGCGAACACATCCACCTGGTCGAAGGACCGGTGGACTGGGTGATCCCCAAGATCTCTCGCGAGATCGTCGCGGAATTCGTCGTGCTGGGTACGGTGGCCCGTCAGGGAGTAGGTGGCATCACACTTGGAAACACAGCGGAACACATTCTCGACAAGCTCAATTGTGATGTGATGGTGGTGAAGATCGCCGACCAGTCTGACGCTTGAGCGCCTGTCACGGTCAGAGGCGTCGCGACAACCAGTCGTGGATCTCTGCTGAGCTACCGGCAAAAGTGATGCGGTCCTGTTTTCTTTCCAGCTGGTAGGCATACATGGGATCGTAATAACCAACCAGTAACTCCCTGATCCACACGCGGTGATGCTGTGGGTCTCCCTGCCGATGCTGGCCGAGAGCTGCCTGCATGGCGCTATCCAGTTCCTTGAATCGAGCGCCCCCGAGGCGCTTGGCGATACCGGCCAAGCTGCCCTTGAGATATGCTCCGAACTGCTCGAAGCCGGCGTCTCTATTTGCTGCGGCTGTCTCATATCGAACGAGCTGATCGAGGATGTACTCGTTGAATATCCTGTCTACCCGATTCTCGACGCTATCCTCCAACATGATGAGCCGAGCTGCATCCATCTTGTCATAGAGCGGCTGCGTGATATTCAGCTTACCGATCAATAGGCTCTCATCTTCCAGTGCCAGGGCGGTCTGACCCTTGGTGAGCTTCTTTAGGAAGGCGATCGCCAAACTGTTTTCAAAATCGATCTGGGTCGGTTGCGGCACCAGTTGCTTGCCAAAGGCCGAGCCACGATGTTTGGCAAGCCCCTCCAGATCAACGCTGGCATCCACGCGCTTGAGCAGCTCGGTTTTTCCCGTTCCGGTCTTGCCCCCGACGACTATTATCTGCGAACTCGCTACCGAGGCCTGTAATGACTCGATCAGAAACCTGCGCAGGGTGCGGTATCCCCCTTCGATACGTGGCATGTTGACCCCGGCATCCAGTAACCACTGCTGTGCGATGCGTGATCTTTCTCCTCCTCGAAAGCAATATAGGCGCGCCTCAGGGTTGTCGGCGGCGAAGCTGAGCCAAGCCTGTACCCTTCGCTCCTTGGTGCTGCCGCTGACAAGTTCATGTCCCAGCTTCGTCGCAGCATCCGGTCCGCTGTTGTTGTAGCGAACGCCGACTTCGCTGCGTTCGTGATCGTTCAGAATGGGAATGTTGTGAGCGCAAGGAAATGATCCTTTGCTGTACTCCACTTCGGCGCGTACATCCAGCAGCGGGATATCGTCGCAGAACAGCGACTCGAATTGAGATCTGCCTACCAGCACGGATCCGACATCGTCTTCATAAACACCATTATCACGTCCTGTTTAGTGTATAGCACGGCTTGTAGGTGCCGCCATCGAGCGTCATGCGCTTCTGGCTGACGAAGTAGCGTAGCAGCCGGTCCATGTGCGCCAGCAGATGGGTATCGCCCTGTATATTGTACGGGCCGAGCCGGGCGACTGCATCGCGGCTGTTCTTTTTGACGTTACCCGCAACCAGGCCGGAGAAGGCGCGGCGGAGATTGGCCGCCAGTTGGCAGACTTCTTGGTCCGGATGAAGGTCGAGGGCGGCCATGTTCTGGTGAGTTGGTTCGAATGGGAATTGAAAGATCTCTGGAATCTTCAAACGCCAGTTGAAGTAGTAGGCATCCCGGTGTCTGCGTCTGAACATTGCGATCGTCTGCATCTGCTCAACCATTTTTGTGGCCGCCCTCTCGGGGTCCCCAACGATGATCTCGTACTTGTTTCGAATCTCATCCCCCAATGTCGCCGCCAGAAATCGATCCAGTTCGGTGAGGTAATCGCGGCTGTCAGCCGGACCGGCAAGAAAAACGGGAAAGGGCAGGGCGTTGTTGTCGGGATGCGCCAGCACCCCAAGAATGTATAGGATCTCCTCCAGGGTGCCCACTCCACCGGGAAATATCACGATACCATGCCCCAGGCGTACGAATCCTTCCAATCGTTTTTCGATATCCGGCATCACCACCAGGTGATTTACTATGGCGTTGGGCGGCTCCGCTGCGATGATGCCGGGTTCCGATATGCCGATATAGCGACCGCTGCCAAAGCGCTGCTTGGCGTGGGCGATGGTGGCACCCTTCATCGAACCTTTCATCACTCCCGGACCACAGCCGGTTACGATATCCAGTCCGCGTAGCCCCAGTTGATATCCCACCTCTTTGGTGAAGTCGTATTCATCTCTGCCGATGGCGTGACCGCCCCAGCAGACGACCAGATTCGGCTCTTGGCCGGTGACCAGCAGACCGGCATTTCGCAGTATTTCGAATACGGCGTTGGTTATCCCCTCCGATTCATCCAGGTTCAGCTCCAATTCTCTCAGCTTGTTGTTGATGAAGACGATGTCGCGCAGTACCGAAAACAGGTGTTCCTGCAGGCCTTTGATTATCTGACCGTCGACGAATGCGTTCGCGGGAGCGTTCTGCAGTATCAGCTTGATGCCACGATCTCTCTGCAGGACCTTGATGCCAAAGTCCGGGTAGGCGTCATACATCTTGAGCGCATCGTCCTGGCCGCTGTTCAGCACAGCAAGGGAGCATCCCCTAAAAAGCTGGTACAAGCCGCCTCGACTGGTATCCTTCAATTTGGCAACTTCAGCTCTGGAAAGCAGTTCCATACTGCCTTCGGGATTGATTGATGCATCCAGCGTTTCAAACATGACCATTCATTCTCTGCTTCGATCAAACATCTTGCTGCGTAGGTGTGCGGGCCCCTCGCCGGGCGCCGCAATCTAGGCGACAATAGATACATAGTTTACAGGAGTTCATTGCAGGGAGAAGCGCATGCACAACGTGACGGTACTCGGAGCCGGAAAGATCGGTGCCGCGGTGGCAAAGATGCTGCACTACAGTGGCGATTATGAGCTTGCGGTGGCGGATACGGACGTTCAGGCCCTGGACAGACTGCGCGACCTGATTCCCATCAAGACAGTGCAGCTGGACGTATCGGATGAAGAGCGGCTTTACCAGCTGATTCAGGCCGCTGAAGTCGTGATATCCGCCTGCTCATTCGATCTCAACACATCCATCGCCAGGGTCTGTCTCAGAGCGGGCTGCAGTTATTTCGACCTGACGGAAGACGTAGCCACCACCCGTTCAATCGTGGCTATCGCAGCAGAGGCAAAGAGGGGACAGATCTTTATGCCACAGTGCGGCCTCGCGCCCGGGTTTATCGATGTGCTCGGGTTCGATGTCAGCCGAAGTTTCGACAAGGTCGAGTCGCTCAAGATGAGGGTGGGTGCGCTGCCCCAATATCCCTCCAACCAGATGATGTACAACCTAACCTGGTCCACGGATGGATTGATCAACGAGTACTGTAACCCCTGCGAGGTGATCAGGGATGGGGAATATCTGGAAGTGCTGCCGCTGGAAGGTCTGGAGCACTTCTCTCTGGATGGGATGGAGTACGAGGCGTTTAACACCTCCGGCGGCTTGGGTACGCTGTGTGCTACCCTCAAAGGCAACGTGGAGCAGATGAATTACAAGACGGTGCGCTACAAGGGGCATCAATACCTCATGAGTTTTCTGATCAACGATCTGAATCTCGGGGAGGGGTCAAGAAGGCAGTTGCTGAAGGAGATCATGGAGTCTTCTGTTCCCATCACCAAGCAGGATGTGGTGCTGGTATTCGTCACCTGCAGTGGTTGGCGCGAGGGTAAACTGGAGCAGATCTCGGATGCCAGAAAGATCTACCACGCTGAACTGTTCGGAGAACAGTGGAGTTCCATTCAGATCACCACTGCCGCCGGAATCTGCACGGCGGTTGACCTGCACTTTGAGGAACAACTGCCCAAACGCGGATTCGTCAAACAGGAGGATATCCGCTTGGCGGACTTTCTGGCCAACCAGTTCGGTCGCTGCTATGAAAAGGCGAGCAGTGTTAGTGGTGCGATTGGGTAGCAGGCAAGCCCACCATGCAATTCAAGGTAAGCAAATGTTAGTGGTGCGATTGGGTAGCAGGCAAGCCCACCAGGCAATTCAAGGTACGCAAA
>CEPV01000514.1_pt1 | contig 10072 bp, 8 predicted proteins | sample 530451 | NCBI WGS metagenome assembly CEPV01 (sample SAMEA2620097, study PRJEB7988) | marine metagenome | isolation source: saline water (ENVO:00002010), including | reverse complement strand
GCAAGACTAATTTATTTTCTGGACTCAATATATGGGGGCAGGACAAACCTTGTTCAAGAAAGCGGTAGGTACTAACTCCCCATTCACAAACGCTATTCTATACCTAACCTTTTTCTAACTCAATAAGTTAAGTTTTTTTGCTAAGGCTAAATTGCCAACACCCACAAAGCCATCCCAAACATCATAATATTTTCTGTTAATGAGATAAAGCCGAGAGGTACGTTACTGTCTCCGCCAACGCAGGCACATTTAAGCTCCCGTTTATCAATGTAGACTGCTTTAAAAACTGAGTATGCCCCAATACTACTTATAAACAAGGCTACTGGCGCTGCTACCCAGGTTAATACCCCAGCCAGCATGGCAATACCGGCAAATGTTTCCGCAAAAGGGTAGAAGTAGCTATAGCCAACTTTTCTTTGAGCTAACACATCATAATTAAGGAACATCGTACTAAATTTTTCTAAGTTTTGCAGTTTTTGTACGCCTAAAAAACACATAGAAGCGGCGATAAACCAACCGATGATATTCCATGTTAAAATATGCTCTTCAACTTGCCAGGCAATCGCCAAGCTCATGAAAAATGCGACAGAAAAAATAGCAATAATAGGTTTATATGTTGTTTTGGGTTCTGAAGCACCAAAATAAGCACGCAAGTCTTCATGCCCACCAATACGCTTTCCTTCAATAAATGTTTGAGGGGTTGTTTTGACCTCATGCTTAGCTTTAAAAGCATCTGTTTCAGCGCGTGTCGTTAGGTGGTTATCGGTTATTGTATAGCCGTGCTTCTCAAGCAGGTATTTAGATTTTAGACCATAAGGACAGATATGTTTACCCATAACCATACGGTAAAGTTCTGCAGTTTTTGACATAATTTATCTCCTTTTCTTATCTGGCCCACAACATTGGGCGTAACAGTACGCCCATGCCGTAGGCATATTATTAATGATGTCCGCCACCATGATGATCATCACCACCGCCGTGGTGATGATCACCCATATTGGCATCCATATTCATCTCTTCAGGTTTGGATGGGGAGTCGACAATAATTTCCCCAATCATACCCATATCGTAGTGCGGGTGACAATGATATTTGTAGGTACCTGATTGATTAAAGGTCACTTTCCAGGTATCACCCTCATTCATCTCCTCAGGACTCATCATAGGTACTTTACTCCCCTTTGGAATACCGTTGGGTTCGAACATGATATTATGAACATTGTACGGGTCGGCATGGATAAAAGTGACCGTGTCACCAGATTTTACTTCCAGTTTTTTCGGTTCAAAATATACATCACCACTATCTTCGTTGAATTTCATTTCAACTTTATATTCTGCCGCTTGGGCAAGTACAGGCATGCTCATAGCAAGTGCAAAACCTAAAATAAGTTTATTCATCTTTATTTTCCTTCTTTGTTATTAAATGTCATCACCCAGCGCATGTACAATACATACAGCACGGGAATGAGGATAAGGGTCAGTACCAGGGTACTGGCCATGCCACCCACCATGGGTAGCGCAATGCGGCGCATCACATCAGCCCCCGGCCCATCCGTGAAAAACACAGGGAGTAGACCGAAGATGATGGTACTTACCGTCATCAACTTAGGGCGGACACGGAGCACAGCCCCATGGGTTACCGCCTCAAGAAGCTCTTTATAATTTTGTGGGGGATTCTGACGCACTTGCTGGTCAATATAAATCAACATAATAATCGCCGTTTCTACCGCAATCCCTGCCAAGGCAATAAAACCCACAGCAACGGCAACGGAAAGGTTATACCCCGCCAGATAAACGCCCCAGATGCCGCCAATCAGGCCGAATGGCACTGCTAGCATAATGAGTGCAGTTCTATCCCATCTGCCAAAGTGGAGATATAATAGGGTTAATATAATCAACAGTGCTGCGGGGATAGCAATACTGAGACGTTTATTCGCCTCTTGCATTTGCTCAAATTGACCAGAAAAAGTAATACTATAGCCTGAAGGCAGTTTGAGATCTTTTTCAAAGACTTTACGCGCATCAGCAATGTAGCTCCCGATATCGCGCCCCTGAATATCTACAAATACCCACCCGTTAAGGCGTGCATTTTCAGATTTAATCATCGGCGGACCTTCTACAAATTTGACCTCAGCAAGCTCAGCTAAAGTAATGTGTGCACCGTTATGCGTTGGTACGAGCACATTTTCTAAATCCGTTAAACCTTCCCTATAAGGTCGGTCGTAACGCACCATCACGCCGTAACGTTCGCGCCCCTCAATTGCTTCGGTAAGTTTCATACCGCCAAGGGCTATTTGGATAATTTTTTGAACTGTTACAAGGTCAACACCATAACGGGCTAAAGCACGACGATTTGGTACAATCTCAATGTATTTCCCGCCTTGTACACGGTCTGCAATGGCGCTCCGTGTACCAGGGATATTTTTAGCCAAACCCTCTACTTGACGCGCAATTTCATCAATCCCCTTCAAATCAGGACCTGAAACTTTAATGCCAACGGGCGTTCGAATGCCTGTTGTGAGCATATCTAGCCGAATTTTGATAGGATATCCCCAGCTATTCATCATACCCGGCAGGCGAACTTTCTGATCTAGCTCTGCCATAAGCTTTTCAGGGGTCATACCTTCACGCCACTTATCTTTTGGTTTTAGTTCAATCCATGTTTCAATCATAGAAAGCGGTGCTGGATCTGTGGCAGTGTCTGCTCGTCCAGCTTTACCAAATACATGCTCAACTTCCGGAAACTCTTTAATCATGCGGTTGGTTACCTGCAAAATCTGCCGTGTTTGCGTGGGAGTTACCCCCGGTAAGGTCATCGGCATGTACAAAAGGTCTCCCTCATAAAGAGGAGGCATAAATTCATGTCCTGTTTTCATTGCAGGCCACAAAGCGCTTGCACCTAATAAAAGAGCCAGCATCACTGTTATTTTAGGAGCTTTCAAAGCTGCCTTTAAAGTGGGTTGATAGAGGTGCACAAAAAAGCGGTTGATAGGGTTTGCATCTTCACCTTTAATTTTTCCACGTATTAACCACAGCATAAGTACTGGCACTAACGTTACAGAAAGCAATGCTGCCCATGCCATAGCATAGGTTTTAGTAAAAGCAAGTGGCGTGAATAGTTTTTCTGATTGCCCAGTTAAAGCAAATACAGGAAGAAAACTTACTGTAATAATAAGTAAGCTGAAAAACAAACCTGGCCCTACTTCTTTGGCAGCCGTTAATAATGCTTTATGGCGTTCAGGCTTACTTGCATTATCGCCTAAATCGGCGAGTTTTCTATGCGCATTCTCTACCATTACAATACTAGCATCCACCATGGCGCCAACGGCAATGGCAATGCCTCCAAGGCTCATAATATTGGCAGTGATACCTTGGGCATGCATAATGATAAAGGCACCTAAAATACCAAGCGGTAAGGTTACAATAGCAACCAAAGCACTGCGTGCATGTAGAAGAAATATAAAGCAGACGAACGCCACCATAAGACTTTCTTCTAACAATTTATGCCACAAGTATTCAATGGAACCGTTAATCAGCTTGCTGCGGTCATAAACGGTTTTAATTTCCACACCTTCAGGCAAGCCTGTTTTAATTTGCTCTATACGTTCTTTTAAAGCTTCAATAACTGTTAAAGCATTAGCACCAGGGCGCATCACAACAATACCGCCAACGGTCTCACCTTCACCATTATATTCAACGATTCCGCGGCGCTGTGCAGGGCCTTCTTGAATATTGGCAATATCTTCTAAGGTGATAGGCACACCATTTTTACTACCGATAACGGTTTGTTTTAAATCTGAAAGAGTAGAAACATACCCACGAGAACGGATCATAAACTCACTTTCAGCAAGCTCCAATGTGCGTCCACCAACCTCAGAGTTTGCTTCTCTGACAGCTTGAGCTACTTTGGTGAGTGGAATGTTATAAGCACGCAAACGGTTTGGATCTACCAAGATTTGGTACTCTTTAACGAACCCCCCAACTGAGGCTACCTCTGCAACACCATCAACTGTTAAAAGTTCAAATTTTAAGAACCAATCCTGCAAACTGCGCAGTTCTGCAAGGTCTTGTTTGCCTGATTTATCAACCAGTGCATATTGAAATACCCAGCCAACACCGGTAGCATCTGGCCCCAATTGAGGTGACACCCCTTCGGGCAGTTGGCCTTGTACCTGAGAAAGAGCTTCTAAGGTACGGCTACGTGCCCAATATAAGTCAACATTATCTTCAAAAATAACATAAACAAAACTGGTGCCAAACATAGAATATCCACGAACAACTTTCGTATTAGGTAGCCCAAGCATTTGGCTAGCTAAAGGATAGGTTAGTTGATCTTCCACCACTTGAGGTGCTTGTCCTGCATAATCTGTACGAATAATAACTTGTGTATCAGACAAATCTGGGATGGCATCTAAAGGTGTACGAGATGTTGCAATCGCTCCTGCTACCAGCAAAACTAAAGCGCCAAGTATAACAAAAAATTTATTGGCAACTGACCAGTCAATAAGTTTTGCTACCCAGCTTTGTGTTGGGTCTGCATTAAAATGATTAGTGTCCGGCATGAGGATTCACCTCCTGTGTTGAATTATTTTCTTGTGAGGCTTCTTTTGCAGGCATATCTCCATGATTATGGCCTGACATACTACCCATACCACTTTTTAGGCTAGCTTCTGCATCTAACAAAAATTGGCCAGAGGTGACAATTTGCTGCCCTTGCTCTAGTCCGCCTTTTACTTCAACAAATTCATTTGACCTAGCGCCAGTGCGAATCATCACAGGTTTAAATCGGCCATCACCTAAGTATCTCAGGACATAATCTCCCATACTGCTACGCAAAACAGCCTGAGTTGGTACAGCAAGGCGATGACGTTTTTCTGCTGTAAATATAACGTCCACAAAACTATCTGGCTTTAAATTACCTTTAGGGTTTTTAAGTTCTATGCGTACTTGCCCAGTACGTGTTGTAGGGTCCATTGTTGGCTGAATATAGGTTATTTTTCCGAGCCGCTTTTTACCAATCTCAGACAAGTGAATCATGACACGATCACCTATTTTTAAGTTAGGAATATCTCTTTCAGGTACGTCAGCTTCCACCCATACAGTGCTTAAATCCTGAATTGCTAAAAGAGGCATTGCAGGCTTGATATAATCCCCTGCACGGATATTTAAATTGGTTACAACGCCAGATGATGTTGCATAGAATGGTACAGATGTCAGAGCTTTATCTTGGCTTTTAATTAATGCTATTGCTTTATCGTCAACACCAAGTTGTCTCATACGAGACTCTGCTGCTTTAGCAATATCATTGTTACCTAGTTTAAGTGCTGTAAGGTAATCTGTTTGTGCACTGATGAGTTGAGGGCTGTTTAGATTAAACAAACGTTGCCCTTTTTCGATGACATCTCCAACGGCACTCGCAGCTAAATCTTCAACCCAGCCTTCAATACGAAGTGTTACTTGATTTTCTATTCTAGAGCTTGGGACTACGCGCCCATATGCACGAAGATCATCGCCAAACACTTCTAATTTAACAGCTGCTGTTTTTACGCCAATTGTCTGCATTAAATCAGGGTTTACACGATGGCTTCCTTTTAAATCATCTGCAGAAATATCACTATTTACAGGTATTTCATCACTGGTTTTGGCTGGAACAAGCGCCATGCCACAAATGGGGCAATTGTCTCCATTTTCACCATGGATATGTGGGTGCATGGGGCAGACATAAATTTCACTTCCCTTGACTGATACTTGTTCAGACTGTGAGGACATGTTCATACTGCTATGGTCGGTATTTTGAGCTATAGCCGCAGGTGATGATAATATGCTTGACATGGCAAGCGTTACTGCAAAAATAGTTAGAATTGTTTTCATTAAAGATTTCCTTTTTCTTTTGGCTCAGCTTCCAAAGGGTGCGAGTCGTTTTTTGATTTTACTGTTTTAAGAGGAGCTAAATTTTGCCCGTCTGTAACTTGCACATTTTGAAACATCGCATTATAGCCACTTACCTGTTTGATGTAGCGTGCATCTAATTGAACCAGCTGAACAGAAAGACCAAGCATACTGCGTTTTGCTGCAATTAGAATATCCAGTCGCCCATCTGCTTCATAAGCATTACGTAAACTTGTTATTTGTGTTTGAATCGCTTTTTTCTTTTCTTCTAAAGCACGTTTAGTGGCCTGAGTTTCTTTTATTTTGGCAAATTGGGTAGCTAGTTGTTGATGCCACTGAGATTTTGTGTCTGCAAGAATTGCCTGAACACGACTTACACCTGCTTGAGCAGAACGTAGTTTGGGCTTTTGATTCTTACTCGCCCATAAGGGAATGGACACACCAAACTGAACAGAGGTAAAGTCACCTCCATCAAAACTACCTGTATTATCACGTTGGGCGTAAGTAACACCAAACTGGTAATTAGAGCCAAATGCAGACTCAGCGCTTTCAACATTAGCCCTCGCTACTTGAACATCTTTTTCAGCAAGTAATACTGGAAATATATGAGATGTGTTCGGCCAAGGCAGTGGGAAAATGGCTGGTACTGGGACGGTTTCAGTCGTTTGAGTTAAGCGTTTTAGTTCTTCTCTAAACTGGATTTCTTCTGCATAAAGTGTTGCTATTTTTGCTTCAGACTGAGCAAGTTCAGCTTCAACACGACTGCGTTCATCTAAGGCACTATCACCCGCTTGCAAACGACCATCCCAATATGCAGATTCCTGTTTAAGAAGTTTAATATCTTCTTTAATCAGGTTCTTTTCTTGCCTAACACGGCTTTGCTCAGCCAATGCTGTGTTAAGTGCTGCAATAAGTTGTTGGTGTGTAAAATCAACAGCAATACGTGATTTATTAGACAATACTTCTTTTGCTAAAACAGAAGAAGCACGTACACCCGCATTGGGGATTTTTTGTACAAAACCTATGGATTTACTGGTCATGGCAAAACGATCGAAGCCACCGCTGCCATCAGCTGGATAATTGTTAATGCCAAACATGACCATCGGGTCTGGCAAGCCGCCAGCACCGGCAGCAGCTTCACGCTGTTCAATAACTTGTTGGCGTACAGCTTCTAAGGCAGGATGCTGATCCAGTTGTTTCAAAAGATTGGTGTATGTGGATACATCTGCATCAATCTTTTCTTGAGCATTTACAGTTGATACTGCAAAAACTGTTAATAGTAATAATATAAATCGCATTTCATTTTCTCCGTTAATCAGGGCGTGCATATACGCCAAAAACCCACGGCTATAAGCCATAGGAAGTTAATAATTAACGAGAATTAAACGCGGAAGCGCTGAGTGGTAATAATGATAGAAGGTTTTGGAATATCTATAGCATGTAGCGAAGGTGGTGCTCTTGGAGCTTGTGTCATCAATGCAATTTCTTCCCAAGGTTGAGAAGGTAAAACACCAACTGGCACGGTGTCTGCTTTAGCAAACTTAAAGCTTACCGTATCAGACATTGCCATAGTGTCTGTATCTAAACAATCTGCGATTGACATAACACCATCACATGGCACAGAAGCTGGCTGCTTGTGATTCGGGCAAGGCATTGTCTTATCTTGCATAGAAGCCATTTTAGCTTGTGACATAGACATATTACATGGAGTGGCATGAGCCAAGATCGCTGTACCCAGCATAACCATAACCAAAAACATGTACGAAAAAATTCTCATACTATTAATTATAGCCTTATCATCGACATTTTTCAAGTACTAAAAAAACAGCTATTTGAACCGAAACTTACATTTTGTAAACATTCGCACTTTAAATAAAAAATACACGATATTCCTATGTGAACAATCACGGTTGTAGCGACACTATTTTTTTGATTAGGTTAAAAAGTCTATAAAAGCTGGATAATGCTAAATTGCCCCACTTCAACCCTTTAGTTTTGAGACAACTTTAAAACTCCAAGGTAAATAAAGTATTCAGCATCTCACTTGAAAAAAATGAGAACTCAATTACAATAAAAATTAACGATTTATCAAAGCCCTAAAGGGTTTTTAGACAATTATTGCAACGTGTTCAAGCCCATCACCTTTGGTTATATTGCAAATACAAAACAATACATTCTCAATATCATAATCTTGATACTCTATTACTCTTCAAAAATACTACCTCTAAACATAATAATCATTTAAATCTTAAACTTAACCCCATGCCAACACCAAGGCCTAGAGACTTTTTAATCTCTTTCAGCTGTTTGACGTGCTTGATTGTGTCGACGCCCGCGCGTTTTTGAACAATTTTGAAGTGGCGGATGGCTTCGGTTACCTCTGTTTCAAAATGCTTGAGGTACTTTTGCATGTGTTTGCGTTGCCTGCTGGATTTGGCTGGGCCTTTTGCTCTTAGCCGCTTCGCTTCATTCTGAAGTTGTTTGGTAGTGACTTGTGAGTCAATTGGCGAAATATGATTCGTTTCCAGCTTCGATTGTTTCTCAAAAGCTTTAATTTCTGCTAGTTGCGCTCTTAGTTCATTGGCTCTAGTTGGTGTGAGTTTGGAATATTCCAGTTCTCGCTCTGTAATTCGTTTGAGCCTTTCTGCCTTTTTGTGAACTTGCTCACGGTATTTTTGAACATTAATGGGGCGTTGTTCGGCGTATTTCTCTTTGAATATCTCGTGGCGTTCGAAGAGCTCTTCTTTTTGCGCTTTGATAGATTTTAGCGTGATGACGCGATCACGGCGCAAGGTCGCTACGCGTTTGATGCCCATTTGTTTGAGGTGATAGGCAAAGTCGTGCCTCAGTGTAAAAAGGTCTGCCTTGTCAAATTGAAGGCGTTTACCGTCTATGATGTTTTTGTTTTTGACGATGACATGAAAATGTAAGTTATCCGTATCATCATGCGCCACGAACATGTAACGGTAGCCCTGAGCCTCAAAGTTATCTTGGAGGAATCGGCGTGTCGCTTCGGTGGCGTGCTTGATGTTGTGTCCTTCGCCGCCAATAGAAAGAATGATGTGCGTTAAGTCCTTCGGTGCATGAAAATGGAAGTTTACCTCTTCGCCTTTTTCGTTCGTGATTTTCTCACGCTTGAGGGCAAGGTTAATTTCTCGAATGCGCTTTTCGTCTGTGCCTTCATATTGCAACTTGGCACGCTCAAATTCTAATTTGTTTTTCAACTCCAACTTCCAAAGCTGATCTTTATAACTCGCCAGCGGTTCAAAATCTTCTACCCATTCATCGACGATGCTTTTCTCCATCGCCTTGCTGCCTATCAACTGGCCTGTTTCATCTTCAAGGGCAAGCGGTTCTTCGTCGTCCATATATTCCGCACTTCTGGCGATGTAAGCTGTAAGCTGAGCTAGTGATTGACTGCCCATGCCCGTGCTGACAATCTTCATCACCGCTTCAGGGTTACCCGAACCTGCATCGTTCAAATAGGTCGGCGAAAAGAGCCGCTTAAACATGGAGAGTTCGCGCGCAGGATCATTCACATCACCCTTGCGCAGGTGCGATGGCGCATCCCATAAAAGCGGATCACGGTTACGGGCGAAAGTCGTCATCAAGCCACCTTGTGTTCACACATTTTGAGGATAGATTTCTTCAAGTCCTGCACTTCACGTTCCAACCTTTTGCACACGGTTTGAAGCTCGGCTGCGTTTACCTCCATACCTTCCTTGTTGCCATTTAATACCTCCAAATTTTGACTATTTAAGTGGTAAGCAATCTGGTTTAAAAGCCCACCCAAACGTGCCGTGTTGGTGAAGTGAAACTTCAATGTGTCGAACTGCTGCTTAGAAAGGGTAAACGGCCTTTCATGATTGTGGATGAGCGTTCGAATCAGCTTCGACGCATCCAAATTTTCTGCCTCAGAAATGCGTTTTAACATCTCTTTTTTTTGTGTATTCACACGGACTTTGATATAGTTTTCTTTGCGTTTCATAGCGTTACCTCCGTTACTTACTTATGGAGGTGAACAAAAAATGTGGCCACAAAGTACCTATCCTGCCAATACAAATGAGAGGTGAAACACCTCGGTAGATAGCCAAAAACAGCGAAAACAGTGAATTTTTGCTGAATTTGGAAGGGTGCTAAGTGAATTTGGTATGAAAATGACTGAATTTGACCCTGTTTCAGGTGA
>CEPV01091308.1_pt1 | contig 10090 bp, 7 predicted proteins | sample 530451 | NCBI WGS metagenome assembly CEPV01 (sample SAMEA2620097, study PRJEB7988) | marine metagenome | isolation source: saline water (ENVO:00002010), including | reverse complement strand
TTTAACAAACTTTATCATGTCCTTCGATCAGCAAACCAAAGTCGCCCTTCTGGCTGGGATCATGGCTGGAGTCGTGATAGGAGCTATGTCAGTACGAATGAGTACTACCTCTGCATTTATGGGTGTAAGACCCGACGAAGCAATTGGAATGGATAGCCTTAGATGGATTGATGAAGAGAATCCAAAGTTTAAGTCCTCAGCAATGGCTCCACGCGAGAATTTTGTTGAGCTGCAACCTTCCTCAATCTGGTTTGGACCTGCAAGATGCAGGCAATTTCATCTTGGACCCAGATACACAAAGTGTCTTTTGAGAGAAGAAAAAGTGGAACCAACTAAGCTTCCTTATCCTGACAAGAGTCAGTAGATAGTTGCTCTGACAGCACATTTGTGCTATTATAAACCTAACAAACATTTACTTCCTAACTGTCCCAGTCATGAAATGCAAGAACAAGCATAACGTCGTGGTAGCATCGCTAGTCGGTGTCATCATTGGTGCTCTTATCGGCGCCGGAACCATGCAGTACGCTCAACTAGTCGCCTTTAAAGGCGCAGATCCTAACTTTATGAAGGATTCTGTTAATGTACGTTCAGCAGACGGAATCTTTCGCGAGCGTAGCGACGCAGGCGTATTCCAAGTACCTGGCAAAGAAATTTCTGAGAGAGAAGCAAGGCTCAGGAGAGCAGCAAATGCCGGACACAGCGCTCCACTCAATTTAGAAGATGAGAATGAGGGCTGTAATCGGTTTACTTTTGGCAGCCCTCGATATGCAAAATGCACGGTCGAGAAGCGCGAAAACGACATTGATTATCAGCAGTGGCCAAGCGTGCCTCATTAAGAAGAAACAGAAGAATCAGATAAGTAAGAAGAATCAGAGGATTATCCTCTGACTCCTCTGCTTCCTCTGATTCTTTTCATATATTTATATACTTGCCATTTATCTTAATTTATGGTATTATATAATAAATACAAATATTTATTTCCTTTCCCCAAAACAGCAATGAAATGCAATAGTAATGTTTCAATCGCTGTGCTCGCAGGCATCGTTGTCGGTACCCTTCTGGGAGCCGGAACAAGCCAGTACGCATATGTTGTCGCCAGCAGCTATCATCCTAATGATGCTAAAGCTGGTGCAGTGGAATCCTACCATGCTGCTCCCAGTGGAGCGGTAAAGTACTCCAATACACGTGCACTTCGCTTGAACCTCGACCAGGGTATTAATGACGGAGCATTCCATTACAGGAGTCATGATGTCACCGGTCGCGAACGACCTGCCTTCGACGATTCCAAGTACTCGGAAGTACGTGGTTGCGTCGGAACAAGCGGCAAGCGCCGAGCAAGCTGCGAATCGGGTAATTATGTAAATTAATCCCGTGCTTAAGCACTAGCGAAAAGACGTCAATAAAAACCTTACGAGGAAAACCTCGTAAGGTTTTTAACAATTGACAGTTGACACGCTCATCCCGCATTTGCGAGTCTTCGCTTTTAACAATTGACAACTTCATTATTCTGGATAACGAGGTGTTAATTGTTAATTATCAAAAGTCCGCCGAAGGCGGACGTGTCAATTGTTATCTTAATGCGACCGAGCTTACCGGCAATGCATGAATCAGATACCTCTGTGCAATCGAATCTCTGGGCCAACAGGTATATAGAATCAGCTCCTCCCCTCCTCCCTGATCTTGAAATGGTGTTGTATCGCTAGCCTGAATTGTCTGGTGCCTTGTTACTTCGTATGTGTGTAGCTTTCCGTCATAAGTCACAAATATTCTCGACCCAACCTCCAAGGTATTTACCGTTCTGAAGATTTTGGTGAATTTGGAAACATCCCAATGGTAGCTGGAAGAATGTCCGTATATCATAATCTTGCCTCCCGCTCCCGGATAACTAAACAGATGACCAAGTCCATGCTGAAGAGGCTGAAGTATACCATCAGGCGTAAAAGGATCGGCCGGATGAGTTACTGTCAGATCTTTTATTCCAAGAGAAGGAATAGAGACCGCAAAATGCTTCTCGGAAGAATGCTCGGGTAAGGCAGTTATCGAAGACTGGCCCGAAGATATTACTCGAACCTGAGGATTGACTCTTTGTGGCACGTTTACTCTCTGCTGCGGAGCAATAGGACCTTGCGGTTCAGGGCCTGAGTAGGCAACTGCACTTTCCGATTGAATCTTATCTAAACGATAAACCAAGTCGAAAAATCTTCCACGAGTAATAATTTGTCCAAGCTCCATTCTTCCCTGATGCATAATCAGATTCTTTGCAATTGCATCATTTATATATGGAGTGAACCACTCACCGTCGCGATTCTGCATATAAGGAGAAAGTTGCGCACCTCCAGCTACACCCTCAAGCCCATACGCTCGAAGAACCATCACAACCGCTTCCTCAAATTTTAAATTATTGGCAGGCCTGAATGTTCTGTCTGGATAACCTGTGAGTATGTTTGATTCAAATCCTGCTTCAACATAGGGCGTATACCACTCACCTGATGGAACATCGTAGAATAGTGGAAGTGGCATTACGTTCTGTTTGTACCAATCCACTCGATCGGGAACTCTTAATCCTGCAATTACCTTCAAAGCCTCGGCCCTGTTAAGAGCACTATTAGGCTTTCCCTCTCCTGTTGCATAACCTTGAATAACTCCCTTCGATTTTAGGTATGTAAATGCGGTGTCATAAGGAGTGCCAACTGTATCCGAAAATCCAGCGGCATATGCAATATGCGCAAATCCCAAGATCGCGAAAAGGCCAGCAAATAATTGAATCTTCCTATTCATAAGTTAGTGCAATATTTTACCTTGTTAAGTGGAGTTGTCAATGGGGTTGGAACCGTGAATTTGGCGTTAAATAGGCGGTTTCAAGTAACTTGAAGTGATAACTGCAATTAGCTTATTAGCAGATTAGCAGATTAGCTAATCTGCTAATTGCCAATCTGCTAATTGCCTTTAAGTTGCCAATACCTCAAACTCCCCCCAATGGCCCTCAAAGTTGGCATCATCGGTCTGCCCAATGTGGGAAAATCCACACTTTTTAATGCTCTTACCAAGACGCGCGGAGCCAATGCTTCAAACTTCCCTTTTTGTACCATTGATCCAAACGTCGGAATAGTTGAAGTTCCGGATGAAAGGCTCAAAAAGATTGCCGACATCGTCAGTCCCGAAAAAGTAGTTCCTGCCGCAGTTGAATTTGTGGATATTGCAGGACTTGTAAAAGGTGCGCATAAAGGAGAGGGATTGGGCAACCAATTTCTCGCCGCGATAAGAGAAGTACACGCGCTCTGCCACATCGTCAGATTTTTTGAAAGTTCTGATATCACGCACGTGGAAGGAAGCATAGATCCCAAGCGTGACCGTGAGACTATCGAAACTGAGTTATGCTTAAAGGATCTGCAGACTGTAACTGACCGAATAGATAAAATGGGCAGTGCAGGGAAAGTAGGAAATAAAGAAGTTCAGAAAGAATTTGAACTTCTGGAAAGACTCAAAGAATGCTTAAACAACAGCTTGTTCGCATCAACTTTGAATTTTACTGACGAGGAGGCGTTGATTGTTAAATCATTCTTTTTGCTGACTGATAAACCGCTTATTTATGCGGCTAACGTTTCCGAGGAACAGATGCATACTCTAAGTATTGCTGACGCTAGAGAACAATTAGGAGTTCCTGAGGATACTGAGGTGATTACAGTTTCAGCAAAGATCGAAGAAGACCTTCAAGATCTATCTGATGAAGAGGCAAAAGAATTTCTCGATGATCTTTCCGTAACTTCATCCGGACTTGATCGTCTGATACACGCTGCATACGCCGCGCTCGGTTACATCACATACTTCACAGCTGGTCCTAAAGAAGCGCGTGCTTGGACGATTCCAAAAGGCGCACTGGCCCCGCAAGCCGCAGGCGTAATTCATACTGACTTTGAAAAGGGATTCATAAGAGCAGAAACTATTGCTTACGATGACTTTGTTGAGCTTGGAGGCGAGAGTAGAGCTAAAGAAAAGGGTAAGATGCGATCGGAGGGGAAGGATTACGTGGTAAAGGATGGGGATGTGATTTTGTTTAAATTTAATGTCTAGGAAAAGGGTACAAAAGAGACAAAAGAGAAAAAGGAGACAAAGGGACGCAAACATGATACGATCACCCGCTTTAATATGAGAAAACGTCCCCATCAAGATTTGGTTGTATGGAAAGAAGCAGATAAACTTTGTCTGCAGGCCTATGAACTACTTCCACACTTTCCAACCGAAGAGAGGTTTGCACTTTGTTCTCAGATAAGAAGAGCAGCCACTAGCATTCCCACAAATATTGTTGAAGGGAATTACAGAAGATCCAATAAAGAACGTCTTCGTTTCTTCGAAATCGCTGAAGGGTCTTTAGAAGAACTCTCATATCAATTGTCACTAAGTATGAGATTGGGATATATCACAAATGAACAATTCGAATTACTTGATAATCAGATTGGCAAAGTGGGATATCTTCTGACAAAATTGAGAAAAGTATTATCAAATAAATGATAATATCCCTTTGAACCCTTTACACCTTTTGTGCCCTTTGTCTCCTTTTATCGCCCGTCAAGAACCGTTCAGCTGCGAACACTGCCAAGCGGAAGTTAAGCCTCTTGAAAAAGGAAGCTACAGAAATCATTGCCCTTACTGTTTATTTTCTAAGCATGTTGATCTGGAAGGCCCGGGAGATCGCAAGTCCCCTTGCGGGGGCTTAATGAGGCCTGCTTCTTTGGATCAGTCTGGCAAGAAAGGCTGGGTAATAATTCATGAATGCACTATCTGCGGGAAGAAGATTAATAACAAAGCCGCACAGGATGATCAGATTGATAAGTTTGATTCGGAGCTGATTTAGTAAGTGTATGTACAATGTACATACACTCGTGGTTCGATGCCTCGACTGTGCTCAGCACTAGCTCGCTCACCACGACATTAATTTTGTCACCCTGAGCTAGTCGAAGGGTGATTCATTTATTTATACACCTTCTTGCCCTTCCGCAAGCTAAATAAGTTGATCATCGTTGATACCAAGGAGTACTCTTCCAGTCCCTTCCCCCGACATTATGAGAGCATTCCTCTTAGTCGCCGTGTTTGGCGTCCTTATGATCAGTTTTTAAGATCCCTCTGAGCCATTCGAGAACTGAGCAATGTACTGCTCAGAATATGCAGGCTTTATAACAATCTTTTCACTTACATTACCCTCCGGTGCAACAACTAACTGATCTTCGTGTGTATCCGGATTTTCTTCGATTGAAACATCAAAATCCCCTTCTATATTCCCTTCCAACACTTCCTCAACTCCAGCTGACTCAATATCTTCCTTTATCTTTTCCTTAAGTTTCTCTTTAACACGAGGTTCCGACTCCATGTTGAACTGCAAGTTGGCAAGATGCTCCATGTGGCCAAGCTCCTTTTCCAAATCCTCCGGACCCTTCACGCGCTCTCTGAGTTTCTCGTATGCTGCGGGGGACATTTTCTTTTTTGCCTTCTTCATTCTTTCTCTCAGGCCCGGTGGTAATTCGAACGCCATCGACATGTATAAATAGTAGCATATTTCTTACTCATTTTTATTCCTTATATTGATGATGTTTAGTTGACTAGTTTACTAGTTAACTAGTTGCAAGTTTTTTAACAGTACGTTTTTGCTTTTGATCTAATCCTTGCAAATAACAGATTAACTTTGTCAGCATTCGTCCAATATATCTTGTTTGTTCAGTCAGTGATTCAAATTCTTGATCTGAAACATATTCCTCATCACGTGCATCGTATAAATGAGCTCTGACTTCAGAAGCAGACTTTCTTGCATGACCCAGATATTGTATGAAATCTGGATACGTAAGAGCCTCACTCCCTTCAGCAATGTTTGCAGATATTGACCTCGCTGACCTTGTGATCTGATCAACAAATGCAAAATCCCTTTTTACATTATCTAGTTTGCATATGACGCGAATCGATTTAACAAGCTTACGACTCTCCTGCCATGCTTCAATATCCTCGAAAGATTTAAACGTACTCATAGGATGAACTAGTTAACTAGTCAACTTGTAACTTGTCAACTACAACCAGAGGTCGCCCCACAATCCAAACATACTTCACATGATCCGTTTCGTTTAACTCTGACCGAACCACAACCTGTGCATATGGATCCTGTGAAACCTTGAAGCTTTGCAATTTCCATTTTGGTAGGAGCGGCTTCTACTTCCATAATCTGTTCTTCTATCTCCGCTGAAGTTTTTTCCTCAACAATTGTTCCCCTATCTTCTATCTGAACTGTTGCACCTTCATCTAATATCGGAAGTCTCATTGCAAATGCATCTTTGCTTTTTGTTCCTTCCTCATATGCTTTTTGCACAAGTTCTTTATTATGGAACTGCATAGCCTGTTCCTTCGGCAGGAACTTGAGTGCCAGCCAGCGCCCAAGATAATCCATGATGCTTGTTACCATTGGGATCTCTTTGTTGGTAGTCATTCCCATCGGTTCAAACCGTGTGTGAACAAGCTTGGAACATAAGACTTCAATCGGAACTCCATACTGCAAATTCATAGAAATACTGAGTGCAAGAGTATCCATCACGCCCGAGAGTGTAGACCCTTCTTTACTCATTTTTATAAAGAGCTCCCCTGCAGATCCATCCTCATACAAACCTACGTGAATGTAAGCCTCGTGTCCTGCAACCGAAAGTTTGTGAGTGATAGACCTCCTCTCATCAGGAAGTTTTCTTCTGCGTGGAACCTCTTTATACACAACCCTTTCTACTATCTCCTTCTTCTCCTTTGTATCCTTTGTCTCCTTCTTCGAAGAAGCAGACAGCGGCTGGCTCAACTTACACCCATCCCTATACAAAGCATTGGCTTTGAGTCCTTTCTTCCAGCCAAGCATGTACGCTTCCTTTACGTCTTCAACAGTAGCCTCATTTGGCAGATTAATCGTTTTTGAAATGGAACCTGTTATGAAGGGCTGAACAACTGCCATCATATTTATATGCCCTTCAGCTGATATTAAGCGAATGCCATCTTTACCGCATTTGCTTGCACAATCAAATACAGGCAGATCCTCCTCCTTCATATGAGGAGCTCCTTCAAGCGTCATGTGCCCGCATATAACGATATTTGCTTCCTCAATCTCTTCCTCGCTGAATCCAAGCTCTTTAAGAATATTAAGATTCGGAGACTCTATCTGTTCCTGAGTTAGTCCTAGCTTTTCTAGCACCTCGTCCCCAAGTACAAAACGATTGAAAGCGAATTGCAATTCAAAGACCGTGGGCAAAGCTTGTTCTATTTTCGCAATGCACTCATCTGTGCATCCTTTTTCTTTGAGTGACTGACGATTTATGTGAGGAGCTCCTTCAAGTGAAAGTGTTCCCAAAACATACTTCATAATTTCTTGATTTTCCTGTTCGGTGTATTGCAAAGCTTTAAGAGCAACTGCAACAGATTGATTCACAATCTTCATGTAACCGCCTCCCGCCAGTTTTTTAAATTTCACAATTGCGAAGTCTGGCTCGACTCCGGTTGTATCACAATCCATAAGGAGGCCGATAGTTCCCGTCGGCGCAATAACAGTTGTCTGCGCGTTGCGATAACCGTATTTTTCTCCTGAAGAGAGAGCACGATCCCAACACTCTTTCGCTGATTCCAGTAATTCCGGAAGACAAACATGCTGGTTGATGCTTACCGGAAGCACAGAGAGTCCTTCGTACTCGGATGCTGGTGCATCGTAAGCCGCACGCCTGTGGTTGCGTATAACTTTAAGCATATGATCGCGATTGAGAGGATATTCTTTAAAGACACCCAAATGCTTAGCCATTTCTGCAGAAGCCGCATAAGACTCGCCAGTTAAAATCGCAGTAAGAGCTCCGGCAATCGCGCGACCGCGCGCCGAGTCGTACGGAATACCCATTCGCATAAGTAAAGCTCCGAGGTTTGCGTAACCTAGACCAAGAGTGCGAAACCTGTAACTTAAGTCTGCTATTTCTTCACTTGGAAACTGCGCCATCAAAACCGATATCTCTAGAACGATCGTCCAAATCCTAACTGCGTGTTTAAACTTTTCAATCTCGAATGTTTTATGCTCCTGATCGTAGAACTTCATCAGATTGAGTGAGGCTAAATTGCATGCCGTATTATCCAAAAACATATATTCGCTGCATGGATTACTGGCATTTATTTGCCCACTTGCCGGACATGTATGCCACTCATTAATCGTAGTGTCGTACTGCACTCCGGGGTCCGCACATGCCCATGCTGCATATCCGATCTTGTCCCAAAGCTCACGCGCCTTCATCGTCTTGCATGGCTCCGGTTCAGACCCTTGTTTTTTGGCTTGTTTAAGCGCAGTTCTCCATATCAGATCCCACTTCCCATCTTTTTCCACTCGCTCGAAGAAACTATGCGGAATGCGGACAGAGTTGTTGGAATTTTGGCCGGAGACGGTTTGATAAGCTTCGGAGTTGAAGTCGGTCGAGTATCCTGCATCCGACATGGCAGCAACTTTTTTTTCTTCGTTGGCTTTCCAGTCTATAAATTTCTCGATATCCGGATGGTCAAGATCTAGACAAACCATTTTCGCAGCACGCCTTGTTGTTCCACCTGACTTTATTGCACCCGCGGCGCGGTCTCCAATTTTCAGAAAACTCATTAAGCCAGAACTAAATCCTCCGCCTGAAAGCGGTTCACCCTCTCCTCTAATTTTTGAAAAGTTTGTACCGGTACCTGATCCGTATTTAAAGAGACGTGCTTCGCGGACCCAGAGATCCATGATACCGCCGGAGTTAACCATGTCATCATTTACCGATTGTATAAAACAAGCATGAGGTTGTGGATGCGTGTAAGCGTCTGTACTTTTTTTCACTGCACCCGTGACCGGATCACAGTAGAAATGTCCTTGGGCAGGACCAGTTATTCCATAAGAATGATTTAAACCCGTGTTAAACCATTGCGGACTGTTCGGCGCTGCCATTTGGTGAACTAGCATGTACTTAAGCTCGTCTTCGAACGCCTGAGCATCCTGCAAAGTTTCAAAGTAACCGTATTTCTCTCCCCAATCGCGCCAGCATCCGGCCAAGCGCCTAACTACTTGCTTCACGCTTTGTTCCGGACCTGTAACAACTTGCCCCTTGTCGTCTAGCATAATATTTCCATTCTCATCGACCTGAGGAACCTCGGCTTTTCTAAAGTACTTGCTGACTACGATGTCGGTTGCAACCTGGCTCCAATCCATAGGAATCTCGGCTCCATCCATCTCGAATACTGTTGAACCATCTGGATTTTTAATCGAACTTAGTCTCTTTTCATATTTCACCTCTTCCAGTGGGTCGCTTCCGGGTGTGGTGAATCTCCTTCCGATTGCCATGCCCTGTTTTACAGGAGCACCATCTTTTGAAGCAACTTTAACTTCTGAAGCAAACGATTTTGGGGGTGTTTTTGCGGTAGGTTCCATTGTCAACATGTCAAGTAAGAAACACAATATGCTGTGCTAATGACAGCAATCGCACACGATATATAGTTGATACTTGTTAATCAAACTATTTGGATTGACGTAAATTAATTGCAGTGTCAGTTGGAGACGCGGCAACTTTCTCGCTTACTGGAGGTACGCTGACTCTTAATGGAAATAATGGAAATCAGACTATAGACCTCGATGGACAGAGGTTCGAAAACCTAACGATTAACAATACAACCACATCTGGAACATCAACCGGCACCATAACAGTAGCCGGAGGACCGCTTGCCGTATCTGGAACGCTAACTATCACAAGAGGTAACCTCGATATGGCCACGAACAGCTTGAACCTTCAGGTAGGAACTGCGCTTACGCTGGCTAGCGATGCTAACGCGATACTTACAACCGATTCGAATGTTAGCAACTCTGGATCTGTTACTGTCGGAGATAGTGCCTTCCTTAATGTTACAGGTGGAACATGGACGCTTAATGGTGTCTTGGATCAGGCAATTGACTTCGATAGTGAGGCGATAAATAACCTAACCATCAATAACACAGGAGGAGGTACAGACGATGACATTACGGTTAATGGAACAGCTCTTACACTAACCGGTCTTCTTACAGTCACTCTTGGTAATTTGAACCTTCAGG
>CEPV01027095.1_pt1 | contig 10091 bp, 9 predicted proteins | sample 530451 | NCBI WGS metagenome assembly CEPV01 (sample SAMEA2620097, study PRJEB7988) | marine metagenome | isolation source: saline water (ENVO:00002010), including | reverse complement strand
CCATGTGAAGCATTGATAAGTATTTTCCATTGTGGACCATTGTATTAATGTATCTTTTTACATTAATCAAATGATAAGGTAATGGAGGAAGTTTGTTTAAGTCTAAGAATTCTGCTCTAGGGTTAATTTTTATTTTAGATTTATTATTTTCATCTTTTTTATTATCCTTATAAGCAATTCCCTTTAGATTTTTATATGATTGTTTTTTGTCAAGTTTTTCAACTAAATTTTTGAATGTTAGTTCTCCTTCATGCATTACAATGATATCAACATATTTGTTTTGAAGTGTTTGTTCTGGAAGAAGAGAAGAATGTACACCACCCCAAATTATTTTAATATTTTTATTGATTTTTTTAACAATTTTAGATGCACTTAGACCATGCAAAATCTGCCTCCCAGTCATGCTTGTTACACCAAAACAGAGAACATTGTTGTCTAGATTGTTGATTAGAGTATTTTTCCAATCTTTGTCTGCTCTTTGATCAATAATAATTACATTATATTTTTTATGAATCATAGAACTAATTGAAAGTAATGCAATTGGAAGTCTAATTGTTCCTTCAAGGTCTAGGCCTGTCTTTGGATTGAATAATATTATTTTTTTCTTCATTTTTTAATCATATTTACCTTTTTCAATATCTTCTACAACTTCTATTAATCTGTCCCAGGAAAATCTGTGTCTTTCTTTTTTAATGTTCTTAATGAACTTATTCCTAAGTTTTTGTTGATAATAGAGTATAATAGCATCTGCAATTGCTTGTTCATCTTTAGGAGGGATTACTAAGCCTGTTTTATTGTGTGTTACAACTTCTGGTAACCCACCTACATTTGTAACAATTACTGGTTTGTTCAATGCAAAAGAAATTTGGATTATGCCTGAGTTAGTTGCAGATAAATAAGGAAGAACTACTATGTCAGAAGCTTCAAAATAATTACCAACTTCTTCATTTGGAACATAAGAATCAATTATTTTAATGTTTTTCTCAAGTTTTAGTTTTTTTATTAAATCAGTATATTGTTTTTTTACTTTACTGCCTCCCCAAAATTCACCAACGATTAATAAGTCTAAATCTACTTTTTTAAGTATGTGAGGCATTGCTTTTATTAAATATATTAACCCTTTATATTCTCTAACAAATCCAAAGAAAAGAATGGTTTTCTTTTTTAATTTTAAATGTGAAATATCTTTTTTCTTAAATGCTGATTCAAATACATCATAAGTAGGATGTACATGCTGAATTACTTTTGCACCTGGAATCAATTTTTCAAGAACTTTTTTTTCTTTTGATGCATGAACTATAAAATAATCAGAATTTCTTAAAGCTAATTTTGTTAAATAATTATCAATAAATCTTGTTTCATGAGAAACAACATTATGACACAAGAATACTACTTTTGATTTTGTAAAGTTTCTTATCATATAAGCAATAGAACCAAATACAAATGTGAAAAATGGTGTCCACCAATACATCATAACTATCTGTGGTTTGAATTTTTTTACTCTTTTGTATGTTTTGAACCAAGTCAAAGAATTGATTGAGTCAATTATTTCCTCTGCTTTTATTGATTCAGTATCTATTTTTTTTTCACTATCTAAATCTTTTTGATCTTTGCCAGGGAAAAGTAGTTTTGGATAAAGTCTTTTGAAAGAAATTGCTTTAATCTGATGTTTTTTTTCTAAGTTTTGGCAAAAAACAGTATTATAATGTGAGATTCCTCCTCTGTAAGGATGTGCTGGACCGATTAATGCTATTTTCATTGTTTTTTTTTAATTATTTTTATTTAAAAATATAATACCAAAATACTTTAATTAACTCTAATGGATTCATTAATGTGTCTAAGAATGCTTGACCAACTAAAGGACAGTGGCATTGGTTTGATTTAACCCATTTTCTTATTTTATATGCATGGTTACTATGCCAAAGTCGATTGAAGTTGTAGTCAAAGTCACGTACAGTTCCCATTTCTTTTTTAAATGCTTGAACATTGCAAATCCATAACCCACCCCAAGGATTTAGATGTGCATTACTGATCCCTGCATAGCAAGGAACCATTCTTTTTCCTTGTTTCATAACTTTTGCAGCCCTTTTATAATAAACTAATCTTAAAGCTTGAGTTATCTTACTTAGTTTTCTTGCATTTTTCATATTTTTGATAACTTCTTTTGTAAGATATTTGATAACACGTTCATATTGCTTACCTTCAGGTGTTACTTTTAAATTTTTCATTACACCTTTGAATTTATTTTTTAATTTTCCTTCTTCAATGTCAACATTAAAAAGTTCTGCTCTTGTATCAGCAATCTCATGCAAAAAGTTGTCTAATTTAAGATTTTTATTAACATATTCATTTATTTCTTTTAGATTATTAAGATTTTTTAAACTGATTGTTGTTCCAGCGTCTACATACAGGTTTGGATATTTTTCTCTTAATTTAACAAGTATATCATGTGTCTTAAGTAATTTTTTAAAATTTCCTGGAACTCCTCTTATTTCATCATGCTTTTTTCCTATTCCATCTAATGACATCTTTATAGTAAGATGAACATTTGAAGGAATCTTTTTCAAAATATTTGATACTGTTTTTTTAATCTTATTTGGTGATAAACAATTTGTAGGAAAATGTATAACAGCTGGTTTTATATATTTACATGCAAGTCTGCAAATTTCATCTAAATCTTCTCTTAAAGAAGGTTCACCACCACAGATGTTAAGAAGAAATACAGGTTTCATTGATTTAAATACTTTTTCAATTTCCCAAAGTTGTAATTCTTGATGTCTTCTTTCTGGAAACTCTTTATATAATTTCCAAATATTACAAATTGTACATTTTGATTGGCATTCATTAGTCACACTAAAATTAAATAAAATAGGATTAGATGTTTTAACAAGCTTATGCCTAGCTAATTTATACATTATAAGTTTTGGAAATATTCTCATTGCATATTTAATTATCATTTCTTCCTCCAACATTATTAAACACATTATAATAATTTAATGCAACATTGTCCCATTGAAAAGATTTGTCTTTTTTTAGTGCATTTTTTGATAATTTTAATTGAAGTTTTTTGTTACGAAGCAGGTTTAGAATGTTTTTTGTGAGTAAGTCCACATTTCCACCCTCTGAAAATATAACTTCATGATTGTCTTTAACAAATTCTGGAAGTCCTCCAACAGGTGAAACAATTGTTGGTATGCCAAAAGCTAAACTAATAAGTAAAGGACCACTTATTGTTTGTTCTGAATTATAATATGGAAGTACACAAATGTCTGATACATCAAAATATTTATGAACTTCATGGTCTGGAATAAATTTAGGATAAATTTGAATATATTTTTTCAAACCTTTGAGATCTTTTTTATATTCCTTTATGTTTTGCCAAAGTTCGCCTGCGATTATTAGTTTTACTTTGTTTTCTGTTTTATTATTTTGTTCTTGTTCTATAATCTTATGCATTGCTCTTAATAAATATCTTAGTCCTTTGTATTCCCTTATGTATCCAAAGAAAAGTATTACTTTTGTTTTTTGGTCTATGTTGAATTCTTTTCTTAGTTGTTGTTTTAGGTGAGTTTTAGTTAAGTTTGTTGGTCTCCACCTTGTGAAAAAACCAAAACTGCCGTGTGGTGCAACACAAATCTTATCTGGATGAATATTATAATCTCTTATTAATCTTTGTTTGTTTTGTTGTGCATGTATAACAAAATTATCTGTTAATGAAAAAATTGTTTTTGTGAAAATTCTATCAAATACAGTTGATTCATGTGGTTCAATATTATGACAAGTTAAGATTACTTTTTTTTTAGAAAAAATTCTGTTTAATTTAAGAATAACAAACTGAAGTGGTGTTAATAATGGAGATACCCAATGTAAATACATAATATCTGCTTTTCTCATTACAAAATAAGCTTTTATCCAAGACAAAGGGTTAAACCAATCAATAAAATTTGAATTTGGTGATTGAAAATTGATTCCACTTCTGTTTTTTTTAGGAAGTTTTCCTTTGTATAAAAGCGGTGGATATAAATGATTAAAACCTATGATTTTCATATTTAATTTATCTTTGTATAATTTTATTAGATTATTTTCTAGTAATACACAATACTGAACAATTCCGCCTTGGAATGGTGGATTGTGTGCAAGCATACATATTTTCAGTTTTTTTTGTTTTTTCATCTTTAAAATCTCATAATAAATTATTTTCTTTACACCAAGTCATCATATTATCCAATCCTTTTTGGATATCATATTTTGGTTTAAAGTTAAGTTCTTGTTTAGCTTTGTCAATATTATATTTTCTTGACATGATAAAGAACTTTAATTTCTTTCTGCTAACTAATGGTTCTTTTTTTATAAAAAGCTTGAATATGGTCTCTATGATTCTTGCTCCAAATAATGCAATGTTTTGTGGGACATATAATTTATTTGGTTTTATATTTAAGTTTTTTGCAATCATTGAAATAAATCTTTTTTTAGTGATTGCATCTTCTCCTGCTGCATTATATGTTTGGCTGTATGCTTTTTTATTCAACATGCAACTTATGAATAAATCTGCCAAATCATCCACATAAATAGGTTGCATATAAGACAAACCTCGTCCCACAGAGAAGAAAAGTCTTTTTTTAACAAGTTTGAATAAAGGAATTAATGTGTAATCTTCAGGACCATATACTCTCGCTGGTCTTATTATTGTATATTGTGTCTTGGTTTTTGTTTGTGTGTTTTGGTTTTCACATACTTTTTGTACTTCTAGTTCTGCTAAATATTTTGTTTTGCCATAAATGTTTTGACCATAACATTTGTAATCTTCTTTAATAGGTATTGATTCATCATGTACTTTTCCATAACAAGTAACACTACTACAATAAATCATTTGTTTTACTTTTTTTTTTACACAAATTTCTGCAATATGTCTTGTTGCATGAACATTGTTATTATAATAAAAACTGTCGTCGACAGCTGTTGGATGTATAACACCTGCTAAGTGTATGACAATGTCTGGCTTTGATTTTGAAATTGCAGTTGTTAATGATTGTTTGTCTGTAAGATTACCATATTTAATGTTAATCTTTGATTTAGTTTTAGATTTTGAATTAAGATTTGTAAAAGGTTTTATATTACTTGTTTTTCTAACAAAAAGGATTATTTTATAATTTTGTTTAATTAGTTTTCTAACTAAATGTTTACCAATAAATCCTGTTGCTCCTGTTATAAATATTTTTTGTTTTCTTTTCATTCTCTTCCTCTAAAAAATATTTTTCCTTTTAAAATTGAAATCGCACCTTTCACAATAACTCTTAAATCATCATAATCTCTTATTTTTAAAATCTGTTTTATAATATAACTTGGTCTTAAAAAAAAATTTGCATGTGCTTTATTAAGTATTCTCATCATTTTATCTCTCTGAACTTGAGATTTTATAACAGGTCCTTGTGTCATGTCAAACATTTGAAAATTATTAAGTGCTTGTTTATAGAACCAATCATTTTCCTTAGCTTGGTCAAACATCTTTGATCCTGGATGTGGGAAAACCATTGAAAACTGTACTGTATCTGGTTTAATTTTTAAAGCAAAATCAATTGTTCTTTTTACATCTGTCATATTTTCCCATGGAAAACCAATCATAAAGTTCATATGACAAATAATTCCTGCCTTTTGAGTTAATTTTACTGCTTTTTTTATTTGATTTAATTTTATTTGTTTATTTGTTTGTTTAAGAGTTTTAGTGTTTGCAGATTCTCCTCCATAACAAATAAGTTTACACCCTGCTTTTTTCATATATTTTAACATTTCAAGATCAAGAACATCAACTCTACAACTACATGACCAAAGAATTTTTATTTTTCTTTGAATAATTTCTTTGCATAAATCTATAACTCTTTTTTTTGAAGTATTAAATGTACCTTCATCAAAGAAAATCTCTTTCATTTTATACTTTTTAATCAACCATTGCAATTCATCAGCAATATTTTCAGGTGTTCTGAATCTTACCATATGATTATAATAAACATTTGGCCATAAACAAAAAGTACAATTTTGTGGACAACCTCTTGCTCCCATTACAAATGTGAATGGTTTTTTTCTTGCATGTCCTTCAATATACCATTTGTGTGGTATAAGATTTCTGTCTGGAAATGGAAGTTTGTCTAGGTTTTTTATTAGGTCTGCTGAAGGATTGTTGATTATTTTAGTTTGTGATCTGTAACAGATGCCTTTAATATGTTTGAAGTTAGTGTTTGCCTTGTTTGTTTTGTTAGTCTTGTTGTTTTTTTTAGTTTTGGTTTTTTTAGTTTTTCTTGTTTTGTTCTTTTTAATAGCATTCACAACATTCAATGTTGTTTGATCCATTTCACCTTTGATAATTACATCAATCTCACTATTTTTCATAGCTTTCACTGGATCATGAGTCACATGACTTCCTGCTACAAGAACTTTTATTTCTGGATAATGTTTTTTAATGATCCTTATGAATTCTTTATCATAATCAAATGTTGGTGTAGCAGTTTCTATAAAAATAATATCTGGTGAGAATTTTTCAATTTGTTGTAATGTTTGGTTCTGATCAAAATCTTGATAAACACTATCAATATATTTTACATCATGATTGTTATTTTTTAGAAGTGTTGCAGTATAACATAATAAAATAGGATATCGATTTGTCTTATCTCCTCGTTTTCTAGGCCATCTATTTTGGCTTCTTAAACCATATCCTTTCCCTGGCCAAGGAGGGTGTATGAACAAGATTTTCATGAAATACAGGAAAGATAGTCACTTTATAAAGATTATTCTTCTCTAGTCATTATGTGTTAATTATTGAATTCTTCTAAGAAAAAGGATATACAAACCAAAGCAAGTATATAATTGATTATAAGGCTTACAATATATACACTAACAACTGTAATAGCATCAACACTAATAAGATTATAGACAAAAGCAACTGTTGATTCTCTTACACCCAATCCACTTAAACTAATTGGTATAAATGATGAAAGAGTACCCATTGGAGTGATAAGGAATACTATCCAAAAATTAATATTATAATTAAATGACATAAAAATATAATAAATAACTGCTGCTGATACAAGCCATTTGATAAAAGTAAAGAAAAGGTTAAGAATTATCTGTTTTTTGCATTTTGTTATATAAAATCTTAATGTTTTTGCAAATCCTTGAAATTTATGTGCATATTTTCTTAATATATATTTTTTAATTAATTTTCTTCCAGTACTGTGTAATGTGAATAATCCAATAATTCCAATAATTACTAACATTAAAAATATAATTATTGTTTGTTTAAATGAAAAAAAGAATGCAAAACCTATTAAAGCCAGAATTGAAAGTGTTGCAAGAGTAATTATTTTGTCAAGAAGAATGATTGCTGTACTGTATCCAAAATTTATATTATTTTTTTTAAAAAGAGCTACTATTGAAAATTGCCCTATTTTACCAGGAATGAATAAACCAAAAGACCATGAAAGAAGATAATATTTGAATAATTTTAAGAAATTAATCTTATGAATTTTGTTTAATAAAATCTTTATATTCAGAGCTTGTAAAAAAAGCGTTGTGATTAATGTTAATAAAATTATAGGAAGATACCAAAAATTAAACTGAATTAATAGTTTTCCTATCTGAACAGCACCGACTTTATAAAAAAGTAGTATGAAAATTCCAATTCCAATTATAAATTTTAATAAATTTAGATATGCTTTTTTCATTGTAAACTCTTATTTTTTAACCATATCAGCTAAAAATCCAAAGAAAACTATTTGAATTCCTGAAAAAATCAATAATAACATTAAAAACAATAATCCTAAATGTCCAACAATTCCTGTTGTCAAATGAAGATAAATAAAATAAAGGCCAATAACAAATCCAAGAGAAAACATTGATAATCCGATTACACCAAAAAATTTAAGTGGATCATAGTCCCTATAAATTCTAAATATATTTATCCATGCTTTTATTGCATACTGTAATGGACTTTTAAATAATCTGCTGTCTCTAGTTTTTCTAGCAAAAATAGGTATTTCTTTGATTTTAAATTTTTGTCTTGCAGCTTTTAATATTTGTTCTTGTGTGTATGTAAAAGTATTTATGAATGTAATAGACTCTGCAACATCTCTGGTAAATGCTCTAAATCCTGTTGTTGTGTCTGTAATATTTTTTCTAATTAATGTTGTAAAAACAAATGAAAATGCAATATTTCCTAATCTTTTCATAATTGGCATTTTTTCAATCTTGCCTTTAAACCTACTTCCAAGAACAAGATCATAACCTATTTCTATTTTTTCAATTAATTTTGGAATAAATACTGCAGGATATTGACCATCTGCATCTGTATGTACCATAACATCTGCTTTTGATTTTAAAAATTCCTTGACTTCATCAACAAAAGTTTGTGCTAAACCTTGATTTCTTTTATGAGAAACAACTATTGCTCCTGCTTTTTTTGCAACTTCTACTGTTTTGTCCTTGCTTCCATCATTTAAAACCAAAATTTTATAGTTTTTTTTGTATTTAGAATCATCCATAGCATTTTTGATTTCAGAAATTACATTAGGCAAAGTTTTTTCTTCATTGTATGCTGGAATTGATATTAGTATCTTTGGTTTGTTCATTTAAAAATGGGAGCAAATCATTGTTTATTAACTTTTCGTAAATTAAGTTACTTGTTAGTTCATGTCCAAGTTTAGTAAAATGTGTATCTTTTTCACCAAAATAGTCATTGGTTGTAGACGAATCTATTAGTTTTGGTAATAAATAAAGATAGTTTATATCATTTTGTTGTGCAAAATCAATAATCATTAGTTCAACTTTTGTTGAATTATAAATTTTATTTAATGTTGTAGAAATAAGTTGTTCATATTTCTTATATTCCTCATCATATACTTGAAAATCAGTAGGAGTTAACATTATTATCAAATGTGCATTGTTTTGATTACATTTTGTGTTCATTTCTTTGATCAAAAGCTTTGTTTCATCCCAACCATGATAAATTTCATTTGTCCAAGGTTCTGCTTCAACAGTAAATGATTGTTTTACATCTTGTGATTCTTTTTTATTGATTAATCCTGTTTTTAGTAGTATTGATTCTATTATGTTAAGGTTTGTTAATTTTTTTTCAAAAAAAACACCAATGTGAAGCCTTGAATTAATAGCTATTCTAACTTTATCAAAAATACGTTTTGTTAAACTATATTTTAAAGGATAGTTTTTTTCAAGAGTGTTATAAGTATGATTATGTAAATATAAATTTCCAAAATAATTGTCACGTATATCGTTATTACCTAAGAATTGTAGTATTACTATGTCTGGTTCATATCTGAGTCCCCATTCATTGAGATATGCAAGATTGTTTTCTGTACCATAACCACTGACACCTGCTGCTATGACTTGGTAATTGTATTGGTTTATGTTGTTATTATTGTTTGTGTTATTTGTATTTTTGTTGTTTTGATTGTTTAGTTTTGTTTCTAATAATTTATGAAAAGTTTCATTTAACTGAACCTGTCTAGCTTCTGTAAAAGAATCACCTAGAACTAAGATTCTGAATGTATTATCTGGTTTTTCATAATCTATTTCGTGGTCTCTGAAACCTTTTGAGTTTATGTCTATTGAAATTTGTTCATTTGTGTCAAGATTTGTTAGAGTTGTGTGCATGTTTGGAATATTTTCTCTTTCAAGCCAAGGTGTAGACCTAACAACATAAAGCTGTTGTGGAGAAAGTATTCTTAGACCAATTTCAAGTATAATAAGAAAAAAAATAATAGAAATGCATAATAATAAAAAGTTTCCTACCCATGGTCTTAGTCTTTTGGTCATTTTATGTGAGTTGTTTTTATATTATACATTATGCTATGCATATGGCGCCATGCACATCTTAACTAATTAGAACAATGCATAAATAAATGGTGACAGTGTACTGCTTTGTCCGAATATGATCAAAATTCCAACTATTGCTAGCATTGCTACAATTGGTAATAACCACCACTTTTTTCTAACTCTTATAAAATCCCAGAGTTCCAATAATAATCCTTTGTTTTGAGTCATTTTTATTTATTAAGTTTGATTTTTTTTAAATGTTTTGTTTA
>CEPV01092179.1_pt1 | contig 10103 bp, 9 predicted proteins | sample 530451 | NCBI WGS metagenome assembly CEPV01 (sample SAMEA2620097, study PRJEB7988) | marine metagenome | isolation source: saline water (ENVO:00002010), including | reverse complement strand
GTAGTTTATCTTCTTGGTAATAAGACGATCCACCAGATAAATTTCACACTGTTATGACGATTGGCGACAGCATACTCCTAGGCATACTTCAAGGGATAACTGAGTTCCTCCCGGTCAGTAGTTCCGGTCACTTGGCCGTGGCACAGAAGATCATGAACGTAAGTCAACCGGGCGTCAATTTTGAGATAGCTCTCCATCTGGGGACTTTATTGAGCATCTTTGTGGTTTTAGGGAAGGACATACGTGATGTATTAGTTAGTCTAAAATCAAAGCAAACTCAACGCTTGATTCTATTTGTGATAATTGGAACAGTGCCTGCTGCGATTATGGGATTGTCATTGAAAAGTGAAATATCAGAAGCATCTGAATATCTTCCCATGGTTGGCGTAGGATTTCTTGTTTCAGCCCTATTTCTTTTCATGATGAGATTTGCATCCAACATAAATGTGAAAATGAACATAACAAAAACAATAATCATAGGATTTGCTCAAGCGGCAGCACTTTTCGCTGGAATTTCTCGTTCTGGAATGACCATAAGTTCTGCTAGACTCATGGGTATTGAATCTAAGGAAGCGTTTCGATTTTCTTTTTTCCTCGCCATTCCCGCCATTCTTGGTTCAGGGATTCTTTTGCTCAGAGACTTGTCAACTGAAGCAGCAGCAGACGGCAATATTCTTGTCATGTTTGTAGGGGCAGTGGCTGCGTTTGTAGTGGGCATTGGTGCGCTTTTAATTTTGCGCAGATTTCTCATGAGAGGAAAGTTACACTGGCTTGGATTCTATTGTCTGGCTATGGGAATTATTAGCTTACTGATTTAACATGGATGCTGTAGCTGTAGGTTTTGTTGTTTATTTGGTGATAATCCTGATAGTCGGATTATATACTTCACGCTTAACGAAAACTCTTCCGGACTATCTTCTTGCTGGGAGACGGCTTGGACCGTGGGTCGTTGCATTTTCTGAACGAGCTTCAGGTGAAAGCGCTTGGATGCTTCTCGGGCTAACAGGTCTGGCGTATGCCACAGGATTTGGTGATCCCAGTGGGACTAAACTTGAGCCGGCTTTATGGACTGCTATAGGAGGAGTGGCGGGTATTGCTGCATCTTGGTTCCTAGTGGCTAAAAAACTTCGCCGGCAAACAGAAGAACTAGGAGCACTCACTTTACCGCGATTCTTCGAATTGAAGTTCAGAAAAAATGATCCCTTGTTGCGATTTGTAGCTACCGGTATCATTACTTTTTGTTTTGCTTTCTACATTGCAGCTCAGTTTGATGCTGCCGGGAAAGCGCTAAGTCAGACGTTTGGTTGGCCGGAAATGGGTGGAGTGTTAGTTGGAGCTGCGATTATTGTATTTTATACTTTTATGGGGGGTTTTCTTGCGGTAGCCTGGACCGATTTTGTTCAGGGGTGGATAATGCTTATTACGCTTGTAGTTCTACCTCTTGTCACACTTTCAGTATTGGGTGGTTGGGAAGGTATGACGGAGACTATTGCTAAGGAGACTTCTGTTAGTGAATCTGCTCTACTGCTTAATCCCACCGGAGGAAGAACCGGTTGGACGCTTCTCGCCGGAATTCTGGGCGGTTTTGGTGTGGGCTTTGGCTATGCAGGTCAGCCTCATCTGCTGGCGAGGTATATGAGTATCCGTTCAGTCGGTGACATAACAAAGTCAAGATCAATAGCAATCAGTTGGGCTGTACTGGCGTATGGCGGTGCAGTTTTGATGGGAATTGTTGCACTGGCGTACTTCGGTCCAAACTACTTTACCGATCCGGAGTTGATGATGCCAGAACTTGCTAAAAGGATGTTCCCGTCGTGGTTTGCAGGAATACTTATCTGCGGTGCTTTAGCTGCCATGATGTCCACTGCCGATTCTCAACTATTGGTAACAACATCTGCAATATCTGAGGATGTCTATCACCAGAGCATCAATCCTAAAGCGGAACAAGTTGATCTTGTAAAATTATCCAGAATAGCAACTCTCATCATTGGCGTTGTAGCCATATTTCTTTCTCAGCTTCCGAACTCCATTTTTGACAAGGTACTATTTGCATGGGGTGCATTGGGAGCAGCATTCGGTCCGGCACTGATTCTTGCTCTTTGGTGGGAAAGAACTACCAGAAATGGAGTATTGGCTGGAATGATTGTTGGTTTTTTAACCATTATTATCTGGGATAATTTTATTGATATAGAAATATATTCCCTTGTACCTGGTTTTATTTTTGCTATGTTAGCTATTATATTATTTTCGATACTGAGTAATAATAAAAAAGCAGACGTTAAATGAAGCTAGATTACCGTGATGTAGTCAAGAGAGTCCAAATGGGTGAAGTGAATCCTGTCTATTTTCTAAATGGGAATGACTTTTATCTGCAAGATTATTTTGTACTGCAAGTTGAAAATGCTTTACAAACAAAATATGGAACAATATCAAAGGTTTCATTAATGCCTACTTCAGGTGAGACATCTGGAATATTAAATGATTTACAAACTATTCCTATGTTTCCAGAACCCATTTTATTCATAATAAGGAATCCTTTGGTTTTTAAAGGTAAAGCCCAGACGGATCTTTTAGATTATTGCAAGTCTCCCAATTCGAACAATTTTTTGATTCTTATCACAGATGAAATCGACGGTAGAAAAAAGCTAAACAAATTGTTAGCCAATACTGTCGGACTTATTTACACTTCTCCTCCGTTAGAGTATAAGATGAATGGATGGATAAAATTTCTCTTTAAGCAGGCAGGATTAAATGCTACAGAACAAGCAGTTGAACGTCTCCAGGAACTTGCAGGAGATACTGTTTATCATGCTGCAAATGAGATAGAGAAAATCACCCTTAGTGTTGAGAATGGAAGTAGTATCAATGAAGAGGAAATATTACGGTACGCTGGTTGGAATAGAGATTACTCTCCCGCTGATTTTCAAGATGCAATTGGCAGCAGAGACTATAAAAAAGCTCATAAAATTGGAGGTAAGTTATTGGAAGGAGGAGTGAAGATATCTGCTTTGATAGGATATATGACCACACTTTTTCAAGAAATTAATTTTAGAAATTTCAGTAAGAATGGTAAGAAAGCTGGAAATGGGGAACTTTGGTTGTCAAATTCAGTAAGAAAGAAAATGCCTCAGTATCAGGCATTGTACAGTAAGGAAGAGATAAAATCGATTTTTAGGTTATTAATCGATGCTGATAAGGACATAAAAAACAGTGCTTCAGAATATGACAGAATCCTCTTTTCCCTCTTCTACAAAATTGTCGAAGGAAATGGCTGATAAAATATACAGTGATGAAGAACTAATCAGTCGCTTCCAGGAAGGAGATGAGTATTCCTATGTAGAACTGGTTAATCGATATCAAGATCGATTAATAAACTTCACGTACCGCTTTTTTGGTGATAGGGAAGATGCAGAAGATGTCGTACAGGATACTCTTATGAAACTTTACACTCACAAGCATTACTATCGTAATATTGCAAAGTTTTCAACATGGATATATACTATCGCCTCAAATTTGTCTAAGACCGAATTACGAAAGAGAAAACGAAGACCACATAAACTCATAAGTCAAATGGGTTTGGAAGGTCAAAATTGGGATGTACCTGATGAAGATAAAACAAATGAAGAGATTGAAATACAATTCAACGAAACTCAAATTCAAAGAGCTATGCTGACTCTTCCTCTTCATTTTAGAACTGCTGTAATACTTCGAGATATTCAGGAACTTTCCTATGAAGAGATTAGTAATATACTCAACGTACCACTAGGTACAGTGAAGTCAAGGATAAACCGTGCTAGATTGCAGCTCCAAGAAGAGCTAAAACATGTAAATGAAACTAGGAGAACATAAATTTGATGAATTGCTACAAGTTTCGGGATTCAATATCCCTATACATAGATAAAGAACTCTCTATAAAAGATATCAACCGTTTTAATCACCATTTAGAAACATGTAGTTCCTGTCGAGTGTTGTTCCAAGGAACTTTAAACGTTGTATCTTCCATGAAGAAAATACCTGCAGTGACTGTTTCTGCTGATTTTGGTAAACGGCTTCAAAAGCGTATCACACGTGAGCAAGCTCGTGAGAAAACTCGCAGACGAAGGATGGTTCCTGTGCAGAGATTGGGGCTTCAGCCGAGATATGCATTTGCTTCTGTCACCGCATTGGTTGCTATATTGGTTATTTCTGTGAGCATCTTTACGGGAGATAATGATGATGTTCCAGTGATTGGGAATACACCTGCGTTATCTACTACTAGCGAAGTAGTACCTCAAGAGGAACCGGAGTCTCACATTCCTGTAAGTTCACTTGTTGCGGGTTCTCAAGAAGATTCTTCCATGATTAACATGCCGCCCATACATCCTCAAATACAGAGCCAAGTTAGACAAGTAAGCGGAAATTAATCTCAGTTCTCTCGACTCTCCTTTTATTTTTTCACCTTGGTGCTTAAGTTATATGCGTGAGTAATTCAAAGAGCCTTCCAGACACTTTCACCATCTATTCATTTTTTACTGTACTATTGGTTCTAATTCTGTTTGTCCTTTTTATTTTTCCTGCGCCAGAAGGTATACTTTTTTCAGTTTTGCGAATTTTGCTGATATTACTTGTTGGACTACTCTTTTATCAATCTCTTCAGCCCTCTCGAAAACTTACAGAAGTAGAGAAAAGAATTCATGATACAGATTTCCAATCAACTAGCTCATTTGATCCTCTAACTGCTATTCAACGAGATGACGAGGATTTAATAGAGGATTTATTGGGTAGTGCCACTGAGTTTCTGAGAAATGTCTTTCCTAACTTTACATCTGGAATATACTTGGCAAATCTGTCAGGCAGTGAATTGGTTTTAAGAAGAGAGACAGGTGAGACTTCCCAATTTATAGAAGCGCTTGATCCGGATGATGAAAATATTCGACAATTACTATCATCTTCAGAGACAAATGTAATACTTCCGGGGGATGAAAATAGTCTATATGAGGTATTCATAAAAGATTCTGAACCTCAACTTTCACAGGGTGCACTGCTTTCAGTTCCCATACACTTTAAAGGTTCCATAAAAGGACTTTTAGCTGTCCATTCTGAAAGATTCGATGAACTAGAAAATCGCGATAAAATTCTGTTAGAAAACCAAGCTATTCAAATAGGAAGTTCCCTTAGTTTATTAAGAGGTCGTGCTAAACTTTTTACAATAAACAAATTTGAACAGAGTTTTCGAAAGTTGGTTGGAGAACTCGATCTAACCAGATCCAAAGAAGAGATGCTATCTTCACTTGTGCAATTTTGTGAAGCAGAATTTTCTTTTGATAAACTTTCCATAGTATTATTAGATCACAAATCTTCGGGGAAAGCTTTCATTGTCGGAAATTCCGGTTTTACCATGGATTATGGAGTTGGAGATGATATAGTGTATTCCGGAACTCAGTTAGAAAAAGTAATATCTAGTCAGGAAACTCTTGTTATTAATTCTAGGGATGAGATCGCTACTGAAGGAAGATTTACAGTTGGAGATATTGACGAATTTAATTTTCAGTCGTATATCGCTGTACCAATTAAGAGTCAGCATGGAGTCCAGGGCGCAATAGTGTTGGAAAGTTTTACATCCTTACATTATGATGATTCATGCAGTGATCTGCTTGAAATAGTTGCCACTGAATTAGGTGTTCTTATTAATTGGTGGGATACTTTTGGTAATATTCGAGAAACTGCTTCCAGAGATGGTCTCACGGGTCTATTTAATCATCGTGTCTTTGTTGAGCGTTTTGAAGATGAGCTTCAGCGTGCAAAACGATTTGGTGAGTCAATTGTGCTCATGATTTTAGATCTGGACAAATTCAAAAGGATAAACGATACTTATGGCCACCTGTATGGTGATTATGTGCTTAAAACAACGGCAAAATTATTGAAAGAAAGCGTTCGAGCAATTGACATCGTAGCTCGGTATGGTGGAGAAGAGTTTGCTGTGATATTAATCAATGCTCAAAAAGATACTACCATGCCTACCATGAAGCGGACTGTTAATAGTATAGCAAGTTATGAATTCGAAGAGGACGGTATAACTGAACGAATGACTATAAGTGCCGGAGCAGCTGAGTTTCCTTCTGATGGAGACAACTTAAGAGATCTTATAGCAGTTGCTGACGAAGCGATGTATGAAGTAAAACGAAAAGGTGGTAATGACGTCGGACTGCCTGATAAAAGTTCTACCTGATTCGTTTTGCTCTACGCCGCATAATTCTTTCGATTTCTTTAATTTTTTTTGGTATTCCATTTGATAACCACATTGGGCCATCTTCTGTCATCAATACGACATCTTCTATTCTGATGCCGATTCCACGGTAGTGTTCATCTACAGTTGTATCATCTTCTGCTATGTAAATACCTGGTTCAATAGTGAAAACAGAACCTATTTTTATAGGAGCGTGGTGTCCTCCAACATCATGAACATCAAGACCAAGCCAATGTCCAATACCGTGGATGAAGTACTGACCAAATCCTCTTTCTGTTAGATATTCCTTGCCAATCAAATGAATATCCTTTATTGTCATGCCCACTTGAACTGAATCAAAAACTGTTTGTTGAGCATCGAAAACATAAGAGTACAATTCTGCTTGTGATTCACTAAACCGGCCGTTAACAGGTATAGTCCGAGAAATATCGGCTGTATACATATTATATTCTGCTCCCACATCCATGAGGAGAAGATCACCATCCTTCATTGTGCGATTGTTCTTAGTATAGTGCAGAATAGTGCTATTAGGACCCGATCCAACTATAGAAGGAAAACCTGGGCGTTCACATCCGGCATCCCGGTAAATAAACTCGATAGCAGCTTCGATATTATTTTCCTTAATTCCAGGCTTAGTTAACATCATGGCCTCCTCCAAAGCCTTACCGGTAACATCGATAGCCTTTTGAAGATACTTTACTTCTTCATCAGATTTAACGTGCCTCATTGCATGAATGAAGTCGCCGACATTTTTTTGTTCAATGTTTGTTAGATCATAATTTTCAAGAATGTCGGTAACAATGGTAGGTACACCAAAGCGGTTTGAAGTAGTGATGTTGGTGTAAAGTGTATCAATGTTTGGTAATAGATTTTCCAAACGATCTTCGAAAGAATCTACTGGTTCAGACGAATTAAAACCCAATTCACGTTTTACTCCTTCAACTCCCAACCGTCTTCCAGTCCACACTTCTATTTTAGGATTTCTAGGTTGTACGAAGAGAATTTCGTTATTCACCAAATTAGTTTTACTAAGCAATTCTCTAGATATCATCATTAATATCCCACCTGGTTCGTCGTGACCAGTCAAATACCAATAATCATTATCTGGACGAAAATCGAATCCAACATCTCCATTTCTTATATGGATACTGGAGGTAAACAATATAATTGCAGAACGACCATGAAGCTGTTGGTGAACAGTCTCCCTCCTTTGGTGGAATACCTCAGAACTTTGAGGTAAAAGGGAACTAATTAGCAAAATCAGGCTTAAAAATGTGATTTTCATAAATCTTTTCTCCGGAAGTTATGCTGAACGGGTGAAAATACGTAAATTCCCTTGTCATATCACAGGGCTAAAGATAAATTTTTTAGACGGGAAATTGTGAAAACCCAAATAAATAAAAACGTAATACATCTACTATTAGCTGTTTCTTTGCTCCTTTCAGGATGTTTTGTAAATCAACCTGCTGCACCTGAGTCTTATGTGGAACCAGTTGAAGATAACACTGTGCCAGAAATAAACAGTCGAGCACTAGATCATTTCATGAATGGTGAATTTCTGATGATGCAACGTCAATATGCTCGAGCAGTTTTAGAATTTCAAGATGCACTCCAATACGATCCCGGTGCTCCGGATATCCTAACTTCACTGGCTACTGCTTACCTCCATCTGGGTAAATCAGAAAATGCTGAAGCAGTTTTGCTAGAAGCTTTGTCCTCAGATCCTTTTCACGAAGATGTGAGGATTCTGTTGGGGCAGTTATATCTCATGAAAAACGATTTGGCTAAAGCTGAAGAGCATTATTGGATGCTTCAATCAACCTATCCAGAAAAAGTTGAATACAGTTACATGATTGCTGATTTATCACTTCGAAAAGGAGATAAACAATCGGCATTGGAGCAGTTCAAAGCTATCTATGAAAAGGATAACTCAGACTTATCCGCTTTGGTAAAAACAGCTGAATTAGCAGGCGAGATGGGTGACTTAAATTACGCTTTCGAAGCTTATCAGATCTTAGTAGGGCAAGATTCTAGAAATCTAGGGTATTGGCAAAGCTATAGTGAACTAGCTGTAATCCTTAGAAAATATGAACAAGCGATTAATGGCCTTGAGAATGTTGTTTTTCTCTCATCAAATAGTAATCCAGATATATTGAGTATGCTTGCAGTTTTGTGTTATGAAAAAGGTGAATATCAAAAAGCAGATTCAATTTTGACTGATCTCTATTTACAAGGTCAAAGGGATTCTCAACTGTTTTATTATCTAGGTCTTTCGAAGCTACAGAAAGAGGACTATCAAGCGATGGAAGCATTTTCTCATGAGTTTAAGGAATCATATCCAGAGGAAATGGCTGCTTATACAAACTTGGCACTATCGTACATTAATCAAGACAAACCGTTGGATGCGATTGGAATTCTCCTTCAGGCAAGAAAGCTATTCCCTGATGACTTCTCTGTGAATTATCTACTAGGAAGCAGCTATAGCATGGAAAAAAATTATTTGCTCGCTAAGAATAGTTTGCAGAATGCATTAAATATTTCTCCTGATTCACGAGCAACAAAACATCTGTTGGCAACAGTTCTTAATCATTTAGAAGAATGGGAATATTTGGATGAACTTTACGAGGAACTATTAGCCGGAAATGATGATGATAGTCAAGCACTAAATAATTATGGCTATGCTTTAGCAGAAAGGGGAATTAGATTGGAGGAAGCGCTCGACATGGCGAAACGTGCTAACGAGATGGAACCTGACAACGCTGCCTATTTAGATACAATGGGTTGGATTTACTTCAGATTGGGATCTCTTGAAAAAGCCAAATACTACATTGGTCGTTCACTTGAGCTCGAAAGTGACAGTGAAGTCGTTCGTGAACATATGGATGAGGTTCTGAAAAAATTAGATATTGAGCTTCAAAATACTGTAAAAAATTAGGGAAGTAAAAGCATGCTAAAACTCTCTGTGATCATCCCTATTTATAATGAACTTGAGTCCTTGCCGGAGTTATTAGATGAACTGGCATCAGTTCTCAGGAATAGTTACGAATATGAAATTATCTGTGTAGATGATGGAAGCAGTGACGGCTCTGCCCAATTTATCAAGGATCAAGCCTTGCAAAATGAACATGTGGTCAGTCTACGTTTCCTGAAGAACTCCGGGAAGTCATCTGCACTGAATGCTGGCTTCGATAAAGCTGCGGGTGAATATGTTATTACTATGGATGCGGATCTACAGGACGACCCATCCGAAATCCCCAATTTGATTACCGAACTAGAAAAAGGGTATGATCTTGTCTCCGGTTGGAAAAAGAAGCGGCACGATCCTATTTCTAAGCGATTACCTTCCAAAATGTTCAATCTAGTGACCAGACTTATGACTGGAGTAAAAATACATGATTTCAATTGTGGTTTGAAAATCTACAGGAAGGAAGTGGTTAAGTCAATTGAAGTATATGGTGGACGGCATCGATATACTCCGGTTTTGGCAGTTCAGAGAAATTTCAAAATAGCTGAACTTGTTGTGAATCATCGACCAAGGAAGTACGGAACAACTAAGTATGGCGGTTTCAGATTTTTCCACGGTTTTTTTGATTTACTATCTGTTCTTTTCCTAGATCAATTTGATCAGAGACCTTTACATTTTTTTGGTCTATTTGGATTAGGAAGTATCTTAATATCGTTTGCAATTGAAGCATACGTGTTGGTTCTCAAAATTGCAGTTGGACATTCCTTCCAGAAACATTTTACATTGATACTATTTGGAGCTATGTTGTTTTTTCTGGGACTTTGGTTCTTTTCAATTGGATTAATTGCAGAGATGATTGCCAGAACACAAAAATTAAGAGAAGAACAGAATTATCAGGTAATCGAAGATTAA
>CEPV01074590.1_pt1 | contig 10110 bp, 8 predicted proteins | sample 530451 | NCBI WGS metagenome assembly CEPV01 (sample SAMEA2620097, study PRJEB7988) | marine metagenome | isolation source: saline water (ENVO:00002010), including | reverse complement strand
ATCGAACCGGCGTCTCCTCAGAGAGGAATTCGGCTTGTGAATGCTACTGACTTTGATCTCAGGGACGGCGATGCTGTCGTTGCCCGTGTGCGTGACTGGGGTGGGGCGCGACGTCCAGTTAAAGCAAAAGTGATCCAGGTGGTCGGATCCATTTTCGAGCCGGAAGATGATATGCAGATTGTCTGCCACAAATTCGATCTTGACTCCGCATTTCCTGAAAAGGTCCTCAGGGAAAGTGAACGATTCGGGCAGAAGGATATAGAGAAAGAATTGCAAATACGCACAGATCTGAGAGATCTAGCCTGTTTCACAATCGATCCTGAGAATGCGCGTGATTTTGATGATGCAGTATCGCTTGAGAAAGATGAAGAGGGCAATCTTGTCATGGGCGTGCACATAGCTGATGTAAGTTCTTTTGTGGCGCAAGGGTCTGAGCTCGATAGGGAAGCAAGAAACAGGGGTACTTCCGTCTATTTTGCAGAGGGGACAGTCCACATGCTGCCTGAGTCGTTATCAGCGAAAATTTGTTCACTACTCCCCAATGAAGATCGGCTGGCCCTGTCGGTACTTATGACGCTCGATAAGAACAATGATGTGAAAGGCTCAGAATTCCACCGGTCAGTTATCCGAACGGCGAAACGATTCAGCTACCGGGAGGTTCAAGCCATATTTGATGGGAAACAAGAATCGAGACATGCCGCCAAACTGAAAGAGATGTATGCGACGGCGGAGACTTTGCTCCATAAGAGACACGAGGCGGGTAGCATCGATTTTGACATACCTGAACCGATCTTTCGTTTCCAGAATGGTGGCATTCCACATGAAATCCATCCCAGTGAGCGATTGGACAGTCACCGGCTGATAGAGGAATTTATGCTACTGGCTAACCGCATGGTGGCTGAGAAAGTCAGCAGGGAGATGCCTACCAAACCGTTTATTTTCAGGATTCATGACAAGCCTACAAAAGCCGATATGGAAAGGTTGCTAGATATAGTCAAAAGACTCAATCTTCTTGACAGTGCTTCCTCGAGTCAAGATTCAAAGTATATCAGGAGGCTTCTGGCAGAGGTCGAAGATTCACCATACAAGCCGCTGATTGAAAATCTGGCTCTGAGGACAATGACGAAGGCTATCTACTCAGTCGAGAACAGAGGGCATTACGGACTGGCTTTCAAGTTCTATACCCATTTTACTTCTCCCATCAGAAGGTATCCCGATCTGATGGTTCACCGGTTTCTGAAGACTCACTTCTTTAAAGTGAAAGATGTTCATGCAGTTTCTTCGTCGAACCTCAAGTCGATCGCCAAAAATGCCACCGAGACGGAAATCCGGGCCCTTGAAGCCGAGCGGGACTACATTAAGATCAAGCAAATTCGTTGGCTTTCTCAACATATTGGGGAAAAATTTGAGGGTATCATTTCTGGTGTTATTAGCAAAGGATTCTTCGTAAAACTCAAGGATGCAATGGTTGAAGGTTTCGTGAATATCGCCACTATTCCTAATGATTCATACAGCTATGACGAGACAAGATTTGTCATTATCGGAAGGCAGTGGAAAGAAGAATATCAGATTGGTCGGCAGGTAACAATCAGGGTGCAGGACGTTACGGTGGAAAAACGTCAGGCGAACTTCGAACTTGTAGTTTGATGACTGGCCGTACGCTGACAGCTATTTTTGTTCTGACCGCAATCGTTTTTGCGGTCTCTTGCTCCTACAAGCCGCGCTCGAGCGGCGCTGACAATGAGATCGTTGTTGTAATCTCTTTTGAAGACCGCCGCTTTGTGGAACCGCTGATTGACTCCATCTTTGGCCGCGTCATCTACACACCGGAGGCGGAACGTTTCTTTGATATCGTATATGTTACTCCGGAACAGTTTGAAGAGTATAAGGTCAGAACGAATATCGTTATTGCCGCGCTGTTTTCAGTTGTGGATACAACTGCAGATGTGCTGGTCAGAAACATTCTTCCTGAAAACCAGGTAGAAATGATCCGGCGCGGGGAACAGAATATCTTTGCCAAGCGGGATTTTCTAGCCAGAAATCAGGTTTTCGCAGTTCTGGCCGCTAATAGTGATAAGGAGCTGGCTAAAGCTGTTCAGATTAAAGGCAGATGGCTGTTCGATCAATTTGATTCTGGGTTTCTCGAAAGACAGGCTAAACATATGTACAAAAGGATGGAGCAGAAGGAACTGGCGGACGAATTGTGGCAGAAATACAAATGGAAGATGAGAATTCAACACGATTATGTGATGATCAAAGAGCAGCCGCAGAGGAACTTTATCTGGTTTGGCCGATCCTTTCCCTACCGCTGGCTATCAGTTCAGTGGGTGGATCATCCTGTCACAAAAGCAGTGGATAGTCAAATCGCGGCAGATATGATACATGACTATCCATCGGTCTACTACAAAACAGTAAACTTTACCCATTATTATGAAAAGATTGAGGAGACAACGTTCAAAGGCCGCAAGGCGTGGCGCGCAGAAGGGTTGTGGGAGCACAAGAAAGATATTAAAGGAGGCCCCTATGTATCATATATATTTTACGATGAGCGGACTGACAGAATATATCATATCAATTACCTGATTCATCACCCTTCGGGGAAAAAGATGTTGTCACTACGCCAGATGGACATTATGATCCGCACCTTCGCTACTGATCCAGCTTAACGACCATCGGTCATATCGCCTTTTATACAGGTTGTAGAGAGAAAGACATTATCATAAATTCCTTTAGAAAGGTCTGATCCTGACGATTGCTGAACGGATAGAAACTTATGTCGCGACGGATATTAATAACAGGAGCCTTCGGGCAGCTCGGAGAGGCTGTCATTCATGAGCTGCATCCCCACTTCGAGTTGACAGCCACGGGGCTAAGCGTTCCTGAAAACTTTTCCCATAACTGTGACACAGCCACTCTCGACATCACAGACCGGACTTCAACAAGAAACTGTGTCAAGAAGATCGATCCTGATGTTGTCGTTCACTTGGCATCGCACACAAATGTAGATGGTTGCGAGCAGAACAAGGAGAAGGCATGGCAGGTGAATGTAGTAGGCACTGAGAATCTCGTCGATTCAATCAGAGAGACCTCCGCTAAGTTTATTCTCATCTCGTCTGACTACATCTTCAACGGTAAGTCAGGGCCTTACGACGAATCGGCCATCCCAGATCCAATTAACTATTATGGTAAGACAAAGCTGGCTGCCGAAAACGCTGTTCGCGGCAGTGGTAGCCACTGGGTGATTATCCGAACCATTGTTCTTTACGGTGAATCATCAAAATCGGAATCAAGTTTTGTCAACTGGGTTGTATCTTCTCTTGAGGCAAGCAAGAATATCACGGTTGTTAATGATCAGTGGGGGAATCCTACCTGGACCGGAGGATTAGCTGAGGCTATTAAAATGAGTATCATACTCGATATCCGCGGAATCTTTAATTATGGCGGTGCTGAGTATTTGACTCGTTTTGAATTTGCGCGCAAGATTGCCGAAGTATTCTCACTGGACGTATCACTCATTTCACCCACCACCACAGAAACGCTGGGACAAGCAGCTCCCCGGCCGCTCAAGAGCGGTCTTGTAACAGAAAAAGTGGAGGAAATATTGGGTCTGCGTACATATAGCACAGGATATTGCCTCAGGAAGGTCAAAGAGGGGATTGTCGTTTGAAAACGCTTATCGTCACGCCCACTTTCAACGAGCGCAAAAACATTGGTGAGCTTGTTGAAAAACTTTTCACCATTAACAGTAACTATCATATTCTCGTTGTTGATGACAGCTCTCCTGATGGGACGGCAGACCTGGTGAATGAACTAAAGAATAATTATCCCAATATTCACCTGATGTCACGCAGTGAGAAGCTGGGATTAGGCACAGCTTATATTGAGGGATTCAAGTATGCACTGGAGAAAGATTTTGATTGTGTAGTTCAGATGGATGCCGATATGTCTCACAATCCTGATGATGTTCCGCGGCTGATTGCGGCTATTGATGCCAACGATCTGGTCCTCGGCAGTCGTTACTACGACGGTGTGAATGTGGTCAACTGGCCCATCAGGCGCCTGATAATCAGTTACAGCGCAAATCTCTACTCAAGGATTGTCACCCGTCTGCCTGTAAAAGATGCAACGGGAGGCTTCAAGTGCTGGCGGAGGGAAGTCCTTAAAGCTATCGATCTTGACAGCATCAAGTCCCAGGGCTATTCGTTTCAAATCGAGATGACCTTTAGAGCGTGGTTAAAAGGCTACCGCATTAAAGAGATTCCTATTATTTTCGTGGATCGCACCGTGGGAGAGTCTAAGATGACCAAAAAAATCATGCTGGAAGCCGCAATTATGATCTTTAGACTACGGGTCTGGAAAATCTTTGGCTGGCATAAGTAATTGAGACAGTGACCGAATCGAACGCTATAATCTCTGTTATAATTGTTAACTATAACGTTAAGGATTATCTCGCCAACTGCATCTCTTCGCTATTGGAATCAGCTGTTGAGTCAGAGGTGGAGATAATTGTGATAGATAACAATTCTTTCGATGGTTCTGTTGAAATGCTGAACAACGAATTCTCCCAGGTGCAGGTAGTCGCGCACCGGGAAAACGTCGGCTTTGGCAAGGCGGTTAATGCGGGTATCGATCGCGCAAGAGGCGATTATGTCCTTGTCCTCAATCCGGACACCATCGTTCAGGAAGATACGCTGGCAACGCTGCTAAAGCAGATGACTGAACGGAAGAATGTGGCCATCTGCGGGCCCAAAATACTGAATGCAGACGGAACGTTGCAACTCTCTTGTAAGCGCAGTTTCCCAACACCATGGGTGGCATTTCCGAAACTGCTGGGGCTGAGTGCTCTTTTCCCAGGGAGCAAATGGGCCGGGAGGTACAATCTGACATATCTCGATCCTGATGAAGAGTATTCAGTAGAAGCTATCAGTGGATCATGTATGTTTATCAGGCGCGAATTAATTGATGAGATCGGTGTATTCGATGAGAGGTTCTTCATGTTCGGTGAAGACCTCGACCTCTGTTTCAGAGCGATGGAAGCAGGTTGGGAGATTCGATATGTCCCGGACACACAAATTGTGCATTATAAGGGAGAAAGTGTCAAGGTTGCCCCTTTTGACAGCATTCACTGGTTTTATCGGGCCATGAGTCTTTTCGTTGATAAACATTTTTCCAAGACTTCATCCCTGATTACTCGCTGGGGTCTGCGGACTGGTATCTTCTTCAGAAAATTTTCATCTGTCCTGTCGTCGTCCTTAGCCCAGTTGATTCCGGCTGTGCTTGATGTGTCATCGGTGATTACAGGTTTTCTCATTGCCATCCCTCTGCGCTTTGGTGATCTGACACCCCTCTACGAAGGCTACCTGCTGCCATTAGGGGTCTATATTGTACTCTGGTTGATTGTCGGATCGGTATTCCAGCTCTACTCACGATTCGTTCTATCTTACAATCGTGCCATACTGTCGTCAATGCTCGGTTTTTTATTCAGTGTCGCCTTTACCTATTTTTTCATCCAGTTTGCGTTTTCACGCGTTGTTCTCCTGATAGCTTCGCTGGTTATCACTTTTCTGATACCCGGCTGGCGCTTGCTGTCCCATGTATTGAAATCGCGCGGATTTTTCAGAACCCTGAAGGTAAGTCACTCTCCTATTTTTTCCAGACCGGCGCTCATTGTTGGAGCCGGCAGTGAGGGAAGAAGAATTGCCAGAAACATCGGACGCCGCCTTGATACCGGCATATATGTCGTGGGATTCACTGACAACGACTACAGCCGTTTCGCAGAATCTATGGAAGAGTCTGACAATGAGAATACGAAATGGCCGCCTTTTCTCGGAATGCTTGAATCGATCGAAAATATCGTTTCGACTAATAGGATCAGGGAACTTATTTTTTCTTCTGACGGCTTGACAAATGAAGAAATGTTGAGCGTCATGGATGGGACAAAAGATCTCAGGCTGACCTACCGTATTGTACCCAAAGACAGGGATATTCTTCTCGGTAAAGCGTCCGTGGAGGATGTAAGTAACTTCCCGTTCGTCAACATCGAGTACTCTCTTTATCACAGGCTGAATATGATTTCGAAGCGGGCGTTCGACACCGTTGTCTCCGTCTTTGCCATTGTTGTGTTCAGTCCCATCTTACTTTTCTTGCGCCTCCGCTTCCATGAATGGAAGAAGGTCGATTTCTGGGGTGTTGACGGAACCACTTTCAGCGGTCTTGTGACACCCGCTAAAAGTCGGACCTTGAGAGAATTACCGTTGCTTTTTAACATACTTTCAGGGAGCATGAGTTTCGTAGGTATCTCACTTCTCCCTGTTTCCAGTGACTTTGTGAAACTTATGTGCAAACCGGGATTGACAGGTCTTGACCGAATAAAGAAACTGAGGGTTGACTCTGAAGAGAGGTCGATATTTGAACATTACTATATGCAAAACCAGTCGATGGCTTTCGATCTCGAAATCATGATCAGGACCCTTTTTGCCCTCTGAGTAAACCGTGGCTGACTTTATCCTCGATTTCGAAAAACCGATCGTTGAGCTTGAGAATAAGATCAAGGATCTGAAAGAGATCAACTCTGAGGGCGAGGCCGATCTCGACAGCGAAATAGGGCATCTGGAAAAGAAACACGCCAAGCTCGTGAAGAAGACCTACACAAAGCTCAGCCGCTGGCAACGGGTGCAACTGGCGCGACATCCCAAACGTCCTTACTCATTTGATTACATTGAAAGAATCTCAGACAGTTTTATCGAGCTTCACGGTGATCGACACTTCGCTGACGACAAATCGGTCATTACGGGAGTCGGTCTTTTAGATGGGCGGCAAGTGGTTTTTGTTGCGCAACAAAAGGGGAAGAATACAAAGGACAATCTTTTCCGCAACTTTGGTATGTCACGTCCCGAAGGTTATCGGAAGGCGCTTCGTATCATGAAAATGTCGGCAAAATTCAGACGTCCCATCATCTGTTTCGTTGATACACCCGGTGCCTATCCTGGGATGGGTGCTGAAGAGAGAGGGCAGGCCGAGGCGATCGCCAGGAATATGATGGAAATGTCGATCTTGCCGGTGCCAATTGTTGTTGTGGTAATCGGTGAAGGGGCTAGCGGTGGAGCTCTGGGTATCGGGATGGGGGACCGTCTGCTGATGCTGGAAAATACGTGGTTTTCTGTAATCAGTCCGGAAGGGTGCGCTTCGATTATCTGGCGTGATTCCAGCAAAGCGGAAATAGCGGCTGACGCTATGAAGGTAACTGCACAGGATATGTATGATATGGGGATCTGTGACAGAATTATCACAGAGCCGCTGGGTGGAGCCCATCGTGATTATGACGGTATCGCTGAAGAGGTCAGAAAGGCGATCAATGAAGAGCTGGATGTTCTTGAACAGATTGAGCCAGAAGAGCTGGTAGAACGCCGCATAGCCAAGTACGATCGCATCGGCGTGTGGGAGGAATGATGTGATCAGCGTCGATTTTCCAGTACGGGTGATCTATGCTGATACGGACATGATGGGGCGGGTCTACTACAGCCGCTTTTATGAGTACTTTGAAGCTGCCCGGTCACATATGCTGAGGGAAATGGGGCTGCCTTACTTGGAAGTGGAGAAAAGTGGCACTTTTCTGCCGGTGCTGCAAAGCCACTGTGAACACAAAAGCTCTGCCACATTTGATGATATCCTGACCATAAGGACAATCATTCAGACTATGCCTACGGCGAGATTTAGGATTGACTACAAGGTGTTCAAGGAGGCCAAAGCGGAAATCGTTGCGGAAGGTTATACTGTTCATGCCTTCATAAATAGAGACGGTCATCCTGTAAGACCTCCGAAGATAATCTTGGACGTACTGAAGGCACACTGGAACGATGATGAGTAACGAACTACTCTTCATCATTCAGACAATTGTGGGACTTCTGTTTACACTCATAGCTTTCCGAATGGGGCGGCACTGGCTCTACGGCTATGTTGGCGTCTGTATTGTTCTGGCAAACATATTTGTCACCAAACAGATTACGCTGTTCGGCCTGGCCGCCACTGGGGGAAATGTGGTCTACGGTGCTGTTTTTCTTGCCACTGACTTGCTGGCTGAGCATTACGGAAAAAAGGCCGCTCGGGAGGCGGTCTATATCGGTTTTTTTGCCGCTGTCTTCTACACGGTCATGTCGCAACTCATTCTCTTCTTTTCGCCGAGTTCCGATGATTGGGGAGCGGCAGCAGGAATGAGCTCCATTTTTTCGGCTGCGCCCAGTATCATCATTGCAAGTCTTACAGCATACCTTGCCTCACAGCTTCACGATGTCTGGGCATTCCACTTCATCCGACAGAAGACGCAGGGACGGTTTCTGTGGCTGAGGAACAATCTCAGTACATGGGTGAGTCAGCTTATTGACTCTATCCTCTTTTCCTTCTTGGCCTTTTTGATTCTTCCACAGCTTATCTCTGATTCTACCAATGCGCTGCAATTCGGGACTGTGGTTCAGATCGTCATTTCAACTTATCTGCTAAAGATTCTAGTGGCGGCGATTGATACGCCGTTCATCTATCTGAGCTATGCTCTGAAAACGCCTCACGTCGTAGCGGAAGTGTAAATTCTGATCTTCGGCTGCGTTTTACTCATAGAGCCGTTGAGCGGTAATTCCCTTGAGGTTTTCACGGAACATTGCAATATTCATCATGTTTATTAACACGTTATTTAGATTAATCTATCACTCTCTTGATCAAGGCAGATCAAAACTGAACTAGGAGATATCATGAGACCGGTTTACGCAGTAACAGGCGGCGTCAGCAAGTTCACCAAGGCCCGCCCAGACAAGACGTTTCAGGCCGTCGTCAAAGAGGCCTATGACTACGCCCTCGAGGATATAGGAATGGAGCATCCCCAGTTCATCGAGTTGGTGGACGGTTCCGTCGCGTCGTATTTCTCGGATCACTTCACTCGCCAGCTCATGGCGGGCATTATGGTGCAGGACTATCTTGGTCTCTGCCCGAAGCCAGGGCATCGCGTGGAAGGGGGCGGTGCCACGGGCGGCATCTGCTTTCAGGAGGCGTGGAAGCAAGTAGCGTCGGGATACATGGATGTCTGCATCGCCTACGGCTTTGAGACCATGAGCCACGTCAATACTTGGAAAGGAAACGAATTCATAGCCCTGGCGTCGGACGTCAGTTTCGATTATCCCGTGGGTGGTTTCTACTCGGGCTACTACGCTATGATGGTGACGCGCCATATGAAGGAGTTTGGCACCACCGTGGAGCAGATGGCACACGTCTCTGTGAAGAATCACATGAACGCTTACCACAATCCTTACGCTCAGAAGCGATTAAAGCTGACGGTGGAAGATGTGAGAGAATCTCCCATGGTGGCGTGGCCTCTCACTAGGCTCGACATCTGCGTCATGAGCGACGGCGCCGCGGCTGTCGTGCTGGCCAGCGAGGAAGGTCTGGCGAAACTGGAAAAAGCCTCCGGTCAATCAGTGCCGAAAGTAGTGGTGGGCGGCATCGGCAAGGGTACCGACGCCATGCGGATGGCTGACAGACCCCATCAGGACTTCGACGACTTCAGGAAGCGCAATCTGCTTCCCTGTGAAGACAACGACGACGACAAGGCGTACTATCGTCAGCTGTGGGACAAGGGATTCCGCTATCCGGGTATCCACTCTTTCCGTGCCGGCAGGATGGCGTCGAAAGAGGCATATGCCAATGCGGGTATCACTGATCCTCTGAAAGAGCTCGATTTTATCGAACTGCACGACGCCTATACATCCTCGGAAATCCAGACATACGAAGACATGGGACTGTGCCGTTACGGAGAGGGAGGTGATTTCGCTGAGAGCGGAAAAGCTTTCGTATCAGGAATTGACTACGGACTTGATCTTGTAGATGAGGTGCTTTGTCCGGTGAATCCCTCGGGTGGACTCATCGCCTGCGGTCATCCGGTGGGGGCAACGGGGCTTATGCAGGCGGTTTTTGCTATCTGGCAGCTCCAAGGCACCATCGGCAAGCATTTCGGCGATGACGTCCTCCAGATCAGGGACGCCCGCAAGGGAGTCATTCACAGTCACGCCGGTACCGGGACATATGTGACGGTCTCGATTCTTGAAGGGGAGGCATAGCCATGAGCGA
>CEPV01002879.1_pt1 | contig 10113 bp, 9 predicted proteins | sample 530451 | NCBI WGS metagenome assembly CEPV01 (sample SAMEA2620097, study PRJEB7988) | marine metagenome | isolation source: saline water (ENVO:00002010), including | reverse complement strand
GGATCGGCGCCGGCGGCGGGCTGTGGTTCACGGGCGCGTAGCCGATGATCCCGGCTTGCTCCAGGTCCGCTACTTGAGCCTCGGTCTTCCCCAGCACCTCGGCCAGCGTCCACCGATTGTGCTCCCCGAGCAACGGGGCTGGGCGTCTGATGCTCCCGGGCGTTTCGGAGAACACCCACGGCCTGGTGGTGTATGGAAGAGGCGGCATGCCCGTGGAAGGGTCGTGATTGACAACCTCGTAGTAGCCTCGCTCCGCCAGATGGGGATCGAAGAGCAATTCCTTGCCGTCGAGCACCGCTCCTGCGGGCACACGCCGCGACTGCAGGACGCGTTCAAGCTCTCGATGCTCCCACGCGACTGTTTGTTGGCCGATCAGTCGGTCGAGTTCGAGCCGGTTCTGCCAGCGTGACTGCGAATCGACGAATCTCTCGTCTCGGGCCCATTCGGGGTCGCCCAGAGTCACGCACAGCGCCCGCCAATGGGCGTCGGTGGGCGCTGAGATGGCGATCCAACGATCCTCGCCAGAGCATCGATAGCATCCTTGCGGCGCGAATCCGCGCGCCTGGTTGCCCAGGCGCTCCATCATTCTGCCGTTGACCGCGTAATCCATCAGAACCTCGGGCGCGACCGCGCTCATCGTTTGAGTCTGCGAGACGTCGATGAATTGTCCCTGGCCGGTTCGAGCCCGCACTGCCAGCGCGGCCGCGACGGCGAAGACCGTGTGCTCGGCGGCCGTGTAGTCGGCATAGGGGATCTCCGGAAGCATCGGCGGCCCGCCCTCGTATCCGGTCGCGTGTGCCAATCCTGACGCGGCCTCCGTTCCATATCCGATCGCGCCGAAGTTGCTCCACGGCCCGGAATATCCGTAGCCTGTGGAAGACACCATGATGATGTCCGGCCTAATCGCTCGCAGGTCTTCGTACTCAAGCCCAAAATTGCGAACGACCCTGGGTGTGAAATTCTCGGCGAACACGTCGCTGACGGCGATCAGTTCCCGCAACGTTCCTTGAGCCTCGGTCGTGGTCATGTCCAGGGTCAAGCTCATTTTGTTGCGGTTCTGATCGTAGAAGTTGACCGCCCTGTTCCAGTACTCGCCCGAAGAGTCGTGGTCGTAGAACGAGTTGGCGCGGTAGTTGTCCAGCCGTCCGCACGACTCGATCCGGATCACCTGAGCGCCCATGTCTGAAAGCAGTTTGACGGCGAACGGAACCGCGATGAGTTGCCCCAACTCGACGATTCGAACGCCTTGTAATGGAAGCACTGCCGTCATATCACACCCGCCGCCGCGAGCCGGGCCAGCTCCGCTTTCGAGTAGCCAAGACGATTGCCGTAGATCTCGGAATTGTGTTGGCCGAGGGTCGGCGCGGAGGACGATGCTCGCCACGGCGTCTCACTCATGTTGAACGGAGCGCCCGGATAGGTGTGCAGCCCCGCGACGGGGTGGTCGATGTCGACGAAATACCCTCTCGATTCGTACTGCGGGTTATTCAACGCCTCTTTGCCGTCTTGCACGACGCCGTAGATGAGTCGTCGCTGCTTGTGAGCCTCGTAGAACAAGTCGAACTTCTTCCAGCCCGCGAACGTGGACGACAGTATCTCTTGTAGCTCGTCCGCGTGCTCCTCGCGCCCCTCTGGAGTTGCGAACCTGTCTTCTTTCAACTCAGGGGCGTTCAGGAAATCCGCGGTGGCGCACCAGTCAACGCCCCCAAAAGCGATGGGCATGATGTAGCCGTCGCTCGTCTCCACCGGACCTCGCGGCATCTCGCTGGTTGTTTTGGGCTGACGCCACTTGACGATTCCGTAATTCGCGAACGCGCTCGTGGTGTCTCGCACGGCCGAGGTGATAGACTCCTGGATGGAGACGTCGACCAACTGGCCCTGGCCCGTGAGAAGACGGTGCAAGATGGCGATGGCCGCTCCGGAGGCCGCGTTGGTTCCGGCCTTGTACTGGGCCTGATCGAGGGCATGCTTGAGCGGTTCGCGTTCGTTCAGCCCGAAGATGTACAGGATGCCCCCGAGAGCGTATTCGACGATGTCCGTCGCCTCGTAGTCGCGGTACGGTCCCGATTGACCGAAACTGGATATCGAAACCATGACCAGCGACGGATTTTCTTTCCGAAGGTGTTCGTAACCCAATCCCAGCGATGGGAGGAAAGTCGGTCTGAAACTCTCGACGACGACGTCAGACTCGGCGACCAACTCTTCGAGGATGCGCTGCCCGGCGGGGGATTTCAGATTCAACGTGACCGAACGCTTTGACGTATTGAGGTAGAGGAAAGGCAGGCCCTTGTCGGGGTGAGCGTCGTCATCGACGAATGGGCCCTGGTTTCGCGCCGGGTCTCCGGCGCCTGGCCGCTCAACCTTTATGACGTCCGCTCCGAAATCGGCCAGGAGCTTTGTGCAGTACGGCCCGGCGATGTGGTGAGTTAGGTCCAAAACCCGCGTGCCTTCTAAGGCTGATCCGTCCAATGGCTGTCTCCCGATTTCGTTTCGTCTGAACGTCGTAGCGTCGATTATACAAGCGGCGACCGGTTGTTGAAAGGAACATGACGTGACCAAACTGTCCATGGGCGTGATTGCAGACGACTTGACCGGAGCGATGGATACGGCGGGCGCGTTCGCATCGAAAGGCCAGCGAGTTCGGGTGATGTGCAAAACGATCTCCCGCCCGTCGCTGCTGACCGGCGTCGGCGTGGCCTGCATCAACACACAAACGCGGAACGTAGACCCAGCGTTCGCGTTGGCGCCGGTGCGACACGCTGCCAAAGACCTCGTTGATGCGGGCTTCGGCACGTTCTACAAGAAGATCGACTCGACCGGCCGGGGCAACCTGGCAGCGGAATTCACCGCCATGTTGGAGACGACCGAGGCGGTCGCGATCATCGTTTGCCCTGCCTTCCCGAGACTGGGAAGAACCGTTGTGGACGGGCGTGTGCTAGTTCACGGCCGCCCTGTACAGCACACAACGGAAGGTCAAGACGCTCTCGCGCCGGTAACGTCCGGGAACCTGGTCGAGCTGCTCACCGCGGAAGGCGAGCTGACGGCGGCATCTGTCGGCCGCTCGATTGTCGACGCCGGTCCTGGGACGATCGCCGCCGAAATCAAAGCACAGGCGGACAAAGGACACAACGTAGTCGTCGTTGACGCTGTGACTGACGGGCATCTGGATTCGTTAGCCGATGCGTCCCATGAGTTTCCGGGATTCGTGCTGGCAGGATCGGCGGGCCTCGCCTACGCCATCGCGGGCGGGATGGGCGGTTCCACTCGAAACCCCGTCGATGCCCAGGTGTCCGGTGGCCCGACGTTGGTGATCGTCGGCAGCCGTCACGAGACGAATCGGGGGCAGTTGCGCGCCTTGGTCGAGAAGGGCAGGGCGACACAAATCGCACTTGAACCCGGTGAGGCTTTGAGCGAACCGGTAGACCGCCGGGTCTATATGGCCCGCTTGTTGGAATCGGTCCGTGCCGAGCTCAGCGCCGGACATAATGTGAGTTTGGCGTGGTCCGATGCCGAACTGACCTCGGGGTCGGCGACGAATCCGGTCGCGGACGCCACCGACCTCGATCTGTTCGTCGGTACGCTCGTATACGGGGCGGTGCGATCTGTCGAATTGTCGGGGCTCGTCATCGTCGGAGGCGACACGGCGTTCGCGGCATTGGGCGCACTGGGTGGGATCAGCGTGGACGTGGCCGGCGAAGTCGAACCCGGCGTCCCTTATGGCGTGATCGCAGATGGCCCTGCAGCGGGTGTCGTCCTGGTGACCAAAGCGGGAGGGTTCGGCGACGAGCGGACGTTGGTCCGAGCCTTGGACCTCGTGGAGGGTCTGACCGGCTCGTAGCCAGGCCGCGGTTGCCTTGACCGAGCGTCGCGCATATAATCGTGCTGCATATCGTGAGTGGTTTTTCAATGAATGTCAGGAGAGACGATGAGCGCCAAAATAGTTCTTTATGGACCGAGAGAAGGGATGCTGGAGGCTTACCGGGAAGTGGCCCCAGAGGGGTTGGACCTGGACTGGGTGGACTCCGGTTTGCCGCTAGAGGAAGCAGCCGCACAGATGCAGGACACCGTGGCCGTGCTATTTGGGGGCGGACCGATTACGCCCGATGTGGCGGCCAAATTCCCGAACTTGCGTCTCATACAAACCACTAGCGCAGGCACCAACCATCTCGACAAGACCGCACTCGGTGAGCTGGGCATCAAGGTGGCCAACAACGGCGGCGGAAACGCCATCTCCGTGGCCGAGCACACGATCGCCTTGCTCGTGAGCACCCTGCGCAAGTTCCAGCTACAGTTCAGCGCCGTCCAAGACCGAAAATGGGCAGGTGACATCCGCGAGAAATGGTTCTCCCAGGCTCAAGAGATCGCTGGAAAGACCATCGGAATCGTGGGCTTGGGCAGGATCGGTTCGCGAGTCGCGCGAAGGCTTCAGGGCTGGGAGTGCGACATCGTCTACAACGACATCATCGACATTCCGAAAGAGCTCGAAGAAGAGCTCCACCTGACGCGTCTGTCGCTCGACGAACTTCTGCAGACCTCAGACATCGTCACTCTGCACGTTCCTCTGACGACCAGAGCCCACCACATGATGAGCGATCGAGAGTTCGACCTGATGAAGCCGACGGCGATCCTGATCAACGCTTGCCGAGGGCCGGTCGTCGACGAAGCCGCCTTGATCCGAGCCATGCAACAGGAGAAGATCGCGGCCGCGGGTTTGGATGTAACAGAGATCGAGCCCACTCCCGAGGACAATCCGCTGCTGGACATGGACAACGTGCTGATCACGCCCCACTACGCGTCTTTCACGCAAGAGTCCGGAGTCCGAAGCAGAACTTTCGCGGTGGCCAACGCCGCACGCGTCGCCCGAGGCGAGGAGCCGGAGTCAGTGGTCCTGCCCGACTAGCGCCAGCTAACAATCGAGTTGTTCTCCGGGTGTGAGTGTTCAATAGAACTACGACGGGTCCCGACAAGGCCGGGATTCCGATGCGTCGGGACTCGACGCAAACGGCAAGAAAGTATCTCCGTTTGCGCTGAGGTTGTTGTCGTTTGTGGATAGCTTGCCCTCATTCGCGGCGCCCTTAACCCGCCGCGGCTCCTCCTCCGATGCGTGGAGAAGCCTGTATTTCCGTTCGTGGCGCCCCTATTTCGTTCGTGATGAGCGCGTCGAACCACGCGCCGACCGCGACAATTACAGCCATCGAGGGGTGGGGGAAATCGCCGGACATGCGCGAACTCTGTGGAACGCGAGCACGCAAAGCGGGAGCTATTGGTTTGGGTCCTCCAGTGGATCGCCCGGTCTGCCTAACCCTCGCGCTGCACGCCCAGCTTCCGCAGAAACTCCCGCGGCGCCGAATCAAGCAGCGATGTCGCTTGCTCGTCATCCAGCCCGGCGCCCAACGCGACCTTCATCGCGAAATCCCGTGTGAGCAGGTCGCCGGGTCCGTGAGCATCCGAATCGAGGACTGTTGAGGCGCCGGCCTCCTGCGCCATCTTGACCACGTGGCCGTTGGCGTAAGCGTGAGTGCGGCGTGCCGACACTTCCAGATACACGCCGTTCTTGGCAGCGATCCGGGCTTCTTCCAGCGTGATCAAACCCGGATGAGCCAGGATGTCGACGTGCTCCGAAGATGCCGCCGCCATGTTGGTCCCGGGATCGACCGGCTCCGAGACAGTTTCGCCGTGAACGTTGACGACTCTGGCGCCGAGATGGCGTGCCTCCCGGGCCAGGCGGTCAATGTCCTCTTTCGGCGTGTGAGTGATCTCGACTCCGGGCAGCGCCAGAATGTCCCATCGATTGGAGGCCATCTCGCAGTCTGCGATCAGCGTCTTGAGTACGAACTCCATGTTGCCGGGACCCACGTGGTCGGTGATCGCCATGACCTCATAGCCGACATAGCGCGCTCTTCGGATCAGTTCAATCGGCGCCAGCACCCCGTCGCTGAGGAACGTATGAGTGTGGAAATCGTGCAAGTGTAATCGTCTCCAACGGTTGGACAGGCGTTGGCCGCCCGTCGTGAGTCCTTGTCCGCGGATTACTCGTTGGCCAGTTTGGCGGCCAACCGTCGCATCTCGCCGGCGGTGTCGGGCACGTGGAAGGGCGGAGGTTCCTCGGGATGATGGACTTTCAGGCAGACGAACACCGGACCGGCCTGAGACATGATCGCGGGCAGCTCCGAGGCGAGGTCCTCGAGGTCGTCGAACGAATATGACGCGGCGAAGCCCGCGTCTCGGGCTATTCCGCCGAAGTCGACCCGGCCCGAACCAGGCACGGGTTGGCTGCCGGTGGTGAAATAGACCCCGTCTTCGAACAAGATGTGGACCAGGTTCTCCGGAGCTGCGCCGGCCGTCGTGACCAGAGTCCCCAGGTTCATGAGCAAAGAGCCGTCCCCGTCGAGCACCACAATGCGCTGGTCCGGACGGGCAAGCGCAAGCCCAAGGGCCACAGAAGACGCCTTGCCCATCGCTCCGAATATCGGCAGGTCCAGGTCCGGGCGCTCCGTGACCGACTCCAAGTATCGAAACGGAGTCATCGTGTTCACGATGATGGCTTCGCCGCGTTCCCTGCTGATGGCCTTGATCGCATCGATGGAAGAGATCATGTGGTTCGCTCTCCTGAGGGCGATTTTTCGGGGTGAGGGCGCCCGCCCAGGGAATTGTAGTTCGCGACGCGTGCGGATTCAAGCGCGGCGGGAGCTAGCTGCGGACATTCGACACAGGGCGCTCAGGGTCCCGCGTAACGCAGCTTTTCCGGCATGGTGTCGGCGAGACCGAGCGCGACGATCACGCGGTGGGCGACGTAGTCGACGATGCGATCGACCGTGAGGTCCCGCAAATAGAACGGCGGCGCCGGTGGAAGTATGGTCACCCCTAGGCGGGCCAGGGACGCCATGTTCTCGAGGTGGATTGCGCTCAGCGGCGTCTCACGCGGCGCCAACACCAGCGGCCGCTTCTCCTTGATGCACACGTCAGCGGCGCGCCTGATGAGGTTATCGGCCAGCCCGTGAGCGACGGCGGCGACCGTGGCCATGCTGCACGGAACGATGGCCATGCCCCGGGTGGCGAATGAGCCGCTGGCGATCGAAGCGTTCAGTTGTGTCGGCGGATAGAATGTGAAAAGGCCCGAGTCCGCCCATCGTTCCAGGGCGGCGCCGAAAGACTCGTCCAGCTCCTGCTGCCACACGAGGCGTGAGGCGGACGAGGCCGAGGCGATCACCGGAGCGCCGAGGTCGAGCAGGGCATCCACCGTTGCGCGTGCCAGGGCAGCCCCGCTAGCCCCCGTAATGCCCACGACAACCGGTGCACCTAGCGACGGGGTCATGCGAACTCTCCTGGGTTAGGCGGCTCGGACCGATGAATGATCGTCGTGGCGGTGCGGAAGTCCATGGCGATGCGTCAGACAGACATCGCTAGGATGGTTGCGACGAACATCGTGGTGGACGTGTACGCGTTGATTCTTCCGAACGCAATTCCCAATCTGGATAAGTCGGTCGGCGAAACCATCCGGTATTTGTAGCTTAACAAGCCGGACGCCGCCGCACATCCCACGAAATATGGCCAGGCCAACTCCATCCACAATCCCAGGCCGATCAGCGACGCGACGGCGAGAACGTCGAGGCTTCGGGCCAGCCGAAATGCGTTCACGACGCCGAATCGCACGGCAACGGAGTTGAGGCCTTCTTGGAGGTGAAACTCTCGATCTTGCGTATGGTAGATAATGTCGAAGCTGCCCGCCCACAAAGCCACTGCCAGTGACAGCAACACCGGTTGAAGGGACAGGCTGCCGTTGACGCCTATCCAAGCGGCCGACGGCGACATGGCGAGCGCCCACCCCAAAAGCAGGTTCGCAGCCCACGTAAAGCGCTTGGTGAACGGATACGCCACCAGGTACGCCGCGGCCACCGGCGCCAAGACGACCGACAGCGTGTTCAGTTGAGACGCCGCGAAAATGAAGATCGCGAAGGCCACGGCGGTCAGCACCGTCATTTCGTTGACTTTGATCAGTCCGCTAGGCAGATGACGAGCCGAGGCGCGAGGATTCAGGGCGTCGATCTTGCGGTCGATTATCCGGTTCGCGGCCATGCCCACGGTTCGTGCGCTGACCATCGCCACGGTGATCCAGGCAAACGTTTGCCAACCCGGAAATCCGTCGGCGGCCAGTATCATGCCCATATACGCAAAGGGCAAGGCGAATATGCTCTCGTGGAACCTGATGGCGTCCAGGAAGAGCGGTCCTTTTCGCAGGACGTGCAGGCGCGAGTGTGTTGCGGTTGTCAGAAGCCGTATTCCTTCCATCTTCGTGTGACCAAGTCCTTGATCTCCTGAGACATGACGATGTCCTCGGGCCAAGGTCTGGTGCGGCCGTCCATGGCGCCTTTTGCCGTGGCGTCGATCCCCATCTTGCTGCCGAACTTCGGCACGGGAGTCGCGTGGTCCAGGTCGTCGATAGGGCCGTCAGAGAACACCATGTCCGTTTCAGGATTGATGTTCGCCGTGACGCGCCAAGCTACTTCCGAAGGGTTGTGGACGTCGACGTTGTGATCGACCACGATGATCGTCTTGGTCAACATCAACAAGCCCATGCCCCAGAGAGCGTTCATGACCTTGCGGGCGTGCCCTGGGTACTGTTTGTGCATTGAGACGATCAACAGATTGTGGAAGGCGCCCTCCGCCGGCATGTTCATGTCCACGATCTCGGGCAGGGCCATTCGGAGGGCGGGCAGCATGATGCGCTCGGCGGCTTTGCCCATGAAAAAGTCCTCCGTCGGAGGCCGCCCGACCATCGTCGTCGGATATATCGGCTCCCGGCGGTGCGTGATCGCGGTTACGTGGAAGACTGGGTAATCTTCGGCAGGGGAGTAGTATCCTGTGTGGTCGCCGAAAGGCCCCTCGGCGCGCAGCTCGCCGGGGACGACATACCCCTCGAGGACGTATTCGGCCTGCGCGGGGACCTCCAGGTCCACGGTTTTGCACTTGACGAGCTCCACCGGGTCCTGCCGGATGAGCCCGGCCACGGCGAATTCGTCCATGTCCGGAGGCAACGGCATCGAGCCGCTCCACATCGTGGTAGGGTCGCCACCGATTGCGACAGCGACATCCATGCGGTCGAGTCTCCGCTGTTCGCCTGTGCGATAGTGCTGGGCGCCGCCTTTGTGGGTTTGCCAGTGCATCCCTGTCGTGGACCGGTCGTATACCTGCATGCGGTACATTCCGACGTTTCGACGTCCACTCTCGGGATCGCGGCTAACCACGAGCGGCAGCGTGATGTAAGGACCCGCGTCACCCGGCCAGCAACGAATTGTTGGGAGGATCCCAAGGTCAACATCATCGCCGAGGACGACAACCTCTTGGCACGGGCCGCGCCGAACGACTTTGGGTTGGCTGCGGGCTACTCCCAGGATGTCGCCCAGAGCCCGCACCTTGCCCATGACCCCGGAGGGCGGACCCTGGGCGAGGTCCAAGAGCTTCATCAGCCGGGCAGTCAGGTCTTCGATGTCATCCACGCCAAGCGCCCAGGCCATGCGTTGGTGTGTCCCGAACAGGTTGATCACGACAGGCGTTTCGTGACCTTGAACGTTCTCGAAAAGCATCGCCGGACCGCCGGATTTCACCGCACGATCCGCCAACTCGGTCATCTCGAGTTCAGTGGCGACCGGGACCGAGATACGTTTGAGCTCGCCTCGATCCTCTAGTAGGCTGATGAATTCTCGTAGATCCTTGAGCGGCACGGCGCTAGATCGCCTTCGTGGCCTGACGCAGGCCGGTGGAGGATATGTCCGCCCTGAAAGCGGACTCTGGGATTTCGCTGAACATGTCGGCGAAAGCATCGGGGACCGAAACATCGGCCAGAGTCTTGAACTCGGAGCCATGCAGCCGGCCAGCTACCAGAAATCGGCATCCGTTGGCCCGGATCCGGGAGAGCGCAAGGATCATCGAGACCGGATCACCGCCGTAGTACATTGGGTCGACCAAGCGTGCCATGGTGTCCCACCCGATGACAAACGTGCATCCGGGAAACAATCGCGCCTTGTCGGAAAACAGATGCGCCGAACTGACGGACACTGCGGCCGAACCGGCGAACTGTGCGACCCGGTTGCGTACCGCATCCTCGGACAGGCG
>CEPV01063207.1_pt1 | contig 10132 bp, 9 predicted proteins | sample 530451 | NCBI WGS metagenome assembly CEPV01 (sample SAMEA2620097, study PRJEB7988) | marine metagenome | isolation source: saline water (ENVO:00002010), including | reverse complement strand
TCTTTGTGCTGGGATAAAGATTTCCAGGTAGCCAAAGAATGCATTCATCAGAGCGGATGAAGATACGATTGCCGAAAGAACGACCAAAAGTCCGATCAATGTTGAAAATTGTTTAATTCCAAATGCTTTTGAAACGTAAATCGCTTCGCCACCGCTCTTAGGGTATCGTGACGAGAGTTCTGCGTAAGAAAATCCGGTCAAAGCAGCAAGCGAAGCTGCGATCAGAAACGAAATTGGAGTAAACATCCCAGCTTCACCGGCAACTTTCCCTACAAGAGCATAGATTCCGGCACCAAGAATTGAACCAAGTCCGTAAAAAGTGAAAAGTGGAAGAGTTAGTCTGCGTTTGAGGGTGGGCATAGACAAAATTGATAATTGATAATTGAGAATTAATTATCAAAAGGATACAGTGTTTGTTTGTAATATGAAATGTAACAGAGATGCTGAGTTATGTTGAATTAATTATTCATTATTCATTCTCAATTATTCATTCCAATTTGCCGGATCTATACCTGGGGCAGGGAATTGAATGCACATAGATTTCACTTCACCGGCGATTCTTGCAAGTACAGTTTCATCCTCAGCATTAGAAATCGCCTCATTTATCCAATCGCCCAGCTTCTCCATCTCGGTTTCTTTCATTCCTCTGGATGACATCGATGGAGTTCCAATTCTTATTCCCGAAGGATTAAATGGAGTCCTCTTATCAAATGGAACCATGTTGCAGTTGCATACGATTCCGGCTTTATCAAGTGACTTGGAAGCTTCGCGCCCCGGGATACCTTTGGATTCAAACACTTCCATCAGTATAAGATGATTATCTGTACCTCCTGTAACTAGTCTAAACCCATGGCTTAGCAGTCTTTCGGCAAGAGCTTTGGCATTCTTAACAACTTGTTGAGCATATGTCTTAAACTCTGGCGTGGTAGCTTCTTGAAGTGCGACAGCAATAGCGGAAATTGTGTGAATGTGAGGTCCGCCTTGTATACCGGGGATGATTGCTTTGTTAACAACCTCGGCATTTTCTTCTTTGCACAAAATCATAGCGCCTCTTGGACCTCGCAAGGTCTTGTGAGTTGTCGTGATTCCGATATCGGATATTGGGAATGGATTTGCGTGTTCTCCACCGGCAATCAAACCTGTGATATGCGAAGTATCTGCATGGAACTTAGCTCCAACATCATCGCAAATCTCGCGGAACTTGGTCCAATCAATCTTCCTTGGATATGCGGTGTAACCTGCAATGATTAATTGAGGCTTGAACTCGCGTGCTTGCTTCAAAATCATATCGTAATTCAGCATCTCTGTTTCGGGATCCAATTCATAAGGAACTGAATTGTAAAGTGATCCGGAGAAGTTCGCTTTCCAGCCATGAGTTAGGTGGCCTCCATGTGGCAAGCTAAGCCCCATTATTGTGTCTCCCGGCTTAAGTACTGCTCGGAATGATGCCATATTGGCGGGACTTCCTGAGTGTGGTTGAACATTGACATGATCTGCTCCAAAAATCTCCTTAGCTCTCTCTTGGGCGAGTGATTCTACTTGATCCGTAAGCTGTTGCCCCTCGTAGTACCTCTTATTCGGATATCCCTCGGAATACTTATTAGTAAATATCCCTCCTGTTGCCTCCTTAACTGCATGCGAAGCGTAGTTTTCGGAAGGAATCAGCCTTAGTTTTTCAAACTCGCGTTTTTCTTCTTGCAAAATCAGATCCCTTATCTTTGGATCTGTTTTTTTGAGGGCTGGAAGGTAGGTCATTGTTCTGGTTGGGGAGGGGATAGTGGCGGTAGTCATGAGGTCTTCAGATTAGCGAATAATAAGCTCTTTCGACAAGGGTTATGAGCACTTTTATTAGACGATCGGTCCTCTATCGGTCACAACCTCATCTATCTTCTCATCATGAACATCAACAGGCACTTCATTTACAATCTGGCACTCGAAAGCAACTCCAATCATCTTTGTTTTAAGATTAACTTTTCTTTGTTTCTTAATCCAATAGTCGTAACCACCGTTTCCGCGGCCCAATCGATTCATTTCACGGTCGAAAGCGCGAGCGGGCACTATCACAAAGTCAATTTCTTGTGGATCAGCTTTAGGTGACGATGAGGGTGGTTCCAAAATCTTTAATTTACCGGGTCTAAGTTCAGAAAAATCATTAGCTTCACGAAAGTTAAAGTGATCGCCTTCAAAAAATGGATAAAAAACCCGATCACCTCGATCCCACAGAGCTCTAATAAATTTATTCAAGTCAGGTTCAGTCCTAAGTGCACTATAAACACATACTGATGAATCCTCAGGAATCATTTCGAGCAATCTTTTGCATATTGATCCGCTTTCTTCACCTCGATCACGATCAGACATGCGGGACAAGCGCTCCGAAATGGAATCTCTGAGTTTAGATTTAGCTTCATCAATGTGCATATTGGCATTTTAGCAGATTAATAATTAGCAGATTAGCTAATCTGCCTTTTGCTAAAAAATTTCAGCAGCTGCCTCAGCTAAGTCTACCTCCGGTTGAGGTTTAATTTCTTCAGGGCTTTCTTCTCCTATTACACACTCCAATTTAAGCGATCTCTTCAATAGTCTATTCATTATTTCTTCTATAGCTCTGGATGCCTCCGGATTCGCCACTTTTCCCTTATGGAATGATGACGAAAAGCCGACTGTAACTGCTTTATCGCTTACTTCGATCAGATGTCCGTTCTTAAGAGACATTTTTACCGATGCCGGCTTTGTTTCATTCACGATTTCGGGCCAATATTCCTTTAGGCTTTCCAATGTTAATTCAACTGCTTCTACACTCGCTTCTTTTATGGATTCTTTTTCCTCAACCTCCTCGGGTTTTTTGTCTTCTGCTACTTCTTTGTCATCAGAAATTTCTTCAGCCTTTAGTTTTTTCGAATCCTTTGTCTCTTTTTTATCTTTTTTCTCCTTCTTTTTATCCTTTTTGTCCTCCTCTTTAGTCGTACTTAACTTAACTTCTTCTGATTTCTTCTTCCCATCTTCTGGTTTGGTGCACAAAGAAAGTAGAGCAGACTCCAATACAAGGCCAGGCAACGGAGATATGCGAACATCTCTTATGGCTTGTAGCAAATTATCCAATATTACCCTCAGATATTCTGTATCTTTCTTCTTTTCTATTGCCTGATGAAGCATGGAACGTACTGTCGAGAGAAGCATTCTAAGAAATACATCAAGAGCTATGCCTGCTTCTTCAATCTTTTTTACAATATCCAAAATTTCTTTGCGATCTTTTTTATCAATTGCTTCAAACAAAGGTTCCAAATACTCACTTCCACTTTTTCCCATTCTTTGTTCAACCTCTTCCACAGTTATATTCGACAAGGACCGCATCTGATCCAACATAGAGATAGCATCGCGCATGCTTCCTTGGCCGTAATGTGCAATTGTTCTGAGTGCATCCCTTTCAACAGTGATATGTTCTTGGTCTGCGATTAATTGAAGTCTCCTTATCAGATCTTCTTCCGGAATTGAACGGAATGGGAAGCACTGGCATCGGGACTGGATGGTCGGAGGTATTTTATTTAGCTCTGTAGTTGCCAAAATAAAGTATGCATATGGCGGTGGTTCTTCCAATGTTTTAAGTAATGCATTAAATGCTTCTTTCGTAAGCATGTGAACCTCATCAATTATATAAACTTTGTTATTTGCAACCACTGGGGAGAACTGAATCTTCTCGATAAGGTCTCGAACATCATCAATACCTCTGTTGCTTGCAGCATCTATCTCCAGAAGGTCTACAATATTGCCTTCTTCAACACCTTTAATAATCTGAGCGGCAATTTTTTTGTCATCGATCCCTTTAGTCATCAATATTTTCGCCAAAATACGGGCTACTGAAGTTTTGCCGGTTCCACGACTCCCTGCAAACAAGAATGCATGGGCTAATTTGTCTGACTCTGCAGCCTGTTCCAATGTTGTTACCACAGCATCCTGTCCTACTACTTCGGCAAAGGCCTGTGGGCGATATTTACGATAAAGGGACATCGGATGGGCATTATACCTGATATTGTGGGTTAATGAAGAAGTAAAAATTAATGATGAATAATGCCCTTGGGCACAATTTTATCGATTATTCGTTATTCATTATTCATTATTCATGTATTCTAGGATCATGAAACATTATCACCTTATCATTACATTATCTGTACTACTTTCTGCCTGCTCAAACGGAGGAATTTCCAAAGAATCCAGTAGGCCGCCAGCTGGCAATCCTGATGGTGTGATTTTAGTTCAGGAGTTTTCCGATTTGCAATGCCCTGCATGCCGAGTTGCACATGCAAATGTATCAACACCGCTTCTGCAGCAATATGGAAACGTTATCCGCTTTGAATGGAAGCACTTCCCCCTGCAATCACATCGTTATGCTATGGATGCTGCCAAGGCCAGCGAGTGTGCCGCGGACCAGGGCAAGTTTTGGGTATACATCGACAAGATTTTTGAACATCAAAGTGAGTTGAGTCCTGATTCACTAATTGCATGGGCCGGAGAACTGAAATTGGATATGGAATTGTTTGAACGTTGCAGCAAGTCTAATGCTAAAAAAGGAATTGCGCTTAGTGATTACAAGGAGGGAAGAGATATGGGTGTTGGTGGAACTCCAACTTTCTTTGTTGATGGCAAACAAGTCCCGACTAATCAATTAGGTGTAATTATTGAGCAGAGGATTGAGCAGTTAAAACAAAGGCTATGACGACAATTGACAGTTAACACGCTCGGGCTCGCTTTGCGAGCCTTCGCTTTTGACAGTTAACAATCTCATTATACTGAACAACGAAGAGTCAATTGTTAATTGTCAATTGTCAATTGTTGTTACGGGCTTAATTGTGCGAAGCCATAAAGCCTACTTAGTTTCATGTCCCATACGACAGCAGTCCTAAGCATATCAATATTTTCTACCATTGGAACAGAATATCGGTGTGCTCCGAATGGTGATTCCATTAATCCTAAATCAACGCTGGTCGGATCGGGAAAATCTACGTCACGCGGATCTACTTCTTCTGATAAAAATACATGCAAGTCGGGTCCAGGTGCCGATATAAAGTTCATACCCATGTATAGATAGTTCTGCATAAGAAGGGAATCTCCAACTACATGTTCATCGACTCCTATAAAACCCCCGTAGATACCCATGCGTTTTAATTTACGGGCTGACCGATCTTTGCCTTTCCACTCACGTTTGGTTTTTTGGACATATTCAGCCATTTTCTCATCTTCCAGCATAGGATCTTTAGAAATTTCCAGTTCAGTTAATCTATTAACCATCTCTTTTGCATATTCTTGAGCAAAGAGGGGATTTTTCATCCTTTCATCCAGAGATACGGAGGCTGAATTAGAATCGTCTGATTGGAATGGGGCACAAGCGGCGAGCGCTAGGCAAAGAATAATTAATTTTTTCATAGGAAAAGAATAGGTAATTAATTCCATTTATAATCGTCAGAGCTCATCTTTCTTATGACACTGCTTATCTGATGATTAAGCTTTTTAACTACATATGCGTGTGTTCCAAAGCTTATGCCTTTGGGGATAAGTGTAGTCCAATATCTAAATCTCCAACAATCCTCCTGTTTCATTCTGGAGATAATAGAATCATAACCGATTGGACTTGCGAAAAGAATCTGTGACTTATTAATTCCCGTATGTGCATAACCTCGAATGGACGGATCCTGAAATTGATCAACATTGCACAAGGTATGATCACCCTGATCACCATGATCAATTCGGTTCTTTGTTACCTCAGATGCGCGCTCTTCCATTTCCGCTTCTCTGTTTTCATCCAAAACTCTTCCTTTTTCGTGGCACCAAACACGGTTATACATCAATGCTTTTAGGCAATCCCACTTGTCGGCTTTGATGGAATTTCTATAGAGAGCCTGCAGGCTGGTTGGAACCAGGCTTAACAGTCTATTCAATTCAAGCCCCGGATGCTCTATTTCATCATTTTTTTCCGATTTGATTCCCACTTCTTCGGTTCTATGTTCGCGCAAATACCACCTAAGCGACTTCAATTTATTTTGATCATCAGTATTCAGATCCATACCTTCAGCTTTTTCTATTAAAACCTGCGCAGAATCCCAATCTTCCATATCCAGTTCTCTTCTGATGTCCAAAAAGATTGGTTTTTCTTTGGCGAAATCGGCAAATCTCTGATTAGCCTCATTCACATAGGCAAGGCGTTTGGTGTAATGCCACTCAAGGAACTTGTTTGTAGTCACAAAATGAAAAGCGCGAGGTGTTCCATTCTTATTCCTCTTGTTTTCTATATTGTCATACTTAGTTTTAACATCAGTCCATCTTCCTATCATTCCGCGCAATGATTTAGAGTCGCTTCCTTGTACAAATTTTCTAATATTCTCGTTTGAGGTACTGCTTTTGAAGATTCTATGCATCCAAGTACCAATTTTATTTTCGGAAAGAACATTCTGCGATTTTGCAGCCCAATCCAATATGTTTTTAGCTTCTTTATAAAGTGCAGTATTACCTCTTTTGTGAGCTTCAAATGCTCCCAAAGCGAGATCAACTGCATTCCGCCATTCTTTATATCCCTTTAGGCCGTCACCGGTGAGTATCTTTTTAACTTCTGGTACTTGTTTAAGTGTTTCATCCTTTTTGGCCTCGTCTTTAATTTTCTTAATATCTTTGTTCATTTTTGCCCAGTTTTTTACCAGGCTAGGGAATTTACCATAAATAAATCTTTCCTTATCGGACCAGTGTATTTTGCTTGAGTACATTTTCTTAAGCCAATAATTGGCGGTGGCTGGGGTTAAATATCCCTTTGATTGCGCTTCGGATACCTGGCGTCGGAAATCAAATTCAGCCCGCGAAAGCCTTTGTTCAATCCCGGGAAGTTTACTGATACTTTTTTCTAGTTCCTCCACTTTCCCCTCAGACTCAAACATACTAAGGCCTCGTTCTTCCAATTCGAAGTCCTTCTTTGTATACAGCGGGGATCCGGCCATCACGCTGGCAACATGATCCAGGCAATTCCTCTTTAGCTTTTCGCATTTTATGTCTTTCCCAAGTTCATCCTCGTCTATAACGTCTTCTTTCGTAGCATCGTCGCTAAACGAGCTATCGTAACGGCTACTATGAAGGGTGGTACTGGATGGCATTGTAGGGATATTCTACTACTGAATCTGTAGTGTTCAATGGAGATACCTTAGAAAAAGAGATAAAAGGGTAAAAGGAGTAAAAAGAGTTAAAAGAATATCCTTTGTCTCCTTTATCTCTTTTATCTCTTTCAACTCCTTGATATCCTAAGTGTCCATGATCTTATCAGACAAAGACATTCGTCAGGCAATCGACTCTGGTCGGGTTATTATTAATAGCCATCAGCCAGATTACGTTCCATATATACATGCCAGTTCAATGGATTTACACTTGGGTGAGACTTTCAAGCTTTATGAACACAGTAAGTTTCCACTTCTTGATCCAAAAGATCCAAAAACACTTTCCGGAAATGTTCGTACTCTTCAGATTAATGAAGGTGATTCGTTCATTGTTCAGCCGGGGGAATTTGTTTTGGGTGTTACTGAAGAGCAAATTACAGTGCCGGACGATTTAGTTGTAAGAGTGGAGGGGAGAAGTTCACTTGGTCGTCTTGGAATTATTGTTCACTCTACAGCAGGTTTTGTTGATCCGGGTTTTTCCGGCACTATCACTTTGGAAATCTCTAATCTTAATCGACTTCCTATTGCTTTGTACCCCGGAATGCGAGTTTGCCAGATTGCATTTGAGCAAATGACAAGTCCTGCCCAAACTCCGTATCATTCAAAACCACATAGCAAGTATCAGAATCAAGTTTTGCCGGAGGAAAGCAGGCTCAGTTCGGATCCTGAGTTTGTTAATTGAGGATTGGTGGTGCTTGCTGGACGAAGTTATAACCTATTTTCGGGAAAACTGGCGTGGCAGCTGCTAAAACTTCTGGGCGCCCGGCTGCCACGCCGCCGCCGTTTCCGTGACGATTTGTAACTGATCTTTTGTCGCTCTTTCCAATTACTTTCCTCGCAGTATCTGTAAGCGATCCTCAAGATGACGTCTCGTTAGACTAGGCCATCCAGCATGATCCCTTGCTTTCAAATCCTTGTTTGCATCTTCCTCTCCCTCTCCGTTTTGCAATGCAATCTGTCGTTTCCTTGCCTCCAATTGCCATAACTCAGAAACCTCGGGTAGTGTTTGCACAATAATCTTTTTCATATCTTCTGCGCTTTGCGAAGGTCTGATAGCTATAGAAAAGGTTGTGAAGGATGCATTTCCTTGCCAAAACATGGATCTCACCAAACCAATAGGATAATGGTGCTCATCCCCATTATCTGGGGTTATCACTATACGTCCAAGCTTTAAAAGGGACTTTTGTTCGTCTGTGAGTTCATCAACAGCTTCCTGTATTGTTGGTATTGCATCTTTTATATCTGCGTACGCTTGGATTGTGACGTTCTCCTTGTTGTTGTACACAACGTCTTCCCAGATATGTATTTGTCGAACACCGATTTTTTGGGCAAGTTCAGGAGTTAGCGTTTCCTGTTCCATAGATTCGTGAGTCCGAAGAATGTGAACTGCATTAGTTATCCTATGTTTCATTTTCTCGTGTGTGTGCTCTGTACATACAGTCACATCTCCTCGATTATTCCATCCGTCGCGTTGCATATGTAATCCATGATAATTCTCATTTCCACTAAAGTAGATAATTCTTCCTTCAATCATTTTTCGTATCTCCGGTGCTAGACTTGGGATTGCCTTTTCCAACTCGGAGAGCGCTACATTACATTCTGCAAAGCGCTCTGGAGTAATATTCCACGCAAATTTTGGAAGTTGAAAATCTATCCTCTCCAGATGCAGTTTTCTCGCCATGGCAGATGCTCTTTGTTCCAGCATCTTCTTCTTTGTATCTGGAGAGTTTTCTATTCCTTCGGCTATTTTCCTCTCCAATTCTTTCGCTTGCTCTTGGGACGTTAACCATTTTTCACGGAATTCTCTCTTTGATCTTTCCAGATATTCGGCATCGCTTTCAATCTTTGGAATATCTTTAGTGGATACAGGAGTTGTTTCCTGTTTTATTCGAGCAGCTCCTAATAACGCAAAATCCTGCTCTGGTGTAATAAAACCTGCAGAGAGTGCCAATTGAGTAAGTTGTGAGAGATCTGCCTTATCTCGCAGCATTTCTCTTGTCCAATCCAACATCGCTCTCTCATTCCAGTCATGCTTTCCTTCTATTTGCTCTGCATCAACGGATTTCATCTTTCGAAAATGTTCCATTGTGTACTCTCCTGATGCAGCAAACTCATCTGCGTTGCGTATAAGGTGTCCTAACGCATATGTCATGCGACTCAGATTGATTTTGAATTTATCCACTGATTTTCCGCCATTTTTTAACACGGCTTCTACGATCTCTTCCATGTTCATCGCCCCTGGTAGATATCTGCTTTCTACATCTGTCCCACGTAATTTTTGCAAAAATTTCGCAAGTTCTTTACCGCCAGCATCCAATTGATTCTCGCCAGCATTTTCAGGAGAGCTGTTTTCTTTAGGTTGACCTCCTGTCGCTTTCCAGATGAGCCGATTTTCTCTTGAGAAGACAACTGTCACCCAATGAAATGTTTTTTGTAATGCGTTCATGCTTTTTCAAAAAAATCATCAAGGGAAGAAAGGAAATTGTATTCTTTGTTATCAGAGTATTGTTCCAATTGTTTCCTAAGAATTCGATATTCCTCAGATATGTGATCTTTGAGCATATGCATGAGTACATCCAGTTGTGCCAGGAACAACTCGAAACAATCAGCATAATGCGAATACCGCTTTCTACGATCTTCTGGACTCTCGTTTTCATAGTTCTCTTCAAGAGTTGAGTAGTTTTCCGGGAGTAATTCAGGCTCTATGTTTTGCATCAGCAAACGATAGATGTCTTTGATATCCCACTTGAAATTGATGAGTTGGTTTTGATCCATAAAATCTACTCATTATAGCAAAAATCGCATATTTTGGCCAGATTCGAGAGGGTCAATGTTGGCTTCCTTGATTCTCACACGAGAGACAAATTTTGCGGTTGGCGAATTGAAATAGGATGCGGTGCAGTGGGAAACCAAAATCGGGTGGCGCGTTTTGTGCGCCAGCCTCG
>CEPV01213611.1_pt1 | contig 10139 bp, 8 predicted proteins | sample 530451 | NCBI WGS metagenome assembly CEPV01 (sample SAMEA2620097, study PRJEB7988) | marine metagenome | isolation source: saline water (ENVO:00002010), including | reverse complement strand
AGAGCTCGCTAAGTTGAAAAGTGTCACTAACGCTTGATTAATGTACAACCTGGTTGCTTTTTTTATTTTGTGTGATATAATAGAAGCGTTCTCATATTGGGTAGTTGCTGTCAATGCGTAACATTGACAGAGGAAAGTCCGAACATTCTCCGTTTATTGCGGAAAACAGGTAGCGGGTAATACCCGTCCGGAGTGATCCGAGAGGTGCGAGCAGTGACGCTTTACCCGAAAGGTGTAGAGCTCCCCACGCGGGAGATTCCTGCAGTAATGCAGGGGTGAAACGGCTAAACCCTTATCCGAATGCAAGGCCGTATCCTAGCATCTCACTGTCGTGAGATGCTAGGAAGTGCCGCTTGAGGCTATTGGCAACAATAGTCCCAGATAAATAACTACCACTCTGGATTACTGGAGACTAGAGTCTAGAAAACTGGATTTTTTTACTATTCATCTTTATCAATATCCAGTCTCTGGTTTCTAGCCTCCAGTATTTCTAGAGTTACAGAATTCGGCTTATAGATATGAGAATACCATAAATGAAAACTCTCCGATGAAAGTCGGGGAGTTTTCATTTAATTAAAAATGTTAGAAAAACCGCCAACTTGTAAGAAGTTGGCGGTGTAAAAATCAGAAAGATAACGGCATATTGAACCATGAGCGAATTGTGTTTACGAATGTCCTCAGTTTTATGCGTAACATGGGCGTCTGACACTTGACATAAACGCCGACCCCACTTTGTTCAGTTCCGCCTTTCCATTTTACAAACAATGGGCTGTTTGAGCACTTATTGCAACGCCAGAAATCGCCCTTATATTTGAGTTCCACTCCATTTTTATGAGCAGTCACACTTCCACCGTTCTTTCTCTCGTATATAAAGACGATTTCGTATACGTTATTACCCGAGCTAACCATTCTTACAAAGCGAGTATTTTTTCCTCGAAAACGTATCGCCGGCTTTGCGATAATTCCATAGCCTATATCCTCTTTATTTACGTCGGGAAGACGAAAATAAACATCTGTTCTGCTAAATTCCAGAACACTGATCAGTGTTCCAAAGCCAAACATTTGCGGCCACAAATGAGACTGATGATATAATTAATATCACAATGGAAGCCAAGCAGATAGCAAGTACAACCACTTTAGTGTGCGGTGTTTTCATCGGCACCTCTTTTTCAGACGTGTGTCTACGTTAATAGTATCAATAACTTTCTTATTCATCAATGGATTACTCTTTTAAAAATTTGATTTTATGGCGATACTCAAGATTGAACCTTGAAATGCCTTGAAACGTACCAGAAATACCTCTATCATGAATATGTGATCAGGGCATGTTGGAAAACCTTATTCTGGCTAAAAATCTGAAGATTTCGCCACGAAAGCAAGTTTTCCAACATGCTCTAACCAATATTCAAAATGAATTGTATCCTTCTAGCAACAATACCAGGTACTGGGACTAGGTATCTACAAGAGTTCTTTTTGAAGATGTCTCCGGATAATCATATGGTAAATCTGGATACTTTTTCTAATAATCCACGATTATTTGAAGGCATAGATGGCCATGGCTTAAAACCACATGTTACGAATATCGTAGCGGGACATTTTTATATGAATTGTATGCCGACGATAAAGACACTTGCTCAATATTGGCGTCCTATATGTTCCATGCGCGACCCATTAGCCGCCATTATCACGAGACATGAATCAAATAAAAAAGAAACAGTTCCAGTGGATCCGATAATGATGCCGTTTATGTTTAATGCGTTTATACACTTAGCAATGAAGATGGATCCATATATTGTCCCACTTGATCTTGCAAAAAGTAGATCTGACAAAATTAAAATGCTGGAGGGGGTGTCAAGCGTTGCCAAGGTTTCTCCAGATAAGAAATATCTTGATTCGTATATAGACAAAAAACCGATTAACACACTCGGTGAATATTTATTGAAAAAGATGTATCGTGAGGGGGATATAAAGGGGTTAAAAAAAGAAATAGGATTGCAAATAGAGGTTTTAAAGATGTTGGAACCAGATTTTAGGCCGATACTGGAAAAGGCTGGATACAGAGATTTGATGTGGTGGTCGTAGAGCGTGTCGTGAAACTTGCTTTCATGCTCTAGTCTACATTGAAGTATTGTCAAATGGTGTATATAATGAGAGAATATATAAAAATACATTTGACAGGTGACATATGACAATTGACTTATATGATGATGAGTCAAAGGTTAAATGTCAAAGGTCAAATGTTTTGTTAGGTTATGGACACAAAAGAAAATCATAGTGTAAAAAAACGGTCTTTCCTGTCGGTACTTTCTAGCGAAAACGACAATAATATTTTTGATATTATTGCGCGTACTATATTTTTTACAGCAATATTTTTACTGCCCCTTTTTATTTTGCCAAGTCTCAATATATTACCAGATGCGGGAAAAAGCATCTTTGCAGCTGGAGCTGTTGTTTTAGTCTTATTGTTTTGGCTTTTTGCGAGGCTAAAAGGAGGAGTACTTGTGTTACCGCGTAGTATATTGCTTTTGTTCTTGGGGATTGTTGCTTTGCTGTTTTTGATTGCTGCGGTATTTTCTCCTGCTTTTGTAATTTCGTTTGAGGGTCTTACATACGAGAGTGGTACGGCGGTAGCATTCCTTGTCTTGTTTCTCGTCACTGCTCTAGCTGCATTTTTATTTCAATCACCAAAAAATATCTTAGGACTTTATACGGTGTTATTTACGTCATACGGTATTGTTTTTCTCTTTCAAGCCTCGCGCCTTTTGTTTGGCAACGAATTTCTTTCACTTGGGATATTTGTGAATAAAACAGCAGGTCTTATTGGCAAATGGAATGATCTCGGAATTTTTGCGGGACTTTTTATACTTCTGACACTTATCACGCTTGAAACCCTACCTTTAAAAAAGAAATGGTATCGCGGTATTTTATTTGGCATACTTGCCACAGGTTTGTTACTGCTTGCGATCGTTAACTTCTATCCCGCATGGGTCCTAATTGGCTTTTTAGCGTTGGGCATGTTTGTGTATAGTTTTTCTTTCGCGCGAATACAAACACAAAAGACTCGTACTGTGCCGCTTAATAAAAAATTTCCCGTAACATCTTTTGTTGTTCTTCTCATATCGCTTGTGTTTCTTGTTGGAGGAAATGTGGTAAGCGGTTTTATGAATGATCGTCTAAACATTGTACAGCTTGAAGTCAGACCGTCGTGGGAATCAACACGCTCTGTGCTTTCTGAGACAATCAAAGAGAGTCCGCTTTTGGGAAGTGGACCGAACAGATTTTCCAATCAATGGCTTCGTTTTAAGCCAGAAGGAATAAATGCGTCACCTTTTTGGAACATTGATTTTAACTCTGGTGTGGGAATAATGCCGACATTTGCTGTTACTACGGGTGTTCTTGGCTCCGTCGCACTATTGCTCTTTTTTGCCGCGTTTCTATATAAAGGGTTTCGCTTTCTATTCTCTGTTAAAGACGAACGTGTTAACTATATCTTATTTTCCTCCTTTACAGCGGCTCTCTATATATGGGTTATTTCTCTTCTCTATGTGCCTGGTACTGTGCTCATGTTTCTCGCCGCTCTTTTCTCTGGTGTGTTTGTAGGAGCGCTTGTGCACGCAGGTAAGGTGAAAAATTATACACTCTCTTATTTTAAAGATCCTAGACTGGGGTTTGTTATTGTATTAGTGTTGATTGTCTTGATAATCGCAACAGCCGGCGGAGGTTTTCTTGTTTCCAAGAAGGTGCTCTCAATTAATGCATTCCAACAAGGACGCAACATTTTGAACGTAGGGGGTGACTTGGGTGAGGCAGAACGAAATATACAAAAGGCGCTTACGTACAGCGAGTCTGATGCATATTATCGTGCCCTCTCTGAAATAAAAACAAGACAATTAGCCGCTCTTTTGTCCAGACAGGATCCTACACCGGATACCGCTCGGGTTGAATTTCGCGCTATTTTAGGGGACTCAATTCTTGCGGGTCAACAGGCCATTGCGGTAGATGAAACAAATTACCAAAATTGGACTGCACTATTCCGCGTATACAGGTCTGTTGTGCCCGTAGTTGAAGGCGCGTATGAAAATGCGACTATTGCTATAAACAAGGCGCGTGAGTTAAACCCTAAAAATCCCGCATTACTTCTTGAGCAATCACGTCTTGAAGTTGCGAACAACAACAACGAGCAAGCACGGACACTTCTTGGAGAGGCGCTCTTTATTAAACAAGATTACGTAGATGCTATATTCATGGTCGCCCAACTTGATAGCGCAGAAGGGAACATTGAAGGGGCTATTGCGGCGGTTGAAGAAGCGACATTTCTTGCACCGAACAATGCTGGACTCTTCTTTCAGCTCGGTCTCTTGCGGTATAATAACGAAGAATATACTAGTGCTGTTTTGGCGTTTGAACGAGCTCTTGCGATTAACTCTGAATTTGCAAATGCGCGATATTTCTTGGGTTTGAGTTCTTATAATTTAGGCCGCACCGCGGACGCGATTTTGCACTTTGAACAATTACAGCAAACAAATGCGGAAAATAAAGAGGTAGAGAGTATCCTACGTAATTTAAGAGACGGGAAAAATCCATTTGCAAATTCCTCACAACAAGCGATAGAGGAACGCACCGAGCCGCCGCTTGAAGAGTGAGTGTTGTGTGTTACAAAATAATCCTGCCCGTTAGCGTAATTTCAGAGTCCTAGGCAACTTCGTGCCGGGATCCCGGCCCCGCTGAAAGCGGGGTCTAGGGATGTAAATTAGCGTTGTTTTAGTCAGGGTAAGCAACTTTCTTCATATGATAGAGCGTCTTTTTAGAACATTACACCAAGAGATAAGCGGCCTTCATGAGGCTGCTTATCTTTTAGGTGTCTTTGCGTTACTATCAAAAATACTCGCGCTTTTGCGTGATCGTCTACTAGCGCATAATTTTGGCGCAAGTGAAATGCTTGATATTTATTACGCGGCGTTTCGTATTCCTGACTTTATTTATATTTCGCTTGCCTCACTTGTTGCTTCCGCGGTTTTAATTCCGTTTATTGTTGAACGGCTTGATAAAAAAGAAGACGCACAGCGTTTTTTCAATAATATCTTTACCATTTTTTTCTTTGCCATTGTTCTCGTTAGTGTTATTGTTTTTATCGCAATGCCGGCGCTATCCAATATCGTGGTACCTGGTCTTTCTCCGGAAGCCAAGACCCAACTTACACTACTTTCTCGCATCATGCTTCTTTCCCCGATATTGCTTGGTCTTTCTGGGCTTTTCGCAAGCATTACACAGGCACTTCGCCGTTTTTTTGTTTATGCGTTAAGTCCTGTACTTTATAATGTCGGCATTATCGCAGGGATAATTTTCTTGTACCCTATTTGGGGACTTGCCGGTCTTGCGTATGGTGTCGTTTTTGGGGCGCTCTTGCATGTTTTAATCCAGATTCCGGTTTTGCTCAAGCAGGGCTTTTTTCCGCGATTTACATTACGAATTGATATGAAGGAAATCAAGCGTGTCTTGACCCTCTCGCTTCCAAGAACACTGACGCTTTCAGTACACCACCTCACACTTCTTGTCTTTGTTGCGATCGCGTCATTTATGGAAGAAGGATCAATTTCAATTTTTAATTTCTCATTTAATTTACAATCAGTGCCACTCTCTATTATTGGAGTCTCTTATTCGGTTGCGGCATTTCCCACACTTGCTCGGTTGTTTTCAAATGGAGAGCGTGATGCATTTGTAAGTAAAGTTTTGTCTGCGCTCCGCCACATTATTTTTTGGTCATTTCCAGTCATGGTTCTTTTTATCGTATTACGTGCGCAAATTGTAAGAGTGGTGCTCGGGACAGGGGAATTTGGATGGCCCGAGACGCGGCTAACTGCCGCGGCGCTTGCTCTTTTCTCTGTTTCGGTTATTGCCCAGAGCGCTATTTTGCTTTTAGTGCGTGGCTATTATGCCGCGGGGCACACTCGTGCGCCGCTTATTATTAACGTAACCTCGTCGTTATTGATTGTTGTTCTTGCGTTTTTTTTCATAAACCTCTTCAATACTAATGATTTCTTCGTGCATTTTATAGAATCACTCTTTAGAATTTCATTTGTTGGCGGAACAGCAATTATTATGTTGCCGCTTGCTTTTTCTCTAGGTACACTTTTAAATGTTATTGTCTTGTGGCATTTTTTCAGAAAACAATTTAATATCGCAAAAACCGCGCTTGGTAATACGCTTCGTCACAGCTTCTATTCATCGGTCTTTATGGGTTTTGTTGCGCACCAGTTCTTAAAGGTTTTTGACGACATGTTTGATATCAATACATTTTGGGGTATATTTCTGCAAGGGTTTTTGTCAGGATTAATTGGTATCGTAGCGGGAATTCTTCTCTTGCGGCTTTTGGGAAATAAAGAAATCAAAGAAGCAGGCCGTTCGCTCCATCATCGCTTCTGGAAAAGTAAACCGATAGCGCCAGATCAGAGTGAACTCTAGCTTATGCGGAACTAACGCGGACTTGATGCAGACTGGACGCGGAATTTTTAGGACTAAAGAATTTTTTTCATTTTATATATAGTCTATATATGAAACGTATGGTATTTAGTTTGGCAAAATTACACAAACTCCTAACTTAACTCTTTCGGTTAATCGAAAGAGTTGTAGAGTTGTTTGACTGTTTTTCGTTGAACAATTCGGGCGAATTGTTCAATGAGTTGTATGGTTAAAAAAATCCCCCGCCGATGTGAGTCGGACGGGGGGAAATAGAGTGTGGTCAGTCGCTATGGTTGTCTCCATGACAATGTACGCTTTTCTTTTGCGATCAGCTTTCATGTATTGAAAGCGCAATCGGAAGGAAGATGGCGACGGCAAGCATGCCGACTCCGGCAAACGTTATGCCGAGGTATGCGGCCGATACAGTCGCTCCTGGCCACAACATATTGTAGGCGATAAGGAGCGCAAGTCTGCTTTTTGGATACAGTTTTCTTTGTATGTGGTCCGCAGTGCTCGAGGCAATTACGAGGAACAGAAAGACATACACGGCGAGGAGCCAAGTGGATCCAATGGCGAGCATGGCGAATTTAACAGGGGACGCGTCAGTGAGCCAAATAGAAAACACGTCGGCTGTTACGGCGAATCCGGCGGCAATCGCGATTAACGCGGTGAATGCGGCAGTTGATCTAGCTAACGCAGCAAACTTGGTGGACTTGGCGAATAAGAGCATTGCGAGAGATGCGGCAATCGTGCCGACGAGTACGCCGAACATTGGATCAATCTCAAGATGAATCGCAGCGAAATACGCGACGACCGTGCTTGCTAGCAAGGCTTCTTGAGAAAACAGGGTTTTCTTCATGCCAGTGCTCCTTTTTAGTTGTTTCAAACGCTCTATTCTTATTACATTATACTATGCGCATCTACTGTTTGTCAAGGGCTTGAAAAATGCTTATTTTAAGGTATTGTTTTAATAATGGATACTAAAAACATACGGAATTTTTCTATTATTGCTCATATTGACCATGGTAAGTCCACATTAGCGGACCGGATGCTTGAAGAGACGCATACTATTGAAAAAAGGAAAATGAAAGAGCAAGTACTTGACTCAATGGAGCTTGAGCGCGAACGCGGCATCACTATCAAACTTGCTCCTGTGCGGATGGTCTATGAATTGCAAGCTGCAAGCTATCAGCTCAATTTAATAGATACGCCAGGGCATATTGATTTTTCTTACGAAGTATCACGCTCACTTAAAGCAGTTGAAGGCGCAGTGCTTTTAGTTGACGCGACACAGGGGATTCAGGCGCAAACCATCACGACACTTCATATGGCGCAAGAACTCGGACTTGTTATTATCCCCGCGGTTTCAAAAATTGATTCTCCACGAGCGCGTACAGAAGAAGTCAAAAAGGAGATTGCGGAATTCCTTAATTGTTCTCTTGGTTCCATTATGGGTGTTTCAGGAAAGACTGGTGAGGGTGTGGACATATTATTACAGGAGATTGTTCGTCATATTCCTTCACCCACTTCACTTGACCAGAAAGGGTTACAGGCGCTAGTCTTTGATTTTGAGTATTCGCCCCATCGCGGCATTGTAGTGTATACTCGCGCATTCAATGGGGAGATAAAAAAAGGAGATCAACTTATATTTTCAGAAACAAAAGAACGTTTTGATGTAATAGAAGTTGGTATTTTTACTCCTAGCGAAAAACCAGTTGACGTACTTAAGTCCGGGGAGATTGGATATATTATTACTGGTATTAAAAATTTTACACAAGCTGTAGTGGGTGACACTGTAACTTCTTTTAAAAATCCCCTTCCAGCACTATCTGGCTATCAAGACCCCGCTCCTGTTGTATGGGCGTCGCTGTATCCAGAAAGTCAGGATAATTTTAAGGATTTAAAAAACGCGCTTGCGCGGCTCAAACTTTCTGATTTTTCTCTGTCTTTCAATGAGGAACAATCTCCAACATTAGGACGAGGATTTCGGTGTGGTTTCCTGGGAATGCTTCATCTTGAAATCATTACGGAACGGCTTCAGCGTGAATTTGGACTCTTGCTTGTTGTAACCACGCCTAGTATCGTGTATGAAATTTTACACAAAGGAACAAGACAAGCAGAGGTTATATATTCCCCGTCACTGTTTCCTGATCATGGTTCGTATGCAACTGCTCGTGAGCCATGGGTCTTGATTCATATCATTACTCCAGAGCGTTATTTGGGCGACATAATGCAAACTCTTTATAATCATGAGGCGATTGTGGGTGATTCTGTTTCGTTTGGTAGCGGGAGGATAAAGATAGACGCTGAAATGCCATTACGGGAGCTTATAAGAAATTTCTTTGATGAGTTAAAACGTGTTTCTTCAGGTTTTGCTTCATTTTCTTATGAACAGGGAGACATGAAGGAAGCAGATGTTGTACGTCTTGATGTTTTGGTTGCTGAAGAGATAGTTCCCGCATTTTCTCAAGTTATTCCACGGGCGCGTATATATGATGAGGCGAAAAAAATTGTTAAGCGTTTGCATGCTGTACTCCCACGGCAACTCTTTGCTGTTAAAATTCAGGCGCGTGGGTTAGGAAAGATTATTTCTTCAGAGACACTTTCTGCGCTCAAGAAAAATGTCACAGGGCATCTCTATGGTGGTGATATTACCAGAAAGAGGAAATTATGGGAAAAGCAGAAAAAAGGAAAGAAAAAATTAAAAGAGCGCGGCAAAGTAGACATACCGCACGATGTTTTCTTAAAAATGATTAAAAATGATTAATATGCTCCGCGTCGCAGACTTGCGCTGACTAGACCCCAGTACCATCCCGCCTACGGGCGGGAGCTACGGGGCACGGCGCAGAATGATGCAGAAAATTAATTTTGCATTGCCCCACGTTCGCTTTAGATGTTGTCCATCGGACAATTCGGGCGAGTTGTTCAATGAGTTGTATTTACTAAAATTAACCCCCCGCCGACTAAAAGCCTGACGGGGGGGGTGCGTGAGCGAGCGTTACCTGCTCCGAGTTTATACGTTGACATGTTCTTTGTGCAGTTCGCTCTCATAGAAGAACATCATGATCGGAAGGATGACGGCGGCGGCAAACATGCTGACTCCATCAAGCGTCATTCCGAAGAACACCGCAGATCCAATTGCTCCTGTATACAGGATGTTGCAGGCGATAAGGAGTGCAAGTTCGCTTTTTGAATGTAATTCTTTTTGCATTTCGCTCGCTGTGCCCATGGCGAACAAGACGGCGGCGATGACGAAGAACCAAATGGGTAGCCAAACAGGGAATGTGACGAGCACGGCGAATACTGCGGATGCGGCGACGAACAAAACAGGGGATATGATAGAGACCCTATTGATGAACCTGTTGTTGAACCCAAATATAAACAAACTGGCGAGCGCAGTGGATATTTCAATGAGCACAACGGCGATCACAGCAAACCCAAAAGTGTACGTAATATATGGTATTGGGTTCATCCCGTATTGAATCGCGACACAATACACGATTGCTACGGCTATTGGTAGGATAGCTTGAAAAAACAAAATCCCTTTCACGACAGTACTCCTTTCATGAACTGTTTCAAGCGTGAATTCTATGCTTGTTGTATTGTATAGTATTTATCTGTATTTGTCAAGGACAATGTACATTAATCAAGCGTTAGTGACACTTTTCAACTTAGCGAGC
>CEPV01091512.1_pt1 | contig 10145 bp, 8 predicted proteins | sample 530451 | NCBI WGS metagenome assembly CEPV01 (sample SAMEA2620097, study PRJEB7988) | marine metagenome | isolation source: saline water (ENVO:00002010), including | reverse complement strand
CCCTCCCGAAATGGTGCACGGGCAATATGAATGTATTGACGAGTCAACCCGCGGCGATAGGTCGCATCTGGTGGTTCCGGCAAGGCAATCGTGCCATGAAGCCGCGCGGGAGGGTTTTAAACCCTCCTCCACGGAATCCGAGGCGACAGATTACTCTTCGGGCTTGACCGCGCGGAAGTTGATGCCCAGGGTGCCGTACTCGGCCGCGCTCGAATCTTGGGGCGCGCCCCGGAACACGTCGGCGCGCCAGGTGATCTCGAAACCTTGGAAGCCGGTGAGTCTCACGACTGCTGCTAGCTCTACTTCCAGCAGAGCTCCAGCGATTCAACCGGTCCACAAGTCGATGTCTTCTTTCGCGGCGGGCGGCACCTCCGTTTGGACGATGATGTCGCCGATCTGCATCTTGCCGCCGGGCTTGAGGACGCGGTGTATCTCGCGGAAAGCCGCCATCTTGTCCGGACAGAGGTTGATGACTCCGTTCGAGATGACGACGTCGGCCCAGCTGTCGTCCACGGGCAGCTTCTCGGCCAACCCCTCGCGGAACTCAACGTGCGTGGCGCCAGCGTCGACGGAGCCCGATGCGGCTTTCTCCAGCATCGCCGGCGTCATGTCCACGCCGACGACCTAGCCTTGCTCTCCCACAACATGAGCGGCGATGAGGCTGTCGAACCCGGCGCCCGACCCCACGTCGACCACTTTCGACCCACGCTCGATTGGGCCGAGAGCGAACGGATTGCCAGTCCCCGCGAACGAGCTAAGCGAACTCTCGGGTACGGCGTCGATCAGGTAGTCCGAGTATCCCAAGAGCCGGGCCAACGGTCTCCCGGTGTGAAAATGAAAGCCTTTGTCTGGGTCCTCGGCTACGATTGCGTACTCGTCACGTATCGCGTTCCGCAGCGTGTCGAGATCCACGTTCGGAACGGCTGGGGCCTCTGCCATGTGTCTCTTCCTCCTCACGTCGGGCGAACTGGCCTGAATGTGTGGGAATACTATCACGATGAATGCGCCGGCGCTATCGGCCAGTTTCAACAGAATCGGGTGGTCAATAGATGCGGAAATTGTCGCACCGTATTTCGTCCACCTGATACGATGCGACGGGGCGTCCGTCGCCTTCACCGACGCCCAACCGGAGGGTTCGAATTGCGTGTTCGCAAGGTAGGCTCGATTACCTACTCGATCAAAGATCATTGGAACGCAAAGCAGGTTCGACTCCGCGTCACGCCCGAGCGGGGAGTCGAAGTCACCAGGCCGAAGGGATTCCCGCTTCGTGAGATCGACAAGTTCGTTCGATCTCACCGTGAGGGGATTGAGGAGGCTCTGGAGGCCTACGAGGAGCAGAGGCAGGACCTCGCCCCAGACGACGTGGTCCTGCACGCGATCGGACAGAAATGGACCGTGACCTACAATCCCGAGAGCAACAGCCCCGGATGCTCGCTGCACGAAAACGGCGACGAACTGCGCATCTCCGGCGACTACGAAAACACCGACCTGCTAACGGAGGTCCTGCGGATGTGGCTCAGCGGCAAAGGTCGCCAGCATCTAGTCCCGTGGCTCAACACTGTCAGTGACGAGTTGGATCTGCCATACGCTATGGCGATCGTCAGAGGGCAGAAGACTCGATGGGGGAGTTGCTCCGGACGCAAGACGATTAGCCTGAACAGGAACCTGCTCTTCCTGGACCCGTCGTTGGCGAGGTACGTCATGGTCCACGAACTCAGCCACACAGAGCACCTGGACCACTCCGTCGCGTTCTGGAATCGCCTGGGCGAGTTGGAGCCGAACTACTTGTCGTTAGACAAGGCGACGAAATCGGCTCACGACCTCGTCCCGACCTGGGCCCGGATGGAGTAGGCGGCCTCACACGCCATCGCCGGCGGCGGGGCGACGAGTCAGCCAAAGGAACGCTGCCGCCAGCAACCCTGTCAGGACTATCAGTCCCCACACCGATGCCGACGGTATGACTGCGGGCGGCGCGACGTTGACCTGCGCGGTCGCGGTGTTGCTGCTCTCGTCCGAGTCCGGCGCGTCGCCCGTAACGACCACGGTGCTGGTCAGCGTGCCTGGCGTCGGCGCGTCGACGACGATCGTGACTGAAGTACTCGACCCGTTCAACAGTGTGCCGAATTCGCAACTCACTTGTCCGCCTAGCTCCGCGCACCAGCCTTGGTTCGGAACAGCCGAAAGGAACGTGACTCCGCTTGGCAGCGTGCTCGACGCCGTCACGCGCGAAGTGCCGTTCGGTCCGTTGTTCGTGACTGTCAGAGTGTAGGTGAGATCGGTGCTGGTCGCCAACTGAGTTTTGGCAACCGTCAGCGCCGCTTCCAGGTCCGAAGTTGGGTTGATGAAGACCCACTCAGAAGCCGAGCCTGTGAGCGCTGAGCCGTCGGTGGCGGTCAGCGTCACCAGATGATCGCCGTTCGACAATGTGTTCGCAACGACCTCAAGATGCTCGCCCGACCCCAAAACGCCGTCTCGATTCGAGGTCCACACCAGGCTGGTGCTGGCTATCCGGCCGTCCTCGGGGTCCAGCGCCAGTCCGTCGAGGAAGACCAATTGTGTATCGGCAAATACCCCGCCGAGTCCGGCGGATATAGCGACCTCTGGCCTAGAATTGGCTACCGTGAATGGCGCGTCTGAGTCATCCTGGACTGCGTTGAATCCGTCCGTGACCATTACCCACAGCACGCCATCGCTGCTGCTTCCCAAGAGATTCGTCGCTATCGGGAGGCTCGTGGCCGGCCAGTCGACGGCTAGGGTCGTCCACGTGCCGCCTCCGTCACGACTGTACTGCACGTCGAACGTGAGTGGGTCGCCGTCCGCATCATTGGCCGTCCACGTCAAAGTTGTCGACGCGCCGCTGATGGTCTCCCCGCCGTTCGGGAACGTGACCTGTACCGTGGGCGTGTTCTGGCTGGCCGATACCGAGCCGATCGTGCCACCCTGATAGACCACTCTCACTTCGGCGATCGCTGCGTTAGCCTCGACGAAGATCTGGAAGTTGCCCATGATCGGTCCCGTCACTCCCGGAGCGAAACCGTAGGCTTCGGTGGGCTTGAACGACACCTGGCTGACCAGACCATCCGCCTAGTCGAGGAACTGTAGCGTGTAGTCCCCGGTCGGAAGGGCAGGAGGAACCGTGGTGCTCGTCAACAGACCAAGGTCCTCGAACGCCGCGGTGTTGCCATCCAAGTCGACAGTCCCGCGCACGAGCAGATAGTCCATGGGCGGGCCCGGCGCCGCCGCAGTGACTGCGATACTGGGCGTGCCGCTGCCGAAGGTGCTGATCATCGACTGGTAGGTGGCCTCGTAGTTAACCTTGGACGGCCACGTCCAAGTTTCTGCTTCAAGTATCGAGCAATAGCTCATCAGCGCGAAGTTGTGATTCACGTCGGCGACTTTGCCCGTCAACGCGTCGATTCCATATATGACGTTATCGGGTCCTTGATCCATCGGTCCCATTGTGGCGTAGGTGGAGCCGCTTATCGTGCCTGAATATGGGAAATCCGCGGTCCCCGGGGGCGCCATCTCACCGCACCAACCTTTTTTGTAGTTGTACGGTCCGGGCCCTTGTGAACTGTGGACGGCGTGTTCGCGTCCCAGCAGGTGGCCGATCTCGTGGGCGGGGATATTGCGCTCGATATAAGAGTAATCAGGCGAGAACAGGTAACTGATGGCCGCTTTGCCCGGAACGTCGAGAGCCAGGCCGAGCGGTTGTTCAGTCGCGAACTTGGCGTCCGCCGGGGCTCCGACCGGATATTCGGGGTATAGTTTGTCCAACTCATCGAACGTAGCTCCACGGATGCCGCCGAAGTAGAACCGTTGGCAGCCCGCAGCCGCAGTGCAGCCATCTTTCGCCCGTCGCTTCGCAAGCATGCTGTTTAGGCCGTTCAACGACTGCAGGGTAATTAGGCCGCCAACCGGACCTACGTCCATTTCGCTCCGTTTCCAATCCAGACGTTTAGCCGGGAAGATTGCTTCTAGCTTTTGAGCATTATTCGCGAGTCCAGCGAAACTGGGACTCCAGTACCGGCCGTCCGCCGTCTTCCACTTGATCCCGACGAACATTACCTCCGGAACCGGGGAGGCGCTGAACGTGGACGTTACTTTGCAATCGCTCGGGGTGGTCGCGGACTCCAGGCATTCGATGGCGTGGTTCACCGCCTCGAGTCGCAATTCGACGGTTCCGCTCCACCACGCACTGGGAAGCCTGAAATTGAGGCTGGCCTCGAGTTCGGCTCGTCGACTCGCAATGTCTGGTTTGACGGTGATCTTGCCGATCTTGTTCGTGGGAGTCAACGGAGAGCCCGCGAGTTCGCTGCCCCCTCTGAATCCTCGGAGCACTGCCGTCAGGTCGGCCACGGGATTGGTCCCTTTGGACTGGATGTGGGCGCGCACGAAGGTTGTCTTATCTTTGATCAATCGGACACTATTGTTCCAATCCTGTATGACCTGGACGACTTCCAAGCCAATCAACTCGACGATTGGCGCGCACATGGAAAACTCGGAGGTGTTGCCGTTGGGATCGGTCGCGGTGGCTGCGATGACGTGCCCCGAAGGCAGAGTGAATGACGAGAAGGTCTTCGAGAATGTTGACTCCCCGTTGACATCGGTGGTTACGTCATGGGAGCCGACGTAGGTTTTGCCTTCACCGTATTTGGATGCATCGCAGACCGGGCTGGCGAAGAACTCGAGGCGGAACGTCTTGCTGGCCTCGCCCTCGAACCTACCGTCGATGATGGTGCTGCTCGATGTCGCGACCTTTGTGATTATCGGGAAGTTCTGCAGCCCGTTGGCGCCGCCGTCTGCGTCACCGACGTCGTTGGGCGTGTATCCGCCCACTCCAAGGTCGATGCCAAGCTGGCCGTTGCCGTAGATCGAGTTCGACAATACCGAGTTCCCTGTCCCCGACAACTCCACGAACACGCCAATCGCGCCGTTGTTTGAGATCGTGTTCCCCTGGGCGGAACCGGTTCCGCCCACAGCGTTGCTGGATGACGTCTTCAAGCGAACTCCGTGTTGCGAGTTTTGGTCGATCTGGTTGCCCCGGACCTTGACGCCGGTTGCGCTCTCGACGAACACTCCGGTCACGTTCGATTTGATGATGTTGGACGATATCGTCGTGCTGGCCACCGTGCTGCCGCCCGGCGCACTGACGCCATTCGCTGCAGTCGCTCCCTTGATCGTGAACCCCCGTATCGTGACGTTGTCCGCGGTCACGTCGAATACATGATCCGCCGTGCTCAGAGCCGATACCGTGGTCTTGTCACGGCCCTGCATCGAGACGATCGTGAGCTCTTTGGTGACGTTCACGTTCTCCTGCAGGGTGACCGGGCAGACTTGGACCGTGTGCCCATCTACCGTGTCCGTGTCGCTGACGGCTGATTGGATCCCGGCGAACAACTCGTTGGTGTTCGAGTTCAGGGCGGGCGCCGCGTAGATCGAGCCGCTCACGATCTTCTGCGACGGCGGCGGACTCTTGGTGAAGTTGTCGTAGTTCTGAGCTGCGGCAGACACCCTGCCCGCATCGGTGTCCACCGCGAAGTCCCGCACCATCGCGATCGGCGACATCGTGTCGACGAAGTCGTACACCAGCAAGAACGTCAGGCATTGACCGGCTCCGATGTGCTTGCCGTTGGTGCTCATCGTGATGCTGCCGTTGTCCGCGCTGTATGTCCCCGAGTCGAGCAGCTCGCCGTCGAGGCTCCCCAGGTACAGCCGCACCTGCGAGATGTCGTCTTTGTCGTTGCCCGCGCCGGAGGCCTTGAACGTGATCGAGCTCACCGTCCAGTCGTCGACGACGTCCGCGCAGATGTTGATCGGGATCACGGCCTTGTTCTTGTTGATCGTGTACTGGTTGGACGGACACAGCGTTTGGTTGCCGGAAGAGCCAGCCACGGCGAGCACCGGTTCCACGAATGGCGTCCAAACGATTCGCGTGACGTATTTGCCACCGCTGCCGTAGAACTCGCCCTCGCCGTAGAAGCCCATGCCTCCGTTCGTGAATGCGCATGTGGTGTTCGAGTCGACGACGAACGTCGCGATCTCGCCCGACTCCGGCGCGAATGCCACGCCGACAGCGGGGATGTTCGTAGCCCCGCCCACGAAGGCCGCCTTTGCGAATACGTGGACGCTTCCCTGCGGCAGCGTCGCGATGACGTTGTCGCCGGACACCTTGATGTCCCATATCGTCGTGCCCGTTCCGCTGGCTGTGCCAACGAGCGAAGGACTCGATGTATTCGACACGTCGTACGCTTCGATGAACCAACCGCCCTCGTCGAGCGTCCAGCTTGCGACGTACGCCGTCGTGCCGTCGACCCAAATCGAGATAGGCTTGCCTGAGGTCTGGAAGGTGTTTACGGAGGACGGCGATGCCGCGTTGGACACGTCCACGATCTGGACGCCGTGAGTGCTGCTGTTGGTGTAATAGACGACGTAGACGAGGTTCCCCGAATCTGGCACGAACACGTTCTTGCCGAGTCCGGGCAGCGCAAATTCGCCGAGTTTGGTTGGGTTGTCGGGATCGGCGACGTTCACGATCTCGAGAGCCGACGTGGTCGACAGGTTCGGGTCCAGGTATGGCACAAGATAGGCCTTGCCGTTCTTGACCGACATCCGCCCGATGACGGCGCCGGCGGTGTAGCTCCCTTTTTGTTGGGGACTGGTAGTGGCCGAGATATCGAAGATATCGAGATCGCCGCTGGTGTCCGCCACGTACGCGTAGCTGCCGTCGACCACGATGCGGTTGCTCCCGCTGGCGGTGAAGCTGTTGACGAGTTGGGGATTCGCCGGTTCGGCCAGACTGTAGCGCCAGACTTTCGACGCGTCCACAGAGTATAGGCTGCCGCCGCTGACATAGACGTTCCGGGCCTCCTGTTGCGTTGTGAAAGTCTTCGAGACCGCCGGACTCGCCGGCGTCGAGGCGTCGACGACCTGCAAGCCGACATCGCCGCCGGATCGGCCCAGGTACACGGTCGTCGACCCCGACACGACCTGAATCGTCTCGATGCCCCCGTATCCGGTTGCCTGCGCGAGCTGACCGACCTGGCTTGGAGAGCTGGGGGTCGAGATATCCAGTATGAGGAGGGCGCCCCCCTCGGCCAGATACGCGTGGCCGCCCAGCACGAACACTTCGGTGTACGTGCCGCTGGTGGACGCGAACGTTCCCGCCAGCGTCGGATTGCTCGGCGTGCTGACGTCGATTATCGACAGGCCTTTGTTGGAGCCGCCGTAGACGTACGCGTAACTGCCGGTCACGAACACCCCTTCGGCGCCGACCACGGCAATGCTGCCAACCTATGAGGGCGAGGTCGGATTGCTGATGTCCACGACGACGAGCTCGTTGCTCTCACCGCCGAAGAATTCGCCGGTCACAACGTAGGCCATGCGTGCCGGTTGCGAACACGTCGAGGGCGATCAAGGGCAGCGTTCCGACGACGGACAACGACGAAGTGCTGGAATTGTCGACGACCTTAAAGCCGTTGCTGCCTTCCTGCGCCACCACCATGTGCGAGCCCGTGAGGTCCATGCCGTAAATGGTCTTGCCGGCCTGGCCGATCGTGCTGGAGCTGGTCCGCGTCGGGTTGAGGGGATTGGAGATGTCGACCTGCTCGACCACGTTGACCAGGTCTCCGAACGCATAGGCGACGTACGTAATGTCCCCATTCGGAAGGACGATGCCGGGCTCGCCGGGAAAACCAAGCGACGCTGCCTGGGTTGGCGACGAAGTCGATGCGTCAACGACAGTGACAGTCTGACCCTGACCCAAATACGCGTAGTTGCCCTGAACGGCAGCGGTGTTGACCCAACCGCCCAGATGACCGACGTTCTCAACAGAGAGTGTCCCGCCAACCGCGGAGGTCGTTGGTGCGAAACGAACTAACAGAACGAAAATCGTGACGAGCGCGAGAGTGAATGCCGCGAACCTGGCCATCGACCCGTTGGTCATCATTCCTCCGCTTCACCTGACGATCAGGCAAGTCAGATAGCCCCGGACCGCTGCGAGCAAGACATCCGGCGGCGGCTAATGCCAAACCTCCTCCCAGGCACAACTCATCCGTCAGCCAGAGTATTGCACAACTCGACACATCGCTCAAGCCAGGCTCGGCGACGGCAAACCAGCGACGTTCATGGCCGAGGCGTCACGCACTACACCGGAGCCGTCAACCTTGCCTGTGGCGCAAATGGGCCGCGCTTTGACATACACTAGTCCACACCGTATATTTCGAGGCGTCGATCAGAATGGTCGCGCTCGATTCAATTTCTTGCAGGAGTCTTCCATGGGTTACTCAACCATCATCGCGGACACCGTTGGCGACGTCGGGAGGATCACACTTAACCGGCCCGACAGCCTCAACGCACTCAACCTGGCCCTGACCGAGGAACTGGCGGCAGCGATCGGGGAGATGCGCGCAGACGGAGTCAGAGCCCTGCTGCTAACGGGCGCGGGCCGAGGCTTCTGCTCCGGAGCGGACCTGGCTGCTCCTCCGGGCGAAGGGCATCCCAGCGGCAACGACCTGTTGCGCGAGAAGGGACTGCCGCTCGGGTACCACGCAATGCTGCTCCAGGAGTTCCCCAGGCCGACCATCGCGGCGGTCAACGGCGCAGCGGTCGGCGCGGGCTTCTCGTTGGCTCTGGCCTGCGACATCCGCATCGCGGCCCAGAGCGCCAGGTTCTCAGCCATCTTCGCCAAACGCGCGCTGACCCCGGACTACGGCTGCACGCAGACACTTCCGAGCATCGTCGGAATGCCGAGAGCGCTGGAACTGATGTACACGGGCGACATCATTGGGGCCGAAGAAGCGGATCGCATCGGACTGGTCAACCGGGTAGTCGCGGACGACGACCTGGCGGAAGTGGCGATGGAATTGGCGCAGAAGCTCGCCAGCGGCCCGTCGGTAATCCATGGGCTTACCAAGAAACTGGCCTACTCGTCGGGTTCGCGAACGCTGGAAGAGCAACTCTGGTTGGAAGGTCAGACCAGCATCGTCTCCAGCACGACCGATGACCGGGCCGAGGGCATACAAGCCTTTCGTGAGCGGCGCGAGCCAAGTTTCACGGGGCGCTGACCGGCATGACGAAACGGCTCATGCCTGACGACTTCTACACGACCGACACCGCATCGACCAAGGACGTGGCCAGTCGTGCAGTTTCCGCGTGGAAGCTAGACGGTGAGCCAAGTCTCATCGGGCGTCTGGAGAACTTCACGTATCAGGCCGGCCCGATCGGCCGAGAACGCATCATCCGAGTGACTGAACCCTCTCATCGATCCGTCGCCGAGTTGGAGGCGGAGTTGGATTGGGTGAGCTTTCTGTCGGAACGTGGCATCAACGTGTCAGCGCCGACGGCCTCGGACCACGGCAACTTGGTCGAAACTTTCGAGACCGCAGATGGGCCGTTCTACGTCTCTGTGTTCCCCAAGGCTCCCGGCCGCGCATTCAATTTCCGGCGGGACTGGGAACCGGAATTTCACCGCGCACTGGGGGAGCTCATCGGATCGATGCACGCCGCCACGATGGTGTATTCGCCTCCCGAGGGCGCCCGTAGGCGGATATCATGGGTCGATGAGATCCGAGACGTTGGGCAGTTTATCCCGCGAAACGAATCCGTCGCCAGGAGAGAGTTCGACACCGTCATGGACTGGGCCGAAGGTCTGCCCACGGGTCCCGACCGGTACGGCCTCGTGCACTTCGACTTGCATTTCGCGAACCTGTTCGTTGATCCACCGCACACGATCACTGTTTTTGATTTCGACGACTGTCAATACAACTGGTTTGCATCCGATCTCGCTGTCCCAATATTGCACGCCCTGTTGTCCTTCGAGTTGCCGAGCACGGACCCTTCTCAGCAGGACTGGTTCTACGGCCCGTTGCTGGACGGCTACACCAAACACATGCCGGTGGACGACGAGTGGCTGCGCCGGATGCCGGGCTTCGTCCGCTTGAGGCGTGTCGACCTGTTCGCGTGGATCTGCAAGTTGTTGGACGTCGACAACCTGACAGACGAATGGGACGTCAGGGCCATGCGGCGCATCCGAGAAGGGTTCAACAACCGGGAGCCGCTGTGGTGACCGAGGGGGAGCGCCCAGCCGTCTCAGAGAGTGTGGAGTCGGGCTTAACTCTGAAGGGCCAGAGCGCCAGCCTGAGAGG
>CEPV01093621.1_pt1 | contig 10157 bp, 9 predicted proteins | sample 530451 | NCBI WGS metagenome assembly CEPV01 (sample SAMEA2620097, study PRJEB7988) | marine metagenome | isolation source: saline water (ENVO:00002010), including | reverse complement strand
TCACCAGGCTCATAGGGTATATATTCAATAAAGTTTTTTGTAAATAGTTAAATTGTCTAAGAAGTTATAGAAATTAATATTTTTAATGGAAGTAACAAATATTGAAATTATAGCCTCGACAAGGCCAACACTATCGCAGGTAATTTGGTCGGCATTTATAACCATACTTTTAAGCTTAAAAAGTTATTAGTTTAAATCTGAAAAATTTATCAGTCTAACATTTTTTTGTTTTAAAAAATTACTAAATTCATTACTTAACAAAAAATCTTTTTCATAAAACCTGTTTTTACTAATGTAAAAACTATTGTAGCTTACTTCCTTTTGAAATTTAATTTTATCTATTACTTGATTAGCCGGATGTACGCAAAACTCAATTGTTTTATTTAGATTTATTTTATCTAAATACAGAAAGAGCTCATCCTTTTTAAGTTTACCAGAGTTTAAAATACCAAAAAAATATTCTGGAGATATTAAACTGTTTTTTATTTTCGTATTGCAAATATTAATAATCAAATGTTTTAGATAATTTAAAGACATAATTTTATAAAACATATCTTTAAAGTAAGTTTTTAATATAATTTTTTCATTTACAAATCTTATTTTATTAATTTTAAACTCTTTACCCAAGACGGTTATAATTTTGAATAACCAAGGAGAATGGTGAATATGTTCATGGCTATCAAAGTGAGACAATTTAATTCCATCACTTAAAACCTTTTTGATTTGATCCTTTAGTTCTTCATATACCGCATTTTTTAAATTATTATTTGATCTATAAAAATTTAGCAAAAAATACTTTCTAGCAGATATTTTAAATTCATTATTTTTATCACATATTATATTTGTGTTGTTTTTGTTTAATGCTTTACCTTCTGTTAAATTCAGATGTAATCCATAAAAGTTGTTTGGAAACTTATTAATAACATTCTCTAATGCATGGTTGTAAAATTTACCATTTGCAATTATAGAGGATGAGGTTGCAACTCCTTTATCCAAACATTTTCGTATACTCAAATTTATCTCTTCCGAGATACCTAGATCATCACAAGAAATTATTAATTTTTTCATCAATTTACTTATAATAAATACAAATCTTAATTAATTCAAAAAGAGTTTCAAAATTTCTTTTGAAATCAAAAAAACTAATATTTGAAATCTTCGCAACATTGAAGATGGTTTTTAATGATAAAATTTTTTTTTTTTTTAAAATAAATAACAAAATTAATTCTAAATCAAAAAAAAATCTTTTTGATACGAACTTAATTCTTGAAAAATTTTTTGGTTTGATAAAACCCTTCAGTCCAGCCTGTGTATCTCGAATATTCATTTTAAACCAGGCTCTTAAAAAGTTATTTATTAATACTCCAAAGTAACTCCTGCTCAGTTGATAAAAATTTGATTTATTTTTTTCGAATCTACTGCCAGGCAATCTTCTGTTAATAATGACCATATCATTTTTTTTTAAATTTTTTATTATGTCAGGTATTGAATCAAAATATGGAAGGTCGCAATCAATTAGTATCACATGATTATATTTACAGATTTTAATCCCTCTAATTAGTGAAAAAGACTTTCCGGTATTTTTGGAATTTTTTAACACTTTCAATTTAGGTAATTTATTTTTTAATTCATTCAGCCGCAAACAAGTCTTGTCAGAGCTAAAATCATCAATTAAAATTGTTTCAAATTTTATTTTTAAAATTTTTAATTTTTTATATAGTCTTAAAATGTTTTTTTTGACATATTTTTCACAGTTGTAGCATGGTATAATAAAAGAAATATTCATGATCAATAATGGTTATCGTACATCGCAAACCTAGACACTTTTAAATTTTATTTAAAAAATCATTAAATTATAATTTTGTAAAGAAAAAGTTCAGCTGAGTTATTACATTTCTCGCAAATTGATAATAAAAATTGATTTGATATTGGATATTTTGAAATTACATATTCTGCTCCTAGAAAATTAGCTTCACGAAAATCTATTTTAATTACTTTTGGATCTCCCACAAAAGTGTAAACTCTACCTCCCCAATCATCGTAATATTTTTTCGTTTTAGGATTATAATCTAATTGTTTTTCAATTATTTTTCTGAATTTTAATTTATAACTTAGAGGATATAAACTATGATAGCCGTCAATGACACTAATATCATTCACGACAGCTGCCATCGGATCTAAACCGATTGATATAGTTCTTGAATCACCAACTAAAGATTTAATATATTTGTAGTTTTCGTAATCATAATAACCTTTAAAAGTGTATAAGCTTTTAGAACTTTGTTTAGGATATTGTGCTTTATCTTCTTTAAATTTAATGATGTCCTTAATTAACAAACTATATTTTTGATCATGAAAAGATTTTCTAAGCTGACTTTTTTCTGCAACAGTTAAATTGTTAAAAGATATGAAATGTTTACCTAGCGGAATCATAGATACTCTTATTTGAGCTGTAATAAGAGAAAAAAATATTATTGGATAAATTAAATATTTAGTTCTCTTTATCATTAGTATTGGAGTGACAACAAATAGTAATCCATATAATACAGGAAGTGTGCGGAAAATGTATCTCCAATGTATTGTTTTAAATAATCCCTCTTTAGAATTTCTTATAGAATTTACAAATTCTAAATCTAATATAAAACCAACTGATATTATTAAAAAAATAAGCAGGAGCAGAAGATAAGATATTCTATTTTTAGAAAATAAACTTATTAAAGTTATAAAAAATTGGTAACAAGTAAATGGCAGATAATGAAAAAAATAAGAATTACCTATAATTGTTGGAATTGAAAAAAAACCATTCATCAAACTTTTAAAATTTGTGATTAAATCAGGTGCTTTTATAAAATATGAAGTTCTGAAAGATGGTTCAGAAAATAATTGAGTATAGATCAAGTTTAAATTTGATAAAAAAATAAAAAAAATTAACACGAAAGAGATTTTGAAAAAAAGTTTAAAATTATATTTTTGATATTTTGGGCACAAGATCAAAGATGTAAAAAAAAGAACTGGTATTATGGACATATGTAATGGTAAATCAAAGTTAAGTCCAATAAGTGCAAGAAGACAATAATGTTTCAAACTAAGATTTTTATTTTTTGTGACAAGATAAATTAGGTAGGGGAAAACAGCTATTCCCACACCAAAATGAGTTTTTGCATCTATATAAGAAGCAAACAGACAAGCTATTAAAGCTGAATTAAAGAGTGAACAGTTTAACCTTCTAGATAATTTAAAAAAACAAGTATATGCAATTAATTTGATAAGTATATCTGTTAACCAGTATGCAGTTTCTGTTTCGAAGAATGCATATAGTAATTTTTGTGGTTGTAATATTCCTTTCAAAAAATACCATTTAATTTCTCCTGCTAAAAAAAGATTTATACTTTCAATATCGCCTCTATAAATTCTTCCAATAATGTGATTATAAACAATTTCACTATCCAAAAGATCATGCGGATTTAAGATTAGTTGTCCTACCCAAAAATATGGTATCAAGTAAAATAAAGAAAGAATAAACAGAAAAATTAAATGAACATTAAATTCTTCCTTTTTAATATAAAAATAACTCATTTTTCATATGAATGTTATATTGATTTTTTTTTATTTATATAACACTTCCCTTAATCTACTTTCTAAAGCCAATAAAATAAAACAAAGTTCTTATACTATAAAACGGGCTTGCTATATATGTAAATTATCATACTATAATATATTGAAGAAATAACAAAGTCGTGATGGCAACATAACTGAAAATTTGATTCAAAACCAAACATTATATTTTTTTCATGGCAAAAGTATTGTTAATTAATCCTTCTTATGACGCTAGCTACGGAGGAACCAAGGTTAAAGTGGTCAATCCTATTTATCCTACGCTGGGTCTTTCCACAATTGCAGCTACTGCTTTGCAAAAGGGACATAAAGTCGAAATACTAGACCTTTCGTGGCGACCCTATGACTTTGAATTAATTCGTAACCGAGTACTTCAAACTAAACCTGATATTGTCGGTATCACCGCAACAACTCCTTTTATGAATCAGTTGCGTGACATAAGTGTTTTGATAAAAGATATTTCTAAAAATATTTTAGTTATTGGTGGAGGACCTCACCCAAGCGCACTGCCTGAGGAAACGTTGCATGAAACTATGCTCGACGCTGTGCTTATTGGTGAAGCCGATTATTCTTTCTGCGATATTTGTGATGGTTATCCTTTATCTGATATTTTAGGCATTTTCTATCGAGATGATGATCAAATCTTTTCCACAAAGCAACGCCCGCTTATAACAAATCTTGATGAATTGCCAATGCCAGCTTGGCACCTTTATAATATCACTGACTATCACAAAATATCACGCCTTCTTTGCAAAAGACTTCCGATGACCACAGCTGAATTTTCACGTGGTTGTGTATACCGTTGTGATTTTTGTGCTAGCAAAATTACGATGAGTCTCGGCTATCGAAAAAAGTCACCAGAACGCTGTGCAGAAGAAGTACAACATTTGTACGACCTTGGGTATCGTGAATTCATGTTAGCTGATGATATCTTCACTTCTGACCAGAAATGGGCAAAGCAAGTTTGCGATGCGATTTATCGCAAGAACGTTGACATAGTTTGGACATGCACTAACGGCATTCGGGTGGAAAGTGCTGACGATAGCCTTTTCAAATCTTTAAAACAATCAAAATGTTATCGTGTTTCTTTTGGATTTGAGTCAGGTAATGACGAAGTATTAAAGGCATTTGGCAAAGGTGGTCGCGCTACCGTAGAACAGGCGAGAAAAGCTGTTAAAATGGCTAGAGATGCCGGCATAGATAGTAACGGTTATTTTATGGTTGGACTTTCGACCGATACAGAAAAAACTATGCAGGAAACAATCGAATTTGCACGCACAATTCCTGTGGACATGATAAAATGTAGTATCTGTATCGCTTTTCCAGGTACCAAAATGTTTAATGATTACATTGACAAAGGACTTGTTCGTTCATTCGATTGGGATGAATACATGATCTACACCGCTAAGAATTTATTTACTCATGAAAATCTGAGCTTTGACGTTATACAGCGTTATATGAAAAAATTTTTTATTCGCTGTATACTATTTAATCCCAGTTTTATTATACGTCGTATTATCAGAGGAATTCGTACTGGAGAATTTTTTTGGGATGCATATTACGCAATAAAGTTTTACCTATTACCAACTACGGGCAATGAGACTAAATCTAATTATTACGCCAAAGAACGCTGGCCACAATATGATTTCAAAAATCGTCCACCCAAACCTGCGCATTATCAAATTGCAAGAAAAAGCCAGCCCAAAGTGAAGAAAAAGTTGAATATAGAAATGCAAAGATAAAACAAAAAATTTGATAAATTACGGCCTCCTAATTATATTAAAGTCTATATATTTTAAAGTATTTTAAGAGCCAAATTGATCTTAGATAATACTCTTTATAAGATTTTTTAACCAAGCTTTTTAAATTTTCGGTGCTTAGATTTTTATGCTTAAACACTAATTGCCATTGTGTAAAATCTTCAAATTTTTTTGTTAAAATTTTATTTTTGTATTCTGTATCATAGATTGGGGTTCCAGGATACGGTGTGAAAATACTGAACTGAGAATAAGTTGCGTTAATTTGTTTTGAAAAATTAAGAGTATCTAAACAACTTTTATAATTATCTGTTGGCATTCCATAAATGAACATAGTTTTTACTTTGATTCCAATTTTTTCAATTGCTTTTACCAAATCTAGCTCTTTCTCTTTTTTGATTGAAAATCTTTTACAGTCTTTTAACACTTCCTCTGATGAGGACTCAATGCCTACTTCTACATATCTCAATCCTGCAGAATATAATATTTTGGCAAGATGTAAATTTAAATTATTAAGATGAGTTTCAATTCCAAATTTTATTTTTAAATCTCTTTTTTTCAACTCATTACATAGCTCTTCTGTTTGTGGATTATTGATAGAGAAAACTGGATCTCTAAATAAAAAACTATTAATATTATATTTTTCTTTCCATAATTTTATTTCTGAAATTATATTTTTAACCGACCTCCTTCTAACTGTTCTTCCTTGTTGAGTGGGATATGTGCAATAATTAAAGCAAGAGTAAGGACAACCTCTTGAGGCTAAAATAGGAATTGTTTTTCCAAATTTATTTATAAAAAAAGCTTTTGGTCCGCCTGAATTAAAAAATGTTTCCCAAGAAGGAAAAGGTAATTCGTCAAGGTTTTTACCCGATGCACTTTTTAGTATCCCTCTTTTTTTTTCTTTAATTAGGCTATTAATATCTTCTCTTAATAAAAAAAATTCTGGTTCTCCAGAAATAACAAAATCAGATTCTTTCAAATATAAATTCGGAACTGTCGTGCAGAAAGATCCAATTACCCCAGTATAAATTTTTTTTTCTTTTAATTTTTTTAAAACTTGTAATTCAGTTTCATGACAAACAATAGATGACGTAACTAAACACAAATCAGCACTATTTACTAAATTTATGTCGTTTTCGTAAAATACATCGTAGCCTTTTTTTTTTAGAACTGATATTGAGTATGCTACATAAAGGGGTGGATATTGAATAAGTTTTTTAACAAAATATGATAAGATTAAATTAAAAAAATTATCACCAAATTCATTTGAAGTACCATAGCCTCCCGCTTGATCTTTGTTTATTTTTGAATTACTTTTTTTATATGGATCTAAAATAATTATCTTCATTATAATTTAAATTCAGTTTGAATTATATCATAGTCATTTTTATTAATATGATTTAAAAAATCTGAATCTTCAAACTTCTGAAGATAATAAGATTTGTAAAAAAAATTTTTAATAAATGAAGGAAATAATTTAAAATATTTTGAGGGTATTGATACTATAACCTTTCTTTTGTTTCTATTATTTATTTCATTTACAATTTCATAAAAAGAAATTTTTTTATTTCCACAAATTATTATCTTTCTCTTATTCTCTTTTTTATTTAATGAAATTTCTAAAATTTTTTCCGCCAAAAATGAACAATTGATTGGATAAAAATAATTACCTGGATTAAATACTGGCACAAAAGGTATTTTGCTAGACAAAATATTTTCAAGGTCACTATATGAACCCTTGGTCTTATCTAAAATTATATCTGGGTAAATTGAAACAATTTTTCCTTTGTTAAATATAATTTTTTCAGAATTTTTTTTTGATAAACTGTATTTATCTATTGAATTTTTAAATATCCTTGTAGAACTGATATTTATAAAAGTACTATGTTCATTTAGTTTAAATAAAGATTCTTGAAACAAAATAGGAAAGCAACTATTGAAATAAAATTCTTCATGATTTTTGGGTTTCAATGAAGCCGCACAATTAATGATTGTGTCAACATGCTTGTTTGAAGTCAAAAATTCATTTACATGTTTAGAATAAAAACTTTTCAAATTCCTGTCCATTTCGGTAGGTCTTGGAATTTTAAATTTAATGAATTTAATTTTTTTTTTTTCAAGTAATTTAGTTAATTGGCTTCCCAGATGTCCTGAAGAGCCTGTAACACAAAACAGTCTTTGATTTAATTGATAATTCATATTCTTTAATTAATATATTAAATTACTGTATTAATAAGAAAAGCTACAGCCTGATTGTGATCAGATTGTGATAAGAATTACTCTAGCATCCAAAAATGGTGGGTGTGATAAGAATTGAACTTATGACCTCTACGATGTCAACAAAGCGTCCCGAATAAAATCGATCGCACATGGCATAATTCTAAACGATTTTCCTTTAACGAGAAAGAAAAGATGTAGTGAACAAGAGCGGGGTATCGCATTTATTGGGTGCCGCATGGGTGCCGCAAGGTAAATGTTTCCCATTTGTACAATGAGACACGCTCGATGACATGAGTTTGTTTTCTGCTTCTGATAAATAGTGAAAGGAAAATAAAAATGGAAGAAATAAAGCTTAAGAAAAAAATAAAAGATACTAGAGTTCACTTGAGCGACAAATTATGTAGAGGTTTGCCGATCAAGGACAGACCATATTCAGAAGGCGACGATACTGTAATTGGTTTGAGGATATACGTTTTCCCAGGCGGCTCTAAAATCTTTTGGTTCAATTATACCGAACGAGATACCAGGAAAAAATATAAAGAGCGGTTAGGAAATTTTCCTACTATCAATTGTGTGCAGGCAAGAAATAGAGCGAAGGTTATCGCTGGCGATGTAATGCAAGGTAAATCATCTTCACAGATAAGAAGGGATCGACAAACTGAATTATCTGTTAAAGAATTGATGGAAGAGTTTGTTAAGGCAAAATTAAAGCTGCCAAAATATAAACCTTCTACACAAAAGCGGTGGGGACATTTCAACAATGCCTGGATATATAAAAAGACCGAAGATAAGGAAATCCGTACAATGTTTGCAAAGTCTAAAATAGACATTGGCGACAAAAAGCTGTCGCAGGTTAATAAAGATAATCTGCAAGAGTTTCACAGGTTTGTTGGCTCGAAGTCTCAAAGCGCTGCCAATACTTTGATCGAAATGTTGAGTGTTATTTTAAATCATGCAGTTGAAAAAGATTACATTTCCGAAAACCCTGTTAAATTTAAGACAGAGGATTTGTTTTTGAAGCGCGAAGATAATCGCCGCCTAACTCGAACACAAATGGATTCTGTGTTGGATCGTACTCGTAAATATGATGAGAGAAGTAAATCCAATCCAAGACTTAATCTTGATTATTACAAAGAAAAAAGATTATCCGTAGTTCCGTGTTGTGTGATTGCTTTTGCATTATCAACACCGCGAAGATATCGCAGCGAAGGCGCTGCTTTATGTTGGGACCAAATATCCTTCCATGAAAAAAAAATCTTTTTTGGAGACAGTAAAGTCGGACAGAAAGAATATAAGCTAGGACCTAAAGCGTTGAAGCTACTAAAAGCGATTAGAAATGAGCGGTTTAATAAAGGCAGCCCATTTATTTATAATGATGAAAGAAGTAAATACGTTTTTCCATCTGCCAATTTTGGCAAGATAAATAATATGGGGAAGAAAAATACAAAACCCTACGTTTGGAATATTAGAAAGACTTGGGCGTCAATTTTAAAGTCTTTAAATATTAAATATATTCCCATGTACAACTGTCGCCATTCCGTTTTGACCGATGCATTGAGTAAAACTAAAAGCATTCCTATTGTTGGGGAGATGGCAGGACACAGTAAGAAATCGGGCTACAAACAAACATTAAGGTATGCCCAAATTCTAGACAAAGATGTTGAGAAAGCATTGCTGCTTATCGACGGGGAAGAACAAGAAGAACCAAAAGTCTTAAAGATTAAGGAAGCAGTTTAACAAATGGAAATTGTTGCCCGTGTAGTGTAAATTAGCTGCATGGGCAAACTCGATCAACTTGATCCGAACAGTTGGGCTGACACCATCGAATGGTGCAAACAGTATGGTGTAAAATCTAAAGATGTTTTCGATTGGGTATCTAAACGCTTAATAAATAAAACTGATCCGCGGACATTGGAAATTGGTTGTTTGGTTTATGATAAGTTGGAACTGAATAAAAGAAAGAAAAAATCGCGACGTCTTCCAACAAGAGCCGTTATTTTACATTTAAGAGACGAAATAGAAAGTATTAGTAAAAGGAAATTAACTGATTTACAATTATATCGAGTTGGCAATAAAGCTTTAGAAAGAACACCGAAGTTTTTGTTTTGGGATAAAGAATTCCGAAAAAAATTATTTGAGTAAAGGGACTTTAGCTCATCAGTAGAGCGCTGCATTGACATTGCAGAGGTAGTAAGGGCAGCACTTACAAGTCCCACCAAATAGTTTCCCATTTGCCAATTGAGATACACCCACAACATTGACCGCAACTTTCCGCATGCTACAACGCCAATATGAATTCAGGACAAATAAAATTATTGGAAACTAGAAAATTCTTACGAGAAAAAGAAGTTTCAGATATTTATGGAATTAATCGAAATACCTTACGAAGACAAAGATGGGGAGATTATGGGATTCCATTCCAAGTCTTCAACAGAAAAAAAGGAACTAATAGAGGTGGGACAATTCTATATTTAATAGATGACATTGAAGCAGCAATGCAAAAGAAGATTCCAACGAGGAAGCTATGATCGTAAGTAAAAACATTCGTCGTGGCGATCGAGA
>CEPV01008114.1_pt1 | contig 10170 bp, 8 predicted proteins | sample 530451 | NCBI WGS metagenome assembly CEPV01 (sample SAMEA2620097, study PRJEB7988) | marine metagenome | isolation source: saline water (ENVO:00002010), including | reverse complement strand
TAAACCTGTAAAAATTTATAATTTTTTTGAAGATAAACCTCATTATTGATTTTTTTTAGAATAAAGGAATTAAATTAATCGATTTATTTTTAACCAATTTATTAGAATAAAAATATTCCATATTTTTTTATGGTTATTTGATCTGTTATCTAGATGAGGTTTAATAACATTTAGATAAAAATAATCATAATCTAAAAATCCCGTTTTATTAATGGTATCTTTATTTAAAGTATCAAAAATTAAATCTTTAAGTTCTTTTTTGATCCAAATAGCCATAGGTACAGTAAATCCCTTTTTTTGATTTTTGTAAGTGGAATTATTAATTGTTTCCTTTAAAAATCTTCTAAGAATTAATTTTGAGAAATTATAATTTAGCTTAAGATTTTTTGGGAAACTATTTGTAAAATTAAATAAATCAGGATCTAGAAATGGGCTTCTTGCTTCAATAGAATATTGCATATTTGCCTTGTCAGTATGATTGCAAATTAAATTTGATAGATAATGTTTTTGATATTGAATTAACAGTTGATCATATTCGTTATCAGAATCTGTAGATTCAATAATTTGATTAATATAACTATATATTTCATTTTCTAAATACGATTTTGTTTCTGAAATTTTGGTATTTCTCGCAATATTAAATATTTCCTCAGGTAAAAAAGAACCAATCCATCTAGCATTAGAATATTTTTTGTCAAAACCTAGTGCTTTTGAAAATATTTTTATTTTATGTGACGTTCCCATATAAGCAAAGCTATCTGGAATGAGTGTAGAAATGTACTTTATTGATCTGGACAGTATAGAAAATTTGTTTATAAATTTATAAAGCCAATATTTTTGAAATGGCTCATATCCCATTAAAAGTTCATCACCTCCATCACCACTTATAACTACCTTAAAACCATCCTTTGAAACAAAGTTAGAAATAAAACTAATTGCAACGAAACCAAGGTCGGCTAATGGTTCATCTATATTATTTATATTATTTGATAATTCCGAAACAAAATCTGTATCTTCCAAGTTATATGTTGTTAATTTTAATTTAAGTTTTTTTGATGTATCAGTTGCAAGTAAATTTTCATTAAAGGTTTTATTTTTAAATTTTAAATTAAATGCACTTATGTTTTTACTATTTAAAATTTTTCTTGATATACAGGCTAAAGTTGTTGAATCGACTCCACCACTTAAATATAAAGCTATTGGAACATCGCTTCTTAAATGTTGTTTTGTAGAAATGATTAGTTTATCCATAAATAGATCATAATAATCTTTGGGACAATGTTTGTGTTTTGATACTCTTAAGTTCCAATATATTTTTTTCATAATTTCTCTTTTTTTAATATCAAAAATTAAATATTCTGATGGCAATAATTTGTAACAATTATTAAGTGGCGTACTATCCCCGACGAAAGAATCATAATGCAAATAATTAATGATAGATTTAATACAAATTTCTTTTTCGATTTGAGGATTGGAAATTAGAGAAGTTAATTCTGATGAAAAAATAAAATTTCCATCATTATAATAATAAAAAAAAGGTTTTTGTCCAAAATGATCGCGCGCACATAAAATTTGCTTCCTTTTTTTGTCATAAATTGCAAAAGAAAACATTCCTTTAATTTTTTGTAAAAGTCCAATCCCCCATTTAATATATGAATTAAGCAATACTTCAGTGTCACTACTGGTAAAGAAAACAAAACCCTCATCTGTTAATAGTTTTCTTAGTTCAATAAAATTATAAATTTCTCCGTTAAAAACTATTACATATTCTTTTTTTTTATCAAAAAATGGTTGATTGCTCCTTGAATTTAAATCTATAATTGCAAGTCTTTTATGCGCAAAAGAAACATCATCGTCATGATAAAAACCTTCGCCATCAGGTCCTCTGTGGGATAATTTATCATTCATAATTCTCAAAACATCTTCTTTATGACCTAAATTATTTTTAAGAGAAAATCCCGCTATTCCACACATATTAATTTTTATAGTAACCTTTTTTTAATCTATAAAAGAAATATATAAACTCAGGGAGAGCAAAAAAAAGTTTTCTGGACATTCCATATTTTGTGAAACCAAACATTCTTTTTTTATGCATTATCGGAAAAGTTTTTATTTTTTTTGCATCATTATCAATTGAAATTATAGGCAAATATCTGTGATCATTATGTGTTAAATTTTTAGTTGGTATATATTTCCTCTTATAACATACCAAGCTTGACGAATAATTTTTGAGCTTTTTTTTAACCAATAAACTTATCAATTTATTGTACAGAAAAGTAAGTACTATCATATAAATGGAATGTTTTCTTAATTTTCTCTCAGTTAATACTAAATCGTACCCTTGTAATATAAATTTTGAAATGCGTAATAAATGTTTTGGTTCATCTTGGTTATCGGAATCCATGCGAATAAAATATTCACTTTTGAACTTTTTTAAATATTTTTTATAACAGTATGTTTGGCCATATTTTCTGCTATTTTGTAATAGAAAAATATGTTTATATCTTTTTTTAAATTTATTAACTACTTGATATCCGCTATCCAAAGAACCATCGTCAACGAATATTAATCTGAACTTATTATCTTTAATTTTTTTTACAATTTTCAAAATTTTTGGTACTAGAATTTGTAAATTTAGATATTCGTTGTTAAAAGGAATTACGATGTCAATAAATTTTCTTGGTTTATTCATCTAAGTAATATAATTATTAAAAACAAACAATATATATATATAGTATTGATAAGACATGAATCAAATTGCATTATTTAAACCCACACTAACTAATAACGATTACAAAACAATTAAAAAATCTTTGAAAACCGGATGGCTTACTCATGGGCCTAATAATCTTAAATTTGAAAATAATTTTTGTAAACTTATAAATGTCAAGTATGCAATCTCGATGAATTCATGCACAAGTGCTTTGGAATGTGCACTTAAAGTAATCAAAAAAAAAGGTGAAGTTATCATTCCTAGCTGGACTTGGGTTTCGACAGCAAATGCTGTGTTAAATACTGACAACACTCCAGTATTTGCTGATGTTGATATTAATTCAAGAAACTTAACATATGAAAGTATAAAAAAATGTATATCAAAAAAAACTATAGCTGTGATAGTAGTTCATTATGCTGGCCTTCCTTGTGAAATGGATAAAATTGTTTCGTTAACTAAAAAAAAAAAAATTGAACTTATTGAAGATAGTGCAGAAACTTTGGGAGGTACATGGAAAAAAAAATATACTGGCTCATTTGGAACTGGTTGTTTTTCATTTTTCCCAACAAAGAACATAACTACTTCTGAAGGAGGAATGTTAACAACTAATAGTAAAAAGAAATATGTGCAAATTAAAAAAATGATAGCTCACGGGATATCCAAAAGTAAAAAAAAACATTTTTGGAATAGAGAGGCGGATTTACCGGGTCATAATTATAGATTGCCAAATCATCTTGCTGCCTTGGGAATATCGCAATTAAACAATCTAACAAAATTTAATAAAAAAAGATTAACAATTGCAAAAATATATAATAACTTTTTTGAAAAATTTACTGATGTATTTACTACGCAAAAAGTAAATAATAATTTGACTCACTCATATCAAATGTACTCAATTTTATTGAAATCAAAATATAGAAATAACTTATTATATCATTTGAAAAAATATAAAATCGAAGCATCCGTTCATTTTGATCCTCCTTTACATTTGCAAAATTATTTAAAAAAATATAGAAAAAAACTTAAAAATACAGAAAAATTATCTAAGGAAATTATAACTTTGCCTATATATCCTAAACTAAATCGTAACGAATTAAATAGAATATTAAATAGCATTAAAAATTGGTATAAAAAAAATAAAAAATGAAAACTGCTTTAGTTACTGGTGGCTTGGGTTTTATTGGATCAAATCTTGTTAAAATTTTACTTAAAAGGAAAATAGTTTCAAAATGTATCCTTTTAGATTCTTTTTCAGGATTTATTAATCCACTCAAAGATAACTTTTCTGATTTACGCAAATATAGATTTAATGATAAAAAAAACATAATCGTTGAACGTGGTGATGCCAAGGATTTTAGATTAGTTTATAAAATTTTAGATTTATATAAACCAAGTTTAATATTTCACACAGCTGCTATCCCATTAGCTAAAATTGATAATTTGAATGCTAATGAATCCAAAAAAGGTTCTGTTGATAGTACATCAAATATTTTAGAATCTTTAAATTTTTTTCAAATTAAAAATAAAATTAAAATAAATAGATTTGTATATTTTTCTTCTAGTATGGTTTATGGAGACTTTAAAAAAAATATAGCCAGCGAAAATGATAGTTTGAATCCAAAAGAAATTTATGGAACCATGAAATTAGCAGGTGAAATTGTTACAACAGGTTTATGCTATTATTATAAAATTCCATACACTATAATTAGACCATCCGCTGTTTACGGCCCTACCGATATGAATAATAGAGTAAGTCAAATTTTCATTCAAAAAGCCTTAAACAATCAAATTATAAAAATACAAGGAAGAAATGAAAAACTTGATTTTACATATGTGGAAGATTTGGCTAAGGGATGTATTTTGGCCGCCACTAGTAAAAAAGGTGTTAATCAAGTTTTTAATATTACTCATGGCAAAGCCGAGACGCTTTATAAATTTGTCAAAACATTGTCAAAACATTATAAAAATTTAAGGTATAAAATTGACAAAAGAGATAACTTTAGACCCAAGCGTGGAACCTTATCAATTAAAAAAGCTAAAAAACTCTTGAATTATAAACCTGATTATAGCTTAGACAAAGGAATAAAAAAGTATCTTGAATTTATAAATTCTGTTAAAAAAAAGTGAGTTTACAGATTAAAATAAAATAAATATCTGCATTTATCTTTTTTATTAAAATTAAAAACCATTCCCTCTAAGTTTGTTTTATGGTCCGGAATTAAATAAATTTTTTTTGTTAATTTTTGCCATCTATAAAATTTATAAAAATTTACTTTATTCACCTTACAAATAAGAAAAGATGGTTTTTTAAATTTTAATATAATTTTATTATTAAATTTCATCATTTTAGATGCATAAAAAAGATTTCTGAATTCCTTTTTAAGAATTAAAGTAGAAAATAGTGTATACTTCATTTCTTTAATATCATGTTTGGAATTATATTTTCTAAAAGATCTACTTCCTAAAAATGTATAACCTATAATTTTTCCATTCATTATCATTAAATTATGAACATCATTGATCAAGACTCTTTTTTTAAACCAACTTATCTGAGATTTGCGACCATATTTCCAATAACTATCTTTAAGGCTTATAATTTGATTTATTTCTTTCTTATTTAATTTTGATGTCTTTAATGATTGAAATTTCATTTTTTTAATTTAAATTAAATTTAATGTTACCATTTATTAATTCAAATAAAAATTTATTTACTTTTCTATTCTTTTTTATATTTCTAATTATTGGTATCTCAATATTTCCACACTATGGAATATCAATTGATGAGGACAATACTAGATTGAATGGTTTCATTTCTTTGAAGTATATCATTGAATCTTTAGGACTAAATAATCAAATAAAAATTGACAGTATGGTTGGTATTCCAACCATGTCTGAGTGGAAAGAACAAGGTCATGGAGTTGTATTCGATTTACCAACAGCCTTTATAGAATTATTATTTAATATAGACGATAGTCGCGATTATTTTTTAATGAGACATTTTGTTACTTTTGTATTTTTCTTTATTGGTGTGTGTTTTTTTTATTTGTTAATAAAGAATAGATACAACTCTTCTCTATTTGCTATCATAGGAACAAGTTTTTTGATTTTAAGTCCACGAATATTCGCAAATAGTTTTTTTAATAATAAAGATATAGTATTTATGTCTTTATTTATTGTTAGTTTGTTTTTTGCTACAAATTTTTTAGTTAAACCAAATCTAAAAAACGCAATAAGTTTTTCACTTATATCCGCACTTACTATAGACACGAGAATATTAGGTATCATCATGCCTGCTCTTGTTTTAACTATTTATATAATTGATATATTTAATAATAACGGATTTATAAAAAGTAAATTAAGACTTCTCGTCCTAATTTTAATAGTTCTTCCATTTTTTATAATAATTTTTTGGCCATACCTATGGGAAAATCCATTAAATAATTTTTTTCAAGCATTTAAAATATTAAGTAAGCATGATGTTTATGTATTTAATTTATATCAAGGTGAGTATATAAATGCAAAAAATGTTCCTTGGCATTATCCATTAATATGGATTTTTATTACCACGCCTCTTATGTATATAATTTTCTTTATATTAGGATTTATTATAATTTCTTTGAGATTGATTAATAGAATAATTAAAATTGAAGAAAATGACATATGGAAAGGAAAGCATGAATTAATAGATTTATTGTTTTTTTCAACCTTTTTTGCTCCTTTGTTAATAATTATTTTTTTGAATTCAACTTTATATGATGGGTGGAGACATTTATACTTTATATATCCTAGTTTCTTACTAATTTCTTTAACCGGTTTTAGTTATATAAAAATAAATTATTTTAAAAAAAAAACAAATTTATTAGTTGTTTTAATTTTTTTATTAATCACACCAACTTTAATATGGATGGTAAAAAATCATCCATACCAAAATATTTATTTTAATATGTTAGCAGGTAAAAATTTTTATAAAAATTATGACATGGATTATTGGGGTTTGTCTAATTACGGTGCACTAAATTACATAGTCAAAAATGATAGTAAAAAGACTAAAGTTGCACATATAGGAACAACCGATTTATTTATTAGTCAAATTTTTCTAGAAAAAAAATACAGAAACCAAATATCTTTAACCAATAATATTAAAGACGCTGACTATATAATTAACAATTATCGCAATTGGTTAGGAAAAAAAAATAATATTAATCTTTCAAAATCAAACAATTATACAAAATTTTATGAGATAAAAATTGATGATATGCCTATAAATACAATATTTAAAAAAAATGAAAAATAACAATGTAAGGGAAAAAACTATTAAAGATTTCGATGATCAATGGAATCTGCAAGGTGATCTAAATGAAGATTATTGGGCTTCTGATCAAATACTTTTTGATCAGTTTACTGACATATTTTCTGTTGAAGAAGTCAGAAACAAAACGATTGCTGATGTTGGGGCTGGAACTGGACGAGTTCTAAAAACTTTATTTAAATATGATCCAAAAAAGGTATATGCCATTGAACCTTCTAATAGTGGAATAGAGCAAATATCAATTAACATGAAAGATCATAAAAATTTAAGCATAATAAAATCTGATGGTTTAAAATTTAAAATACCTGAATTATGTGATATAATATTTTCTTTAGGAGTTATTCATCACATTAAAAATCCAACCGATATACTAAAAAATATAAGAAATGGTTTAAAGCCAAAAGGAAAAATTGTTATATGGGTGTATGGATATGAAAATAATGTTGGTTATATTTTGATCTATAAAATATTATCTCTTATAACAAAAAAATTACCTAACAAGCTACTTTACAAATTTGCCGCCTTACTAAATGTTTTACTTCTTCCATATATTTTTTTGTGCAAGTTTATTAATTTACCACTTAGAAGATATTTCAATGAAGTCTTTAGTAAATTTGGTTGGAGAAAAAGAAACGATGCTGTTTTTGATCAATTGAATCCTGCTTATTCAAAGTATTATAAAAAAAAAGAAATTGAAAAAGAATTAACCGACGCTGGATTTGTAAATCTAAAGTTTAACCACAGACATGGTTATAGCTGGACAGTAGTTGGTGAAAATAGCTAATTTATAGGAATTTTGAATTTTTTAAACTTTTATCAATTTCTGCTATATGTTTATGTGAACTGGAATCAGTAGCTGAATAAGATTTTTCTTTTGGAAAATGATTTTTTATTAATTCCTCAATTAAATTAAGATTTTTGATATATTTTTTTCTTTGAATTGTAGATCTCCAAAATTTAATTATACCTAGTTTCCAACATAACCAACCAGTTCTACCTGGTAACTCTGTAAAATCCATATGCATTAAACCGATAATACCTCTTTTTATCAACCATAATGTCCGAAAAAAGAATAGTAATAAATAATGTTTGGTTTGTTTTATTGTATATGGTTGAACACGTTTCAATAAAAGTTTGAACATCCATTTGGGAGGTTTAAAAACTGTAAGCACATAAACCATAACGTTAGCGAGTGTAGGTTCAACCTTTAAATAACCTTTGGTAATATCTTTATGAGAAATATTTAATTTTTCTAAATCATCAGCCAATTTTGTGTTGGGTATAACACTAAGTCCATAAACTAATAAAATAAAAGGACGTGGCAAATCATATAAAAGCTGTAAAGTATCAATTACATCTTGTTTGGTTTCAATGGGATTATCTAAAATTATATCATAGGTTGGTGGTTTCATATATTTAGAAAATTCAGAAATAATTGTTGCTGTTTGCATAATAAGACCTGGTCTATTTGGTCTTTTATAAAATTTTAATATTCGATCACTTCCGCTTTGGATGCCCATTCGCATTCCAATCATACCACCAGATGTAAGTATCTTCATTTTGTTACGTTTAACATATCCAGGAATGATCCCTGATAAACTAAACGGAAGATTAATCTCTTTTTTCCATTTTATAGAAAATTCACGTAAATATTCTACAGGAAGAGCAATAAATCCATCATCCATAAATTGAACATTAGATATATAGGGTTGTTTTTTCAATGCAGATTTTACTTCTCCAATAATGTATTCAACAGAAGGATATCTAAGTTTTCTATAGAGTGGATCGTTTTCAGAAAAAAGTGAATTTGCGCAGTAAGTACATTTAAAGGGACATCCTATAGCCAGAATAGTGTGATAAGAAATTCCAGTTAACAAAATATATTCAGAATTTGTCATTGGAACAAATCCTAATTTTTTCTTATAAAGAAACTCATTTTCAGCATAAAGCGGGTAAGGAAAATTTTCCATATCACCAGGTTGTTGAAGTTTTCGAAAACCGTTTTTAATAATTTTATTTTTTTTATTGAACCAAAAATTGCTAGTTTTTAAATAGTCATTAGAATTTGTATAGGCTAACACAAATTCTTTGAATGAATATTCTCCTTCACCAACACAAATAGCATCTACATGTTTAATTGCATCTTCAGGATAAACGCTTGGATGGATTCCTCCCCAAACAATATATATTTTTTGATTAATCTCACGAATAGATTTAACAATTTTTTTTGTTAATTCGGCAAAAGGAGTCATTGATGAAAAACACAACATCTCAGCTTTTGATAAATGCTCCGCTATTAATCTTATATCTTTTTGTGGTAATTCACTATTGGTGTTTCCAAAATTGACAATGGCATCAATACGCGAATACATATTCGATGGTGTTACATAACAGACTTCTACATCTGAATGTATGGCTTTAACAAATGAAGCCATTTTTCTAAAACCTATAGAAATAACACCATTTTCAACAGAGCAAAAAATTATTTTCATATAAATACCTAGTTTATTATATTAAATGTTGCGTAGTAAAATTAAACTATTACTTGTTTTCGAAATCAAATTTGTCTCATATTAAAGACGTTTTAAAAGATATTGCTTAATTAATAGTAGATGGCGGAGAGAGAGAGATTCGAACTCTCGGCACATGTTTCCACGTGCGGTCATTTAGCAAACGACTGGTTTAAACCACTCACCCACCTCTCCTAATGATCTATTTACCTTTATTTTAGTTGGTTTTCAATTTATTGATAGCACTAATTCATGAAAAAAAACATTTTATATGGAATTTTGTTCGGAACGAGTGCTTCGTTGTGGTGGGGAATTATAGGAGTTTTTTATTTTAAATTTGTTTCTTTTGCAGGTCCTATTGAACTAGTTGTTCATAGAACAATATGGACTTCTTTTTTACTTCTAATTACCACAACATTATATTCAAAATGGCACGATACAATTTTAATTTTAAAAGATTTAAAAAAAACTTTACCCTTATTATTAACTGGAATATTGATTTTTGCTAATTGGTTAACTTGGATCTACGCTGTTGTAACAAATAAACTTATCGATGCTAGTTTTGGCTATTATATAATGCCAATTTTAAGTGTTTTTTTTGGAATATTGTTTTTAAAAGAGCCTTGTAATAAACAAAA
>CEPV01023923.1_pt1 | contig 10180 bp, 12 predicted proteins | sample 530451 | NCBI WGS metagenome assembly CEPV01 (sample SAMEA2620097, study PRJEB7988) | marine metagenome | isolation source: saline water (ENVO:00002010), including | reverse complement strand
TCGACCGCGGAAGTTAGCACCGGGCAACAAGCCCGGTTTGCTAAAATTGGGCCATGATAAGAATTTCTCGCACCCTCATTTGGTTTTTCGTTTTTTTCTCCCACACCGCTGTTGCGCTTGAGTCGGACCGGAACCAGAGCGTGCTGGTTGAGGCCGATGAAGTCGAGATGGACTTTTCCAGCGGCACCCGGATCTACCGGGGCAATGTCTCTGTCCGGCAGGGAACCATACGGATTCTCGCAGACCAGATCGAACTCTTTTATAAAGGTGAGCAACTGGACCATGGCATTGCCACAGGCAACCCCGCCGTATTCCGCCAGCGGCCGGATGGAAAAGACCATGACGTGATCGGTACCGGTCAGCGGATTGAGCTCGACGAGATCAACAACATCGTCACCTTTATCAACAATGCCCGGCTTCGACAGGGCGGCGATACCATAGAGGGTGACCGTATCGTCTACGATATGGCCCGTGACCGGATGACCGTGCGCGGCGAGACCCGCTCAACGCGGGAGGGCGAAGATGCGGATACCGTCCTTCCGAAAAAAGACGGTGAGCGGCCACGAATAGTGCTCCAGCCCGACGAGGTGAACGCCGGCGGTGCCGAGGTCAGTAATCGCGCTGCTGGGGCCACTCCGGGACCGGTAAAATCCGAACAGGCCTATATTGGTGCGACCGGGGCACCGGTCTTTGCCGCACAAAGCGTCACCGCGGCATCCCTTGGGACCCTGGCGGCCGGCACACCGGTCCGGGTGCTGCGCATCGAGGACGGCTGGGCTGAGATCAACGCACCCCGAGGCGTGCGGGTCTGGATTTACGGAAAATTTGTCTCCGCCGGTACCGGCCCCGCAACCGTGACGGGCTCGGCCGTCAGGCTGCGATCCATCCCGTCAACCGGCTCGGGGTCTACCGTCCTGGGTGAGGTCAACAAGGGACGCCGTGTCCTGGTACTGTCGATCAAAAACGACTGGAAAGAGATCGAAGCGCCTGCTGACATCAGGGCGTGGGTTCCCTCGGCACGGGTCCAACCTTCAGAAGACCCGGAGCGCTGGGAAAAAGACTGGCGCGAGTCTGCCAAAAAGGCTGCCGGCGGTTAGGCAGTCAATCAGTCCCAAGGCGGTCGCGACGGGATACGGATCCATGAGTACACTCACCACCCAAGGCCTGGTCAAGCAGTTTGGCCAAACCACAGTCGTGGACGATGTCGATATCGCTGTCAGTGGCGGTGAAATCGTCGGCCTGCTCGGCCCGAACGGCGCTGGAAAAACGACCTGCTTCTACATGATTTGCGGCCTCGTACGCCGGGATGGGGGTACGATCCTGCTCGACGGGGAGGATATCAGCGGGCTGCCGATGCACCAGCGTGCACGCAAAGGCATCGGATACCTGCCCCAGGAACCTTCCATCTTTCGCCGCCTCACGGTGCGGGACAACCTGCTCGCGGTGCTGGAAGCCGTCCCGGGACTCGACAGCGATGCCCGCCATCAGCGGGTGGATGAGATGCTCGAGAAGTTCGGCATCACCCATAAGGCCTCCGACTATGGCTACAGCCTCTCCGGCGGAGAAAGACGCCGGGTTGAGATCGCCCGGGCCATTTCGCTCCGGCCATCGTTCATGCTGCTCGATGAGCCCTTCGCCGGCATTGACCCCATCTCGATCATCGACATTCAGAAACTGATCCGCGATCTTCGGGACATGCAGATCGGGGTCCTGATTACCGACCACAACGTCCGCGAGACACTCGGTATCTGCGACCGCGCCTACATTCTGACCCAGGGCCGGGTCCTGACAGAAGGAAGCTCAGAGCACATCCTGGCCCACGACGAGGTCCGCTCGGTGTATCTGGGAACCGGTTTTCGCCTTTAACTGACAGCGCGGTACCAAAGTTGAAACAGACGCTTCACATCCGGCAGGGCCAACGCCTGCAGCTCAGTGCCCAGCTGCAGCACTCGATTCGCCTTTTGCAACTGTCCCGTGAAGAGATTGAACAGGAGATCGGCTCCGTTCTCGAATCCAATCCGTTGCTTGAGGAAGCCGAACCCGATGCGCTTCCCGAGATGGAATCAGAAACTGATGTCGAGGACATTCCGGACCCGTTGGCGGAATCACCGCACCCCAACGACACGCATCGCGCCGATGATGACTGGCGCGATGCCTCCTTGACGGACCGGCATTGGGAGCAGGCCGGCTTTTCACCTTCGGAACGTACCGATTCCGGCGACGCATACAATGACCGTGAATCACAGTGGGAAAGTCCGCAGAAAACCCTGGCCGGGCTGCTGCTTGAAGCCCTCGCGCTGCACCGGCTCAGTGAAAAAGACCAATTGATCGCCCAAACCCTCATTGGCTGTCTTGACCTTAAAGGTTACCTGACAGCGAATTATGACGAAGTAGGGCAGATCCTGGCGCCGCGAGTCATCGCCGATGACGACGAGATCGATTCGATGCTCCATCTGGTGCAGAGTCTTTCTGACCCGGGTATTGGTGCCCGGGATCTGGCCGAGTGCCTCGCCCTGCAACTCAAGGTGCAACCTCCGGAGACCCCGGGTCTTGTGGATGCACGCAAGATTGTGCACCAGCACCTGTCTTTGCTCAGCGCGCGCCGCTATGACGCGCTCGCCGAGGTGCTTGATATCGAACGCTCCGCCTTGGCCGAGGTCCTTCGGCTGATTCAGTCACTGGACCCGAAACCCGGTGAGCGCCTGACTGCGACCCCGGCGCCTGCAGTTTCTCCGGACGCCATTGTGCAGCGGCGTGACGGGGTCTGGACCGTAGCACTGACGCGGGAGAGCGCGCAGGGCATCCGTATCAGCAGCCATTACCAGCAGTATCTCGACGGCAACGATCAGACAACCCGGCAATACCTTAAGGATCACCTGCGCGAGGCCCAGTGGTTCATCCGCAGCCTCCAGCAGCGGGATCAGACCATTCTGAGTGTCGCGACCCAGATCATCTCGGTTCAGAACGGCTTTATGGATGAGGGTGACGGCGCACTCCTGCCTTTGACCCTGCGGGATGTCGGGGAGGCGCTCGGTATTCATGAATCCACGGTATCGCGCGCGGTGGATCATAAGTACCTGCTCACGCCGCACGGGCTGTTCCCGATGAAGCACTTCTTCTCGGCAGGCCTCGGGGCGTCCTCCGGTCCCCAGACCTCGGCCCGGGCGGCGCAGGCCCGGATCCGCAAGATGATAGAATCCGAATCCCCGCTGAAGCCGATCAGCGACAGCCAACTGGCTACCAGACTGGGCGAACAAGGCATTTCGATCGCTCGGCGGACAGTCGCCAAATATCGCGAGCAGATGAATATTCTGCCGGCATCCCAGCGACGCAGTGTAATTTAGCTTCGGTGACATAAGAGGTTTTCATGGACGTAATTGTTACTGGCCAGCATCTTGAGATCTCGGACACCCTGCGGGACCATGTCAATCAGAAAATCAGCCGTGTTACCCGGCATTACGATCATGTGACGAGTGCCCACGTGGTGCTGCACGTTGAGAAAACCGAACACCTTGCTGAGGTGACCGTTCACATTCCCGGGCATCGGATTCACGCCGCGGGCCACGCTACCGACATGTACGCTGCCATTGACGCCATGACCGATAAACTGGACCGGCAAATTACCCGGCATAAGGAACGGATTGCTGACCATCATCAATCAGACGGCGGGATTAAGACACTGTCAGAAAAGTCATGAGGCAAGCCGCGCGCGCAAACGAGAGCAGCGATTGCGGACCGCTGAAACGGCTGCTGAGCCGCGAGCGGGTCGCAGCCAACGTCAAGATATCGAGCAAAAAGCGCATGCTGGAGGAGTTGGCGGAATTACTTTCGCGACAACTTCCCGGTATGGACCAGCAAACGGTGTTTTCCATTCTCAACGAACGCGAGCGCCTTGGCAGCACCGGTATCGGCCACGGCATCGCACTCCCGCATGGCCGACTGAACGGCATCCATGAACCCATCGCTGCCGCAATGAAACTGGCGCAGCCGCTGGATTTTGACGCCATCGATGATCAGCCCATCACCATGGTGATCGGGCTGTTGGTCCCGGCCGAGGCAACCGATCAGCACCTTCGCATCCTGAGCGACCTTACCGGCGCATTCTCTGACAGCGGTTTTCGACACGCCGTCGGTGAAGCGAATGACGCGGACAGCCTGTTCAGCTTATTGGCCTGACCAGGCGGACCCTCTTGGAGCCGCGGCGAAGCCCGTGTACACCGGTTCCCGCCATCGCTTTTTAAACGCCTAGCGCAACCAAAGGCCCAACATGAATCTGATTATCGTCAGCGGACTGTCGGGATCGGGCAAGAGTATTGCCCTGCATGCGCTCGAGGATCTCGGCTACTTCTGTATCGATAACCTCCCTTTTGGCATGCTGCCACAACTGGCAGCACAACTGCAGCGAAGCTCGTCCACCGGTATCGAAAGTGCCGCTGTCAGCATTGATTCGCGCAGCCGGGAATTTCTGGAAACGCTTAAGACCGGCATTGACGAACTGCGTGCCGCGGCTGTGACACCACGGATCGTCTTCCTGGAAGCCGACACCGAACGGCTCCTGCAGAGATACAGTGAAACCCGCAGAAGACACCCCTTAACCGACGAGGATACCCCGCTGCTGGAGGGCATTCTCCGGGAGCGTGAGTTGCTGACGCCGCTTGCAGATGCGGCCGAGAGAACAATCGACACGAGCATCATGACGCCCTATGAACTGCGCGTGGCGATCCGTGGCTTCGCGCAGGGCACGCTGCAATCGCGGCCCACGCTGCTGTTCCAGTCTTTCGGCTTCAAGCGCGGCGCTCCCAGCGACGCCGACACGGTCTTCGATCTTCGCTGCCTGCCCAATCCCTACTGGGAGACGGAGCTTCGGGATTTTTGCGGCCTCGACAGACCCGTTATCGACTTTCTTGAACGTACCGAACTGGTCCACCAGATGGCCGCCGAACTGAAATCCTTTATCAGTTTCTGGATAAAGCATTTCGACGTTGTCGACCGCAGCTATCTCACGGTGGCGCTGGGCTGCACGGGCGGCCAGCACCGTTCGGTCTACATGGTCGAAAGGCTCGCCCGGGAATTTCGCGAGATCGGCGACCCTGTTCAGATACGCCATCGTGACCTGCCCCCAGCCCAAGGAGGCTGAGGCGATGACGGTCGAGCTTGACGTCAAGATTATCAACCGTCTCGGGCTGCATGCCCGCGCCTGTGCCAAGCTGGTAAAGGCGGCAGCCCACTACGAGAGCCGCGTTGAACTGCTCCAGGGAGATGCGCATGCAGACGCCAAAAGCATCATGAGCCTTATGATGCTGGCGGCACCCCAAGGCTCGCAACTGACACTTCGCGCAGTCGGCACAGACGCCGAAGCGGCCGCGGCAGAGATCATTCAGCTGATCAACGAGCGCTTCGGCGAAGAAGAGTAATGCTGGCGCTCAGTGGGACAGGAATCGGACGGGGCATTGCCATCGGACGTGCGCTGATTCTGGATGGGTGGCAGGACGAGGTGCCGCACTTCCAGATCGACCCCGGCGATGTTGATCAGGAAGTCTCCCGATTCAACGAAGCCATCGCATCAGTGCGTCTTGAGCTCAGGCACCTGCAGGCCAAGCTGCCGCCCACGGCGCCTCCCGAGACGGGCGCGTTCATCGATGTTCACCTGCTGATGCTTGATGATCCACTCATTTCACATCAGCCGGCCGAATCGATCGAAAACGAAAAGATTAACGCCGAATGGGCGCTAAAAAATCATGCCGATACCCTGGTCGCGTTTTTTGACAATATCTCAGACCCGTACCTGCGGACGAAAAAGGAGGATGTCACTCAGGTGGTCGGCCGGATCATGGATGTGCTGACCCGCGGCGAAGATCGCCGTCGCTCGGATGTGGCAGGTCTTGACCAGGCGCTTAACAGCCGCATCATTGTCGCCCGGGACCTCAGCCCGGCCGACACGGTAATGCTTCGCCACCGCAACATGACCGCCTTCGTGACCCGCCTTGGCGGACCGATATCCCATACCGCGATCCTGGCGCGCAGCCTTGGTCTTACGGCTGTCGTCGGGCTGCATCGGGTCATCGACACCATCCGCGACGGCGACCAACTGATTGTGGATGCCGCCACCGGCACCGTACTGGTCTCGCCGGATGACAGGCTGCTTGCCCAGTTCCAGGCTCTGCAGCAACGCCAGCACGCGCAAAAACAGGCGCTCGCCAAACTCGGCAAAGAGAAGGCCGTCACCCGTGACAACGAAGAGATTACCCTGCTCGCCAACATTGAGCTGCCCGAAGATCTCGATGCTCTGGATGACAGTGGCGCCGCAGGCGTCGGTCTCTACCGCACCGAGTTTCTGTTCATGAACCGGACCGAACCGCCCGAAGAGGAAGAGCAGTACCAGGCCTACTGTCATGTTCTGAATTCGGTGCACGGGCCGGTGACCATCCGCACACTGGATCTCGGAGCAGATAAGCAGGTGGATGGCGGTCGCGCCGAGCCCACAGCCGCAATGACGGCAGCCCTTGGGCTGCGGGCAATCCGGCTCTGCCTGAGCGAGCCTTCCCTGTTCAAGCCACAGCTTCGCGCCATCCTGCGGGCGGCTGTCCATGGTGACGCCCGGCTGATGATTCCGATGCTGTCCAGTCTGCAGGAGCTTGAACAGAGCCTTGCCCTGATCCGTGAAGTCTGTGCCGAGCTCGAACGCGAGGGAGCGGCTTTTGATCCGAATATTCCCGTAGGCGGCATGATTGAGGTTCCCGCAGCGGCGATCTCGGCTGACCTGTTTGCACAGAAACTCGACTTCTTTTCTATCGGGACCAACGATCTCATCCAGTACACGCTCGCCATCGACCGGGTCGACGACAGCGTCAACTACCTGTACGACCCCTTGCACCCGTCGGTACTGCGCCTGGTGCACAATGTCATCCAGGCAGGCAGCGAAGCAGGCATCCCGGTTTCGATGTGCGGGGAAATGGCGGGAGACCCGGACTTCACGCGTCTTCTGCTGGGGCTTGGTTTACGCCAATTCAGCATGGAGCCTTCCCGACTTCTGGAGATCCGCCAACAGGTTCGTGACAGCCGGCTTTCGCGACTCCCCGGCTGGGCCGAGCGGATTCTGGAATGTGCCGACAGCACCTCCCTGCACGGCCTGGTCGACCAGCTTAACGCCGAGGACTGCGCATGAGCGGCTGCGCGGCGGCAGAGCCTTTTGCGCTTCAGGTGCTCGGAAACAGCATGGCCCCCGAGTTCTGCAAGGGCTGCGTGGTGATCGTTGACCCGGGTGCACCCGTGAGCCACGGCGCATTCGTTGTTGCCGAACACGGTGACGGGGTCATCCTGCGGCAACTGATCATCGAGGAAAACCAGTGGTCTCTCAACGCGCTGGCGACGGGGCATCCCAGAATCCGCATTGCCGGGCCCGGGGTGATCCGGGGAGTGGTGACTCAGCGGGCGGGACGTCGGCGAGCTAAGCGCAAAAACTAACTATAGGATCTAGGCTCCGGCCGCTTATTCGCGGCCCGAACGGTTGCGCACCCCTTTTTCTACCGCCATCACGGCGGCTTCAACCCGGGAATGCACGCCCAGCTTGCGCAGAATTGCCTTGACGTGCAATTTGACCGTACCGTCGGAGATGTCGAGATGCCGTGCGATCACCTTGTTGCTTTGCCCTTCAGAAAGATGGCAGAGGATTTCGTGCTCGCGTGGCGTCAAACTGCTGAAAGGCACCATGTCATCCTTCCGCTCGCGGCGCTCCCCATGACGCACGAGATCCGCCAACACGCTGGTAAGGGCAGGGGCCACGACGATCTTCCCGGCGATAATCTCCTGAAGTGCAAGAACCAGTTCGTCAGGTTCCATGTCTTTCAGCAGATAGCCTCGAGCACCGTTGCGCAAGGACTCGGACAAATCACCTTCATCGGCGCTGGTGGTGAGCATCACCACCGGGATATCCAGCCCCTGCTCCACCATGTGGCGCAGGACCGATAGACCACCCAGTTCAGGCATACGCAGGTCCAGCAGCACAACATCGGGGTTCAGCGTCCGGGCGAGACGAAGGCCCTCTTCGCCCTCGGCTGCCGCGCCGACGACCCGAAGCCCGCGACGCTCAAGCAGTCCCTCAAGTCCTACCCGGAAGAGGGCATGATCATCGACAATCAGCACTCTCATGAGTGGCTGTCTCCCCCCGTGACTCCAGCCGCCAGCGTGTCCACGGAACCCAGTGCCATCAGCACGCGGGTACCATCACCCGGCTCACTCTCGATCGTGAGTTCCGCGCCTACGGTACTGGCCCGCTCATGCATGATCGCAAGCCCGAAATGGCCCTCATTTTCCTGGCCCTCCGGCTGAATCGTCATGCCGACGCCGTCGTCCTCAATAATCAGACGGAAACGGTGGATGTTGTCACAACTCAGCAGTACCCGCACCATGTTGGCACGACTGTGTTTGCGGACATTGGCCAGCGCCTCCTGAACAATGCGCAATACCTGCGCTTGTTCCTCCGCAGACAGTTCCACCTCGTCTGCCTGATTCTGCAGCACAGTCTCGGTACCCGACTCCTGGCGCAGACGTGACAGCAGTCGACGGATACCCGGAATCAGTCCATGGCGGCTGAGTGGCGCCCTGAAATGCGCGATCAGTTCGCGCAGTTCGACGTTGGCCTCATCGATGCTGCTCTCAATGCGCTCCATCTCCTGCCACACGGCCGACTCGCTATCCTGTCGCAGTGTATCGTCAAGCACACGGACCTGGAATTTCAGGCTGGCGAGTGTCTGCGCCAGTGAGTCATGCAGTTCATTGGCCAGTTGCGTGCGCTCCTCGAGTCTTTGCTGCTGGGCCTTAAGTTCGCGCTCGCGCTCCTGTGCCAGTGATTCAAGCCACTCGGCGAGCCGGTTAATGTCGTCGGCGAGCTCACTGATCGCACCGGTATCGGTCTTCTGCAGGCGCGCGGAGAAATCACCCTGACGGATACTTGAGGCCCAGTTACGCAGCGCCAGCAGCGGGCCGAGCAGCCAGCGCTGCGCCCCCAACAGCAAGGCGGCGAGACTGAGCAACAGGGCTGCACTCGCAGCCACCAGCAATCCCGGGGCAAGCGTGCTGCCTTCGCCCGGGCGGCTGAGCATCACGGCCAGCACGACACAGGCGAGCGCCAGTACCAGTACCAGTCCTGACCCCCAGAAAAAGCGCTGCGGCAGCAGATAGCGCCAACGCGCGGGGGCGAGGGCGGCTGATGATTGAGGCTCCGGAGCCGTCATGACTTGCTGGAGACTTTCCCTGGCTCACGCGTTGGCCTCGGGACGGAGCGCCCGCTTGTGATACCGCCCACCGAGATGCTCCGTTGAGACTCGCACATCGACATGGACCAAAGTATAGGTTACCCCGGCACCCTCACAAACTCGGTCTGTCAGTCCGGGGCGGCGGGTGGCATGAAATGCGGATCGTTCGGATTGAGGAAGATAAACTGCGGCTCATCCTCATCTTCCGGGGTATCAAAATCAAGGATGGCGCCGCTCAGCAGTTCTGTACTGGTCGGCGCGATCAGAATTTCAATGCCGTGCTGGTTCGAGCGCGTGTCATTGTCGCTCGCTTGGTCAAAACCCATCGCGTAGTCGATGCTCCCGTCTTCGCAGCGCCGGGCCGCGATACGAAGCGCCATTCCCTGCATGCCTCCTGCCTCAACGGATACCCTGATCTGATCGGCCGCCTGTTCGGTAATTCGTAGCAGCATGGTTTTTCTCCTGACGCTGTCCGCTCGGCCGAGAGCCAGCCATTTACCCAATCAGCCCTCCGGCGAGCGCACAAACTCGACAAAGGCGCTTACCCAGGGATTCGCCGCAACGTGACGCTGATGCGCATAAGTCGCCAATAGATTATGCAGATGGATACCATCGCGGACACCGTCCAGTCCGTGACCCCGCTCCACCGAATAGACCGTAGTGAGTCCCGCATCGGTCATCTCAAGGCGTGAATGGTGGAACTCGTGGACGTTATAGACCCGTTCCGCTGCTGCCCGCACCTGTGGCCAGGGATGGCCGGGCATCGCCCGAAAGCACATGTATCCCCGCCCCACCGGTCGGCGCAACACTTTGGTATCTCCGGGGATCACGCCGACCATGGGTGCCGCGCTGCCCTGCCACGCAATAGATCGACTGAGGTACATCAGTCCACCGCATTCCGCATAGGCCGGGCCCCCGTCTTCGAT
>CEPV01093180.1_pt1 | contig 10186 bp, 9 predicted proteins | sample 530451 | NCBI WGS metagenome assembly CEPV01 (sample SAMEA2620097, study PRJEB7988) | marine metagenome | isolation source: saline water (ENVO:00002010), including | reverse complement strand
GCCCGCCGCTCCGGCGCAGCCGGCGGCGCAACCGGCCCCGGCGCAACCCCAGCCCAAGCCCGCGCCCAAGGCTTGAGAACGGACATCAAGAGCGACCTGACCGATGGCGATATCCCCTGAAAATCAACCGCCGAGCCAGGAAAACCTGCTGCTGGACTACATGCGCCGGCTGGAAAAGCACAAGGAAGGCCGCAAGGCCGTTCACCTGCACCTGTCCCTGCTTCGGCCCATGAACCGGCGCCAACAACACATCCGCACCGCCGCCGGAAATTTCGAAACCATCGTTAAATCCATGGACGGGCAGGTGTTTACGGTCAAGAACGCGGATATCCTCGTCATTTACAAGGAAACCGCCCATCCCCAGGTGGAAACCGCGGTCCAGCAAATCCGCTGTCTTTTCGACGACGACCCCCTGATCGTCGAGGAAGGGAATTCCGATCAAAAATTCGCTTCCTGGTACGACGCCGAGCAGGATTTCGACGCCGTCCTGCAAATCGTCCAGGGCATGGCCCATGCCGAACAGAAACGCCAGACCGAGGTCCGCGGCCGCATGGACGCCCGCGCCGCCTTGAAGACGAAACAGGAGCAGGGCGAACCCCTGACGCCGCGGGTGCTGGCCAGGGTCGAAACGGCGTTGTCCAAGACCGACCTTTCCAACCTGGTGCGCCGGCAGTTCATCTGCCGGGTGGATTCGAACATGGTGCCCGAGCGGATTTTTTCGGAGTTGTTCATTTCGATCAAGGATCTGCGCGAAACCATGCTTCCGGACGTCAACCTGGCCGCCAACCGGTGGCTGTTCCAGCACCTGACGACGACGCTCGATCAGCGCATGCTTTCCATGCTGACCAAGACCGACGGCATTTCCATGTCGGGCGACATCAGCTTCAACATCAATGTCGCTACGTTGTTGTCCCCGGGATTTCAGTCCTTCGACGACAACATAGCCGCCAGGCGCCGGGGCACCATGATCATCGAACTGCAAAAGGAAGACATCTTCCGCGATCTGGCGTCCTATTTGTTCGCCCGCGAGTTTGTCCAGGAGAAAGGCTACAAGGTCTGTCTCGACGGCCTGACGGCGCGGACCATCGACATCATCGACCGCGAACGCCTCGGCGCCGACATCGCGAAACTGATCTGGCATACCGATCTGGTGGACGGCGGCGATGAACTGCACGAAAAAATCCGTGAAATCATCAAGCGCGGCGGCCCCGACCGGCTGATCCTGTGCCGCTGCGACAACCGGGAAGCCATCGATTTCGGTCACTCCGTGGGTATCGACCTGTTCCAAGGGCGGTATGTGGAGAGCCTGATCGCCGAAGACGGGAGGCGCCGCGAGCTTCTGAAGCTCAAGCGCCGGATCGAACGCAGCGAAGCGGACGCGTTTCTCGACGAGGAGTAATTAAGTCGTTGTTATTTTTTCTTCTCGCCGCTGACGGCGGCCTCCTCGAAGGTCGCCATGCCGGTGTGACACGCCACGGCGGCCCTCAGGACCGCAACCGCCAACACCGCGCCCGTGGCCTCGCCGAGGCGCATGTTGAGATCCAAAAGCGCCGTTTTTCCCAGTTTTTCCAAAAGCCGTCGGTGCCCCGGTTCGGCCGACACATGGCCGACCTGGCAATGGTCGAGGGCGCCGGGGTGTTGGGCGTCGAGCACCGCAGCCGCGGTACTGGCCACGTAACCGTCCAACAAAACCGGAACTTGGCGATAGCGCGCCGCCAGCACGGCGCCGGCGATGGCCGCCATCTCGCGGCCGCCGAGACAGCACAGCGCCTGCACGGGCGCGCCAAGACGGGATTGGTGAAATTCGACGGCTTCATTGACGATTCTGGTCTTGTTTGCCAGCGTCCTGCCGCTGACGCCGGTGCCGGCGCCGGTCCAATCGGCCCCATCGCCGCCGTAGAGCGCCAACGCCAGGGTCGCCGCCGAGGTCGTATTGCCGATGCCCATTTCCCCCAGGCATAGAACGTCCATGCCGTCGGTGACCGCACCCATGCCGAAGACGAAGGCATCGATGCATTCGGCTTCCGTCATCGCCGGCGCCCGGGTGAAATCTTCCGTCGGCCGGTCAAGGGCCAGCGCATCGACGCCGAAACCGACGCCGAAGGCTTGGCAAAGCTGGTTGATGGCGGCGCCGCCGGCTTCGAAGTTGGCGACCATTTGCCCGGTCACCTCCGCCGGAAAGGCGGAAACGCCCCTCGCCGCGATGCCGTGATTGGCGGCGAAAACCTGGGCCTGGGCCGCGCCCAGGCTTGGCGGGTGGCGGCCTTGCCATTCGGAAAGCCAAAGACAGATTTCCTCCAACCGGCCGAGCGCGCCGGGCGGCTTGGTCAACTGCTTCTCCCGGGCCGCGCAGGCTTCGGCCGCTTCGGCGTCCGGGCCGGGGAGGGTTTTCAGGGCCTCGATCAGGTCATCCAGGCCCTGGATGGTCGGCGGCGGCGTCATCGGTTTAAAAGATTTCTTTCAAGACTGGAATTTCCTTTGCCTCGGCCTTCACCTATAACCGAAAATACACCGCCGCGCCCGCCTGAAAAAAACCGGCGCCGGCGCCGGCGAACGGCAAGAGGTCCTGGGCCATGGCCAAATTGGATAAAACCCGCAATTTCCTTTCCGAGCAGCTTGTCGGCTGGTGGCGGGATTGCTGTGTTGCCGGGCAATTCCTGACGCGGCTTCCGTTTCCGGCGCCAAGGGACGGAGCCGGGAAAGGGGCGTTGGCCGGCTCGTCCCGCGCTTTTCCGGTCGTCGGCGCCGCCGTCGGGGCGATCGCCGGCCTGTCGCTGATGGTGGTGGCGGGGCTCGGCCTTCATCCGCTGGCGTCCGCCTTTGTCGCGCTTGCGGTTGCGGCGCTGGTGACCGGCGCCCTTCACGAAGACGGCCTGGCCGATGTCGCCGACGGTTTCGGCGGCGGCCGGACGAAGGCGAAAAAGCTCAAAATCATGAAGGATTCCCGGATCGGCGCCTTCGGGGTGTTGGCGGTGGTTTTCTCCGTCGCCATCCGCGCCGGCATTTTAAGCGGGCTTCCCGGTCCCGGCATGGCGGCCTTGGCATTGATGGCCGCCGCCGCCCTTTCCCGCGGCCTGTTGCCGGCGGTGATGGCGGCGATGAATCCGGCCCGGAAATCCGGCCTTGCCTTCGAGGCCGGAACGCCGGACCAGGAATCCTGGGTCACGGCGCTGGTGCTGGGCGGGCTTCTGGGATTTCTTTTTTTGGGTCCGGGCGGCGGACTGATGGCGTTGGCGATGGCGACTGTCGCCGTCGCCGCCCTGGCCTGGCTGGCCGAGCGTCAGGTCGGCGGCTTCACCGGGGATGTCCTGGGCGCCCAGCAGCAGGCGGCGGAAATCGCCGTGCTGGCGGCGGCAGGGGCGGCGTTTTGAGCCCTGAAACTCGATGGTGGTGGGTGCGCCACGCGCCGGTGGCCGGCGTTGACGGGGTGATCTATGGCTCCAACGACGTCGATTGCGACGTTTCCGACAAGGTCCGGATCGAAGCCCTGGCCGGCGCCCTGCCCGAGGGCGCGGTGTGGGTCACCAGCCATTTGAGCCGCGCCATCAAGACCGCCCGGGCCGTCGCCGACGCCGGGCTGGATTTTCCCGAACCGGCCATCGAGGAAAACCTGGGCGAACAGAACTTCGGTGATTGGCAGGGGCTTTCCTGGGATGAGATGCATAAACGGGACAAGGACACCTATGAGGCCTTCTGGGGCGACCCGACCCGGACCCGGCCGCCGGGGGGCGAAAGCTTCGCCGATCAGATCAAGCGCACCGGCGACGTCATGGGCCGCCTGACGATCGAACACCAAGGCCGCGACATCGTCGCCATCACCCATGGCGGCACCATCCGCGCCGCCCTTTCCATAGCCCTCAAGCTCGAGCCCGAGCAGGGCATGGCGCTCAGGATCGACGCCCTGTCGATCAGCGTCCTCGAGCACGTCGAGGACGGCCTGTTGCGCGGCGCCGGCGGCGTGTGGCGGGTGTGCGGCGTCAACCGGCCGGTGTTGGCGGACCGGAGAACCTGGCCTTGAACGCCCAATCCAAAATCTTGGCCCCGGTGACCCTTGTGTTGGGCGGCGCGCGCTCGGGCAAAAGCCGTCACGCCGAGGGCTTGGTGGAATTCCTGGCGCCAAGGATTTACCTGGCCACCGCCGAGGCCAAGGACGCGGAAATGGCGGCCCGTATCGAGGAACACAAAAAACGCCGCGGCCCCGGCTGGGAAACCGTGGAGGAGCCTCTGGATATCGCCGCCGCGCTGGGCGCCCATTCCGGCCGTCAGAAGCCGGTGGTGGTCGATTGCCTGACGCTGTGGATGTCGAACCTGATGGCGGCGGGGCGGGACGCCGATAACGAAGTCCAGGCGCTGGTGAACCGTCTGGGCGTGCTGCCCGGGCCGGTGGTGTTGGTGTCGAACGAAGTCGGGATGGGGATTGTGCCTGACAATGTCCTCGCCCGCGCCTATATGGACAATGCCGGGCGCATGAACCAGGCCGTGGCCGCCGCCGCCCAAAGGGTGGTGTCGGTCACCGCCGGGCTTGCGCGGGCAATAAAAGAAGCCGAATAGGCCAAAAGAAACAAAGGGCGGGCTTTCCATGCATCAACTTGCCGCACAACGCGGCGCCATTGCCGACGGTTCGCGCCCCGTCCATCCGGACCAGAGCCCGGGCGACATCGTCGTGCTGTCGGCCGCCGATATGGAACTGGCGGCGCTGGCGCAGGCGCGGGCGAAGCTCGACGCCGGGGACTTTCCCAGCCTCAGGCTCGCCAGCCTGCTGCATCTCGGCCATGACCGTTCCGTCGATCATTACGCCGAAGACGTCGTCGCCCACGCGAAGCTGGTCGTCGTCCGGCTTCTCGGCGGGCGCGGCTATTGGCCCCATGGCACCGACGAAATCGCCCGCATCTGCCGGGACAGGGACATCCCGGTGGCTTTCCTTCCCGGCGACGACCAGCCCGACCCCGAACTGGCGGCGCTGACCACGGTCACCGCCGAGGCCCAGCACCGGCTGTGGCAATACGGGGTCCACGGCGGGCCGGAAAACGCTCTCGATTTCCTCAAATTCGCCGCCGGCCTCATCGGCTTTGACTCTGAATGGCGGGAACCCCGGCCCCTGGTTCGGGCCGGGCTTTACTGGCCCGGATTGGAAACCCCCGGCCTGGAAGCCGTGCGGGCGACATGGAAAGCCGAAGCCCCGGTCGCGGCGCTGGTGTTCTACCGGGCCCTGGTGCAGGCCGGGAACCTGAAGGCCATCGACGCCCTGATCGAAGGCTTGAGGTCAAAGGGGCTGAACCCGCTGCCGGTTTTCGTCGCCAGCCTCAAGGACCCGGTGGCGGCGGCGACCCTGGAGGAACTGCTGAGTGGGGCTGTGCCCGACGTCGTCCTCAACGCCACCGGTTTCGCCGTTTCGGTGCCCGGCATCAAGCGCACGCCGACGCCGTTCGACGTCATCGGCGACGTCACCGGCGACAGGGACCGGCCGGGCCCGGTGATCCTGCAAATCGTCTTTTCCGGCGGCAACGAGCACGACTGGCGGCACGGCACCCGCGGCCTCGGCCCCCGCGACATCGCCATGAACGTGGCGCTGCCGGAAGTCGACGGCCGGATACTAAGCCGCGCCGTGTCGTTCAAGGGCCTGAAGCGCCGCGATCCGCTGACCGAAACCGACATCGTCGAATACGAACCGGTCGCCGACCGCATCGAGTTCGTCTCCGACCTGGCCGCCAACTGGGCGGCGCTGCGGCTGAAACCGGCTGCTGAGCGCCGCATCGCCCTGGTGCTGGCCAATTACCCCAACCGCGACGGACGCATCGGCAACGGCGTCGGCCTCGACACCCCCGCCGCCACCGTCAACGTGCTGGGCGCGCTTAAACGTAAAGGCTATGGCGTCACCGATATCCCCGATGACGGCGGCCAACTGATCGACCGCCTGATGGCCGGGCCGACCAACGACTTCAAGGCCCTGGCCAATCGCAACGTCACCGAAACGCTGTCGATGGCCGATTATCAGTTGTTCCTGGCGGCGGTGCCGGAATCGGCGCGAAAAGCCGTTCACGAGCGTTGGGGCGCGGCCGAGGAAGACCCGTTCTTCATCCCCGGCGAGGTCGATTGCGGAAGCTTCGCCATCCCGGCGTTCCGTCTCGGCAACGCCGCCGTCTGCCTGCAACCGGCGCGCGGCTATCATCTGGATCCCAAGGCCAGCTACCACGACCCGGACCTGGTGCCGCCGCACAACTATCTCGCCTTTCACGCCTGGCTCAGGCGCGGTTTCAGCGCCGACGCCGTGGTCCATATGGGCAAGCACGGAAACCTGGAATGGCTGCCGGGCAAGGCAATGGCGCTGTCGTCCGGATGCTTTCCCGAAGCGGCCCTGGGGCCGCTGCCCAACGTCTATCCGTTCATCGTCAACGACCCCGGCGAAGGCACCCAGGCCAAGCGGCGCATGAGCGCCGTGATCGTCGATCATTTGACGCCGCCGTTGACGCGCGCCGAAAGCTACGGGCCGCTCCGCAATCTCGAGCAACTGGTCGATGAATATTACGAAGCCCAGGACCTCGATCCCCGGCGGCTGAAGGTCCTCAAGCACGACATTTTTGAACTCTGCCAGCAAACGGGCCTCGATCAGGACTGCGGCATCAACGGCGGCGATGCCGGGACCCAGGCCATCACCAAGCTCGACAATTATCTGTGCGAGCTGAAGGAAATGCAGATCCGGGACGGCCTGCACGTCTTCGGCGTCACGCCTAAAGGCCGGCTGCTGACCGACCTGCTGGTCGCCCTGGTCCGCATTCCCCGCGCCGGCGCCGGAGACGGGGAAGGAGACGGGGGCGAGGGGCAATCGCTGCTCCGCGCGATGTGTTCGGACTTAAGCCTCGATTTCGATCCCCTGGATTGCGAAATGGGCGAAAAATGGGCCGGCCCCCGGCCGAAGGTTCTGAAAGAGATTCTCGCCGATGAACCCCCGTGGCGCAGCATCGGCGACACGGTGGAACGGCTGGAGGCGCTGGCCTCAGAGCTGGTTTCCGGCGATCAATCCCCTGATTCCGCCTGGACGGCGACGCGGAAGGTTCTGGGTTATATCGAAACATTCCTGCGCCCGGCGGTCGAGGAATCTGGAAAAGCGGAAATCGAGGGTTTCCTGACCGGCCTTTCGGGTTCGTTCGTCGAGCCCGGGCCGTCCGGCGCCCCGACCCGCGGGCGCCCCGACGTGCTGCCGACGGGACGCAACTTCTATTCCATCGACACCCGCACCGTGCCGACGCCGGCGGCGTGGACGCTGGGCTGGCGGTCGGCGGGACTGCTGGCCGAGCGTCACAAACAGGACCACGGCGCCTGGCCCAGGGTGATGGCGATAAGCTGCTGGGGAACGTCCAACATGCGCACCGGCGGCGACGACATCGCGCAAGGATTGGCGCTGATGGGGGTCAAACCCCAATGGGACACGGCGTCGAGGCGGGTGACGGGGTTCGAGGTCATGCCGGTGTCGGTCTTGGGAAGGCCCCGGGTCGACGTGATGCTCCGGGTGTCGGGGTTTTTCCGCGACGCCTTTCCCGGGCTCATCGACCTGTTCGATTCCGCCGCCCGCGCCGTCGCGGCGCTCGATGAAAGCCCCGAGGACAACCCCATGGCCGAAAGGGCCGCCGACGAGGCCCGGCGTCTGGTTGCCGACGGGGTCAGCGAGGAAGACGCCGCCCTTCGCGCCGGGTTTAGGGTCTTCGGCTCGAAGCCGGGGGCCTATGGCGCCGGCCTGCAGGCGCTGATCGACGAGAAGGGTTGGCGGACGGACGAAGACCTGGCCCGCGCCTACATCGCCTGGGGCGGCTACGCCTACGGCGCCGGCACCGAAGGCCAGGCCCGGCACGGCCTGTTCGAGACGCGGCTGAAAAAAGTCGAGGCCGTTGTCCACAACCAGGACAACCGGGAACACGATCTTCTGGATTCGGACGATTACTACCAGTTCGAAGGCGGCATGACGGCGGCGGTCAGGTCGCTTTCCGGCCGCCAGCCCTCGGTCTATCACAACGACCACTCGCGGCCCGAACGCCCGCGCGTCCATACCCTCGACGAAGAGGTCGCCCGCGTCGTCCGGGCCCGGGTGGTCAACCCGAAATGGATCGAAGGCGTCATGCGGCACGGCTACAAGGGGGCGTTTGAGATGGCGGCGACGGTCGATTACCTGTTCGCCTTCGCCGCCACGGCGCACTCAGTCCGCGACCACCACTTTGACGCCGTCTATGAGGCCTATCTGGAAGACGACACCGTGCGCGCGTTCCTGGAACAGAACAACCCGGCGGCGCTCAGGGAAATGAGCGGGCGCCTGATCGAGGCCCAGGAAAGGGGCCTGTGGAAGCCCCGGCTCAACTCGACCCACGGCCGGCTGCGGGCGCTGGCCGGGGAAGCGGCGGCCGATACGGCGGCGGAGTAGCCCCGCCCCTGTGGCCAATTAAAGTGGGTGTAAAATTGTTACCAAAAGAATGGTTGCAGTGTATACTACGTATATACATTTGAGCAAAATGCGGAATATTTGAAAACAGGAGAAATCCATGCGGAGCCACATTGCCAAATGGGGAAACAGCCTTTCCCTCCGGCTTCCCAAGGCATTCGTTGATCGTCTTCATTTGAAAGAAGGGGACGCCGTCGATTTGGACGCTGAGGATGGGCGTCTCCTCGTTACCCCGGCAAAGCCGTCTTATGACCTCAAGCAACTGTTGGCCGGAATAACCAAGGACAACCAACCCGAATCGATCGACACCAGCCCGGTGGGCCAGGAAATCCTGTAATGGCGACGCCGGGCCGAGGAGATCTCATCTGGATCACCTTCACCCCCCGGGCCGGCCACGAACAGGCGGGGCGCCGGCCGGCGGTTGTCTTGTCTCCCCGCGAATACCATCGGAAAACGGCTTTTGTCGTTGTCTGTCCAATTACCACGACGATCAAGGGATACCCATTCGAGGTCGTGCTTCCCGAGGGGTTGGCCGTCGTTGGCGCGGTGCTGTCGGATCAGGTAAAAAGCCTGGATCGGCACGTACGCGATATTGAGGTGGTGGGGAAGGTCCCGAACGCGGTGATGAATGAAATCACCGCAAAGCTTGGCGCGTTGTTGTTGGAGTAAGGCTTCGCCCCACCAATTCCGGTGAATATTTAACTGAATTAAGTATCGTGTCCCCGTATCCTTGTCCCCGTATCCCGTATCCTTACTGGGACCCTGTTCTTGAACCACAAAGACACGAAGAAAAATAAGATGGGGAAAAATAACAAGAGATTGAGAAACACCCTTTTTAGAGTCTTTGCGCCTTGGTGGTTCACTTTTCACCCTGCCCCCCTATCCGCGCTGGCGGGACCGCAGGCGGACGCTCCGGCGGCGGCGAAGGACGCCAGGAGCAAGGCCATGACAAAGATCGCCGTCTCGCCCCTGTGGCGGAAGCGCGCCAAACGCGCTACAAAAGAATTCAGTTTGGGGACGGCAAGGATGGACAAGAGTAGCGGCGAAGAAAAACTGAACAAGCGCCACGCCGAGAAGATGGCCAAGAAAAAGGCGGCCCGGGACAAGATCCTGGCTACCAAGACCATCGAGAAGGGGCTGATCATCGTCCACACCGGCAAGGGCAAGGGAAAATCGACGGCGGCCATGGGACTGGCCATGCGCGCCATCGGCCACGGCATGCATGTCGGCATCGTGCAGTTCGTCAAGGGCGTCTGGGAAACCGGCGAGCGGGACGTGCTGGCGGCGTTTCCCGATCTCGTCACCATCAGGGCCATGGGCGAGGGCTTCACCTGGGAAACCCAGGACCGGAAACGCGACATCGAGGCCGCCGAGACGGCCTGGGCGGCGGCCAAGGAGATGATCGCCGACGATTCCTATAAGATGGTGATCCTGGACGAGCTCAATATCGTGCTCAGGTATGACTACATTTCGCTCACCGACGTGGTCGAGACGCTGAAAGCCAAGCCCCGCGGCCTGCACGTGGTCGTCACCGGGCGCAACGCCAAGGACGAGCTGATCGAGATCGCCGACCTGGTGACCGAGATGACCATGGTCAAGCATCCATTCCGTTCCGGCGTCAAGGCGCAGGCGGGGGTCGAGTTTTAAGGAGAAACTGATATGAATCGTTTGGTTGTTTTGGCTGTCTTCCTGATCGGCATCCTTGGGCTATCGGCGTGCCAGGAAATGCGCGAGACCTCGGGCGAAGGGTCGGTCCGG
>CEPV01027189.1_pt1 | contig 10200 bp, 9 predicted proteins | sample 530451 | NCBI WGS metagenome assembly CEPV01 (sample SAMEA2620097, study PRJEB7988) | marine metagenome | isolation source: saline water (ENVO:00002010), including | reverse complement strand
GGCTGCGGTCGGCCGTCGTCACATTCGATCGGCACCCGGCATCGGTCATACGTCCCGAGTCGGCGCCCCTGCTGTTGACGGACCTGGACCAGAAGCTCGAACTGTTGTCGACCACCTCCGTCGACACCACGGTCGTGGTCCCGTTCGACGAGGCACGGGCGTTGGAGACCGCCGAGGATTTCGTCACCGAGGTCCTGATCGGCTGTCTGGGGGTCAGGGTCGTGGTCGTCGGCGAGGACTTCCACTTCGGCTACCAGCGACTCGGCAACGTGGCGCTGCTGCGCTCGATGGGGGCCGAGCACGGCTTCGAGGTGCTGGGCCTGGGGCTTGTGGGACTCGACGGTGTGCCGGCACGCGACCACCAGCAGGTCTCGTCCACGTTCATCCGGCGGGCCCTCTCGCGAGGTGACCTCAGGCGGGCGAACGCCATGCTGGGCCGTCCCTACGAGGTCCGGGGGGAGGTCGATCGGGGTGACGGCCGTGGCCGGGAGTTGGGCTTTCCCACGGCCAACGTCAGGGTCGACGGGTCGATCCTGCTGCCAGAGGACGGTGTCTATGCCGGGTGGTTCGAGCGTGCGGACGGCTCGGTCCATGCCACTGCGATCTCGCTCGGAACGCGGCCGCACTTCTACGACGACGGCGACCTGCTCCTCGAGGCACACCTCCTGGACTTCGACGGGGACCTCTACGGTGAGTCGGTTCGGGTGCGCTTCGTGGAGCTGCTGCGACCGCAGCAGGTGTTCGACGGTCTCGACGGGCTCGTGGAACAACTCCAACTGGATGTGGCCGCCGCACGTTCCGTCCTGGCCTGACCGATGGACCCATCGGACATCGTCCTGTTGATGGTCGGCGGGCTGGTGGCCGGCACTGTGAACACGATGGCCGGGGGCGGCTCGATGCTGACCGTGCCGCTGCTCGTCCTGGCGGGTGTGCCGGGGAACGTGGCGAACGGTTCGAACCGGGTGGGGATCCTCGCTTCCGCCACGATGGCGGCGGTGTCGTTCCGCAGGTTGGGCGTTTCCGGGGTGTCGCGGATGCTGCCGGTCCTCCTCCCGGTCGTCGCCGGATCGCTGACCGGGTCGACACTCGTCTCCCGCCTGGCGGACGAGACCTTCGAACGGGCATTCGGGATCCTGATGGTGCCGTTGCTGCTGCTCGCCCTGCGGCCTCCGAAGGTGCCGCAGGCGGCGGAAGGTCCGGCGGCCTGGCCCACGTCGGTCATGGCCATCGTGTTCTTCTGCGTGGGTTGCTACGGGGGTGCCTTCCAGGCGGGAATCGGGCTGCTGCTGGTGTTGGCGTTGTCCCGATCGGGTCTCGACCTGGTGGTTGCCAACAGTGTCAAGGTGCTGGTGATCTTCGCCATCACCCTCACGGCGCTACCGGTGTTCATCGTTGGCGGCCGCGTCGACTGGGGACCGGCGCTCGTCCTCGCACTCGGCTTCGGCGTCGGTGGCGCCGTCGGAGCCCATTTGACGGTCGGTGGTGGCGAAAGGCTGGTGCGCCCCGTGCTCGTAGTGGCTGTACTCGGGTTGGCTGGTCGCCTTCTCGGCCTCTGGTAGGGCGGACAGGCAGTCCCAGGTCGGCGACCGGTAGGGTGGTCGGGCCGGACCACCCGTCCGGTACCGACAACAGAGTCCTCGGGGTTGGGTGAAAGTCCCGACCGGCGGTGAGCCTCCGTCCCGTTTCCGGAGTCCGGATTCGGGGCAATGGCACAGCCCGCGAACCCCCGGCGTTCCCTTCGGGGCGGGTCGGGGGCCGATCAGGTGCGAGTCCTGGGCCGACGGTCAAAGTCCGGATGGGAGAGGGCACAGGAAGCGAAGCGACGACGCCTCGGCCCCACGGGCCGGCATGTCCGACCGTCCCTTCCCGCTGCTCCCGTCGTGTCACCCCGGGGCACGACCATTCGAGGAACCTGCCACATGTTCACCGGCATCGTCGAGGAGACCGGCTTCGTGCGCTCGGCGCATGACAACGGTGACGGCCGACGCCTCGTCGTGGGCGCCGGCGTCGTGCTCGACGACGTCTCCACGGGTTCCTCCATTGCCGTCGACGGCTGTTGCCTCACCGTCACCGAGTTCGGCGCAGACGACCAAGGTGCCTGGTTTGCCGCCGACGCCGTTCCCGAGACCCTCGACCGCACGACCCTGGGCGGATCGGCAGAAGGCGATTCCGTGAACCTCGAGCGTCCGATGCGGGCCGACGGCCGCTTCGGTGGACACATCGTCCAGGGACATGTCGATGCGGTGACCGAACTCGAGTCCGTCCACGAGCACGTCGATGGTTCCCGGCGGCTGACCTTCCGGCTTCCCGGTGCCCTGGCGGGACAGATAGTCGAGAAGGGCTCGGTGGCACTCGACGGCATCAGCCTGACCGTCGCTGCGGTCGAGGGCGCCACGTTCGACATCGCCGTCGTCCCCCACACGCTCGAGGTCACCACCCTCGGTCGTCGGGTCGTCGGCGACCGGTTGAATGTGGAGGTGGACGTCATCGCCCGCTACGTCGCAGGGCTCATGGCAGCGGACCGGTTGCCGAACGACCGGTTGACCGACGCGGGAGGTCGGATCTGATGCCGTTCACCCCGATCGACGTTGCCGTCGAGGCGTTTGCACGCGGTGAGTTCCTCGTGGTCGTCGACGACGAGGACCGCGAGAACGAGGGCGACCTCATCATCGCCGCCGATGCGATGACGCCCGAGAAGATGGCGTTCATGATCCGCCAGACGAGCGGTGTCATCTGTTCCCCGATGTCCGACGAGCGTGCCGACGCCCTCGACCTGCCCCTCATGGTGGTCGACAACACCGAGTCGATGCGCACGGCGTTCACGGTCTCGGTGGACCTGGTGGAGGGGACCACAACGGGCATCTCGGCACATGACCGCTCACTCACCGTCAACGCTCTCGCCGACCCGGATCGCGTCCGGGGTGAGTTCGCCCGTCCGGGCCACATCTTCCCCCTGCGTGCAAGGTCCGGTGGTGTGTTGAAGCGGGCCGGTCACACAGAGGCCGGCGTCGACCTGTGTGCCCTCGCCGACCGGGAACTGGTGGGCGTGCTCTGCGAGATCGTGAACGACGACGGCACCATGGCGCGCCTGCCCGAGTTGGTCGAATTCGGCGAAGAGCACGGCCTCTGCCTCATTTCGATTGCCGACCTCATCCGCTACCGACGCAGGCACGAGAAGTTGGTCGAGCACTTCGCATCGGCCCGCATCCCCACGAAGTACGGGGACTTCACCGCCCACGCATACCGATCCACGCTCGACGGTGACGAGCACGTCGCATACGTGCTCGGTGACCTCGCCTCCGTCGATGCTCCCCTCGTGAGGGTGCACTCCGAGTGCCTCACAGGTGACCTCCTCGGCTCGATCCGCTGTGACTGCGGGTCACAGCTCGATGCCGCCCTCGAGAAGGTGGGTGGTGAGGGGGTCGGCGTGGTCGTCTACCTCCGGGGCCACGAGGGGCGCGGTATCGGGATCGGCCACAAGCTGCGCGCCTACGAGCTCCAGGACGAGGGCCTCGACACCGTCGACGCCAACCTCAGCCAGGGCCTGCCGGTCGACTCCCGCGAATACGGGGTGGGTGCCCAGATCCTGTCCGACCTCGGGCTCACGCAGATGCGGCTCATGACCAACAATCCGGTCAAGTACGGGGGCCTCGAGGGGTACGGGCTCAAGATCGTCGGCCGGGAGCCGTTGCGGACCACGCCCCATTCCGAGAACCTCCGCTACCTCGAGACCAAGCGCACACGGATGGGCCACCTGCTCGACGACGGCCAGCAGGAGGCAGCCACATGAGGGACCTCTCTGTGGCGCTCGACGGCTCCGGCCTGCGGATCGGCATCGTTGCGGCCCGGTTCAACGACTCGATCGTTGTCCAGATGCTCGACGGCACCCGGACCCGCCTGTTGGCGCTGGGTGTGGCCGACGAGGACATCGGTCTGGCCTGGGTCGCCGGTGCCTTCGAGATTCCGTTGGCCGCCCGGGCGATGGCGACGTCCGGCGACGTCGATGCGGTCGTGTGCCTGGGGTGCGTGATCCGGGGCGAGACCCCGCACTTCGACTACGTGGCCGGCGAGGCGGCAGCGGGCATCCAGCGCGTCGGACTCGACACCGGCGTGCCAACGGTCTTCGGGGTGCTCACCACCGACGACCTGGCACAGGCGGTGGAACGGGCAGCGGTCGACCGGGGTGACAAGGGCGCCGACTGTGCAGACGCAGCCGTCGAGTTGGTGCAGTTGCTTCGACGGTTGGGTTGATCGGGCCGGGTCACTCTGGAGGGTTCTCGACAACGGCAGCCGCGTCCTGGCCGAACGAGAACTCCACGAGGTTGCCGTCGGGGTCGGCGAGGGCACGAATGTAGCCGACGGGCGGGGACAGCTCAGCGGGTTCCCAGGCGAGGCACCCGGCGGTTCGGCCCCGTTGCGCCGCTTCGTCCACGGCCTCCCTGCTGTCGAGGTTCCGACAGGGAAGGGCCAGGTGCGTCAGGCTGCCGGCGTGTGGGGCCATGGCCCGAGCGTAGGCGTCGGGCGATGGCCGGCACCCCCGGGTGGTCGTTTGCCGAAGTACCGCTAGCCTTGCACCCCGAGGACGACCCGACCGGGTCGTTCGGGTCGGATCAGGAACCCTCCGGCCCGCCGAATGGCTTCCGGCAACGCATTGCGTGCCAAGAGGCCGGGTCCGACACCCGAGGAATCCATGCCGACCAACCTGCCGCCCAAGGGCGACACGATCACCGAGTACAAGTTGCACGAGACCGATACCGGTTCTCCCGAAGTGCAGATTGCACTGCTCAGCGATCGAATCACCCACCTCACCGAGCACCTGAAGGTCCACAAGAAGGACCATCACAGCCGGCGGGGCCTCTTGCAGATCGTGGGTAGGCGCCGACGGTTGCTCGACTACGTCAGGAACAACGACGTGGAGCGCTATCGGGGGATCATCTCCAAGTTGGGGCTCAGGCGCTAGCGAAGTACCCGCACCGGACGACCCAGGGTCCGTCCGTGATGCGTCGGGAACGTCACCACCCGGTTCAACCGGACCACCGGAATCACGGGACCACCGACAACCTGATCGACGATGCCGGACGGCATTTGCCGTACGTCGTCATTGAACCGCCACGGGGGAGTGACCTCCGTGGTTCGAAACAAGACAAGGAAAAACATCCATGAATAACCCCCAGAGTGTCTCGCATACCTTCAGCGGGACCGACAAGGCCGTCTCCTTCGAGACCGGTCGCCTCGCCGGTCTGGCCGGCGGTGCCGTGCTTGCACAGCTCGGCGACACCACCGTCCTCGTGACGGCCACCGGCGCCAAGTCGCCACGTCCGGGAGCGGACTTCTTCCCGCTCACGGTCGACATCGAAGAGCGCATGTACGCCGCGGGCAAGATCCCCGGTTCGTTCTTCCGTCGTGAGGGCCGTGCGCCCGAGTCGGCGATCCTCACCTGCCGCCTCATCGACCGCCCGCTGCGGCCGATGTTCCCGGACGGGTACCGCAACGAGGTCCACATCGTCGGCACCATCTTGGGCGCCGACATGGAGAACCCCTACGACGTGCTGGCGCTCAACGCCGCCTCGGTCGCACTGAAGCTGTCGGGCATTCCGTTCGACGGTCCGGTCGGCGCAGCGCGGATCGCCTGGTCCGCCGCAGGCGAGTGGATCGCCCACCCGACCTACGAGGAGGGCGCCGACTCGGCGTTCGAGATGGTCGTGGCCGGGCGCATCAACGACGACGGCGACGTCGCCGTGATGATGGTCGAGGCCGGTGGTACCGCCGCCACGTGGGACGTCTACGAGGCCGGAGCACCCAAGGTCGACGAGGCCGTGCTGGCCGACGGCCTCGAGTTCTCCAAGCAGTACATACGCGAGGTCATCGAGCTCCAGCACGAGCTGGTGGCCCTGGTCGGCGCACCGGAGCAGATGTCCTACACGGTGACGACCGACTACAGCGACGAGGTCCTCGCCGCTGTCGACGCCGCAGGCCGTGAGCGCATCGCCGAGAGCCAGACCATTGCCGACAAGACCGAGCGTGGCGATGCCGAGGCCGCAGTCAAGGCCGCCCTGATCGAGGAGTTGGCGCCGCAGTTTGCCGACGTCGACGGTGCCGAACAGCAGATCAAGGGCGCCATCCGGTCGATCACCAAGGCCGCCGTCCGTGAGCGGATCCTTTCCGACGGCATGCGCATCGACGGTCGTGGGACTGCAGACCTCCGGACCATTTCGTCGGATGTCGGGGTCATCCCGACCGCCCACGGTTCGGGCCTGTTCCAGCGTGGCGAGACCCAGGTACTGAACTTCACCACCCTGGGAACCGGCCGCATGGACCAGATGATCGACGGCATCGACCCGATCACCCGCAAGCGCTTCATGCACCACTACAACTTCCCGCCGTTCTCGACGGGCGAGACCGGCTTCATGCGGGGTCCGAAGCGCCGAGAGATCGGCCATGGTGCGCTCGCCGAGCGTGCCCTGTTCCCGGTCGTGCCGAGCTTCGAGGAGTTCCCCTACACGCTGCGCCTCGTCTCCGAGGTGCTGTCGTCGAACGGTTCGACCTCGATGGGTTCGGTCTGCTCGTCGTCGCTGTCGATGATGGACGCCGGTGTGCCGATCAAGGCGGCGGTGGCCGGCATCGCCATGGGCCTCGTGTACCACGAGGGCCAGTACGTGACGCTGACCGACATCCTCGGCGCCGAGGATGCCTTCGGTGACATGGACTTCAAGGTGGCCGGCACGTCCGAGTTCGTGACGGCGCTTCAACTCGACACCAAGATCGACGGAATCCCCGCCGACGTGTTGGCGGCTGCCCTGAACCAGGCCAAGGAGGCCCGCCTGGCGATCCTCGAGGTCATGGCCGGAGCCATCCCCGAGCCGCGGCCAGAGGTCGGCGAGCACGCCCCCAAGATCAAGAGCTTCGAGATCCCGGTCGAGAAGATCGGCGAGGTCATCGGCCCCAAGGGAAAGATGATCAACACCATCCAGGCCGAGACCGGCGCCGACATCAGCGTCGACGACGACGGGATGGTCGGCATCGTGTCGGTCGCCTCGTCTGACATCGCCCAGGTCGAGGAGGCCACGCGCCAGATCATGCTGATCGTGGATCCGCCCACCGCTGAGGTCGGGGCGGTGTACCAGGGCAAGGTGGTCAACATCACCAAGTTCGGTGCGTTCGTCAACATCCTTCCGGGCCGTGACGGCCTGGTGCACATCTCGAAGCTGGGTGGCGGCAAGCGCATCGACAAGGTCGAGGATGTGCTGGAACTGGGCCAGGAGATCGAGGTGGTGGTCGAGGACGTCGACCCCAACGGCAAGATCTCCCTCAAGCCCGCTGGTGACGCACCCCAGCGCGAGGAGAGGCGCAGCGAGAAGCGCGCCGAGGCCGCACCCGCCGAGGCCGCACCCGCCGAGGCCGCACCCGCCGAGGCCGCGGACAGCGATGACGAGGCCGAAGAGGCCCCCTTCGACGATGCAGGCTCCGATGTGTCGGACGACGCCGACAACGGCGAGGTCGTCGAGGCCAGCTTCGAGGACGCCTTCGCCTCCGAACTCGAGGCCGTGCACGGCGAGCTGGGCAACCCGGCACCCGCCCATCGCGGCGGCGGTGGTGGCCGTCGCCGGGGACGCTGAGCGTCTTGACCGAGGGGGCCCGCACAGCGGGCCCGATCGTAGGGGCCGTGGAGGCAGGGCAACCCGCTCCCACGGTCCGTACGACGTATCTCGACGACGGTCCGACCGTCGTTTCCGAGTGCTGGGAGGGTGCGCACTCGATCTCGGTCGGTGTCTGGGTCGGCGTCGGGAGCCGCGACGAGCCGGTGGCGGACGCCGGCGCTTCGCACTTCCTCGAACACCTCCTGTTCAAGGGGACCGAGCGACGTTCCGCCCGTTCCATCGCCGAACTGGTCGACGGCACGGGCGGCGAGATGAACGCCGCAACCGGCAAGGAGTCCACGGCGTTCTACACCCGCCTTCCGGCCGATTCCCAGGACATGGCCGTCGACCTGTTGGGCGACGTGCTCTGTGGCCCTGCACTGCGTGCCGCCGATGTCGAGACCGAACGTCGCGTGATCCTCGAGGAACTCCATCTCCAGGAGGACGACCCTGCCGACGTGGTGGCGTCGCTCCTCGACGAGGCACTGTTTCCGGACCATGGGCTGGGCCGCGAGGTGCTGGGCACGCGCGAGTCCGTCGAGGCGCTCGAACGGGACGGGATAGCCGCATTCCACGATCGCTGGTACCGGTCGCCGAACCTGGTGCTGGCTGCGGCGGGCGTCGTCGACCACGACCGTCTGGTGGAGCAGGTCGCCGCAGCGTTCGCCGGTCGCGGTGGTGGCGAGGTTCCCGAACGATCTGCACCGGTGGAGTTGCCGTGCAGCAACCGGGGGTTGCAACGTCTCACCGAGTCCGTGCACATTGCCTGGGGCTGGCGGTCGTTCCACCGCCACGATCCACGACGTCGGGCGCTCGGCCTGGGCGTGTACGTCCTGGGCGGTGGTCTCTCGAGTCGGCTGTTCCAGGCCGTCCGGGAGGACCGGGGGCTCGCCTACAACGTGTTCGCCGGAGCACACCTCTACAGCGATGTCGGGGCACTGGGCGTCCATGCGGCGACCGAACCGGGTCGGGCCGACGAACTCCGGCAGGTCGTCGAGGCCGAGGTGGCGGCCGTGGCCGAACACGGCATCACCACCGACGAACTCGAGATAGCACGCCGGGGGTTCGAGGGTGCCCGCCTCATGGGCCTCGAGGATTCCGGCAGCCGCATGATCCGCCTGGGCAACGGCCAGAGCCTCTACGGGCGGGTCGAGTCGCTGGACGAGTTCGTGGCGTCGTTGCGGGCGATCCGACTGGACGAGGTCAACGCAGTGCTGGCCGAGGCGCTGGCGCCGGCGGCCACCGTGGCCGTGGTGGGCCCTGCTGTCTGACGGTCCGTAACCACCCCCGGTCGATCACGCACCGGGCGCTAGCCTCGCCGTCATGAGCAGGTACGGGTCCCGTGGTTCCGGCACCCGGCGCGTAGGCGTCCTAGGGGCGGCCGGGCGTATGGGTCGGACCGTCTGCGAGACGGTTGCCGCTTCTCCCGACCTGATGCTCGCCGCCGTGGCCGATCCGTCGGCGGTGGGCGAGGAGATCGCAGGGTGCGCAGTGCTCGGTGGTGTCGCCGACCTGGTCGAGGTCGGTGTCGACGTGGTCGTCGACTTCACGGTCGCCGACGCCTCCAGGGCAAGCCTTCCGGTGCTGGCGACTGCCGGCGTCCATGCCGTGGTCGGTACCAGCGGCCTCGATGACGACGACCGGGCTTCGCTCGATGCAGCCTTTTCTTCGAGCGCCTGCCTGATCGTTCCCAACTTCGCCATCGGTGCAGTGCTCATGCAGCGCTTCGCCGAACTGGCGGCGCCCTGGTTCGACACCGCCGAGGTCATCGAACTGCACCATGACGGCAAGGTCGATGCTCCGTCCGGTACGGCGCTGGCCACTGCCGACCGGATGGCGTCGGCGTCATCCGACTGGGCAGAAGATCCGACGCAGGACGAGACCGTCGAGGGTGCCAGGGGTGGCGCCGGCCCGGCCGGAATCCGACTCCACGCCGTGCGCATGCGGGGAATGGTCGCCCATCAGGAGGTGCTGCTCGGCACCACCGGCCAGACCCTCACGATCCGTCACGACCTGACCGACCGGGACGGCTTCATGCCCGGCGTCGTGGTGGCGGTACTCGGTGTCGACGGCACAGGGTGCACCGTCGGCCTCGATGCCCTGCTCGGCACCTGAGCCGTCGATGGGCGGGTGGCCGGGGGCCCGGCGACTGCTGCGCCCTGCGTGGTTGTTGTCGCATCTGGCCGTCGGCGCCCTGCTGGTGGCCACCATCAATCTGGGCTTCTGGCAACTTCGTCGCCTCGATGAGCGTCGGGCCTACAACGCCTTCGTGGAGGAGCGTGCCGGGGCACAACCGGCTTCCCTCGGGGATCTGCAGGTGGGGGCCGACCCGGGCGAGCTCGCCTACCGGGCCGTCGAGGTTTCGGGGGTGTTCGACGCCGAGCGCGAGGTGTTCGTGGTGAACCGCACACAGGCCGGCCTGCCGGGTGTCCATGTCGTCACCCTGCTGGTCGGCGAGTCCGGCGTCGTTGCCGTCGACAGGGGCTTCGTACCGCGTCCCGTGTACGTGGCGGGTGACCCCTCTGTCTGGGCGCCGCCGGATACCGAGGTCGTCATGGTGGGA
>CEPV01035556.1_pt1 | contig 10213 bp, 6 predicted proteins | sample 530451 | NCBI WGS metagenome assembly CEPV01 (sample SAMEA2620097, study PRJEB7988) | marine metagenome | isolation source: saline water (ENVO:00002010), including | reverse complement strand
ATCACTCTACGATTCAGAAGATTCAGAAGCCGTGGATGCGGCCCTGGCAACACCTCCCGAGGGCCAGGAAATCCAGGTGCCCTACCGCGGCAGCGTCGTCGATATCCTGCACCGGATCCGCGGTCACCTGCGCTCGGCCGTGAGTTATGCCGGATGCGAATCCCTGGCACAGGCAAGAGAAGCGATCCTGCCGGACCCGTTCGAGTACCTGATTGCGCTTTCCGAGGCGTCCCGAAGAGAGTCCTACGAACGCTGAAGGTCGACAGGAGGCGTGACTGCCTGTTGCGCCGGGAATAATGCCTTTACTGGAGCACAGTGATCAGGTTGTCTGAGCGGTCCCGGGTGATGCTCTCCACGTACTTGAATGACCACGCGCATGGCGTCCGGGTATTGCTGTCGCTGATCGCCGGAGGTCTCGGCGGGGCGGTGTTTTTCTGGCTTTCGCTTCCTTTACCGTGGATGCTGGGATCGATGCTGCTGGTATCGGCCGGAGCCGTGGGCGGCATGCCTTTCCGACGGTCTGTCCGGCTCAGAAAAGCGATGATCGCGGTCATGGGCCTGCTGCTGGGCAGCTACTTCACCGCCGATACGCTTTCACAGTTCGGTCTGTGGTCGCTGGCCGCACTGCTGGTCAGCGCCTATGTCGTCCTCATGACCGGAATCTCTCTGGGCGTCTTTCGCCGCTTTGGTCGGATGGATCTGCCGACTGCTTATTTTTCAAGCATGCCCGGGGGTCTAGGACCGATGACGATTGCCGGCGAAGAAGCCGGCGGTGACAACCAGCTGATACCGATTGCGCATGTGATCCGGATTTTCTGCGTGGTGTCCTCGGTACCCATCTACCTGGCGCTCGTTCGGGGTGTTGATCTTGCGCCCGGGCCGGTCGCGCTTTCAGAACTGGTGGCTATGCCGCACTGGCACGACTGGCTGGTCTGGGCTGCCTGTGCCGTGGCCGGATTCTTCGGCGCCCGCGCCATCCGGGTGCCCTTTGGCGAAATCCTGGGGCCGATGCTGTTGTGTGCTATCGCCTATATCTTCGAACTGGTCTCGGTCGCGCTGCCGCCTTTTGTGACGGTTGCGGCGCAGGTTGTCATCGGTACATCGATCGGGACACAGTTTGCCAACCTGCGCACCCGGTATGTGCTGCGCTCCGTTGCGACCTCGCTGGGATCAACCATCGTAATGCTCGCGGGTGCGCTAGGGGTGACCGAACTGATGGCTCCGCTGCTCAATATCGATCCGCTCTCGCTGCTGCTCGCGCTGGTGCCGGGAGGCCTGGTGGAGATGGGGTTGATTGCAGTTGCCCTGAACGCCGATACCGCTTTCATCGGCGTGATGCACAGCTGGCGCATTATCCTGATTGCCGTCAGCGCACCGCTGCTGTTTCGGCTCTTCTGGCGCCGCGTACCGCGACCCGACCGTCACCCGGGGAAGAGTGCCGAGAGTCCCGACGCAAGATCGGGATAACGCCCACCAACGCCAAGGTGTTCGCGCATCAGGGTGTTATCAATTCTCTTGGATTCAGCAAGACCGATGCCTAGCGGCTCGCGGTCAGGGTACCCGCGGTTGTCAATGTCGCCACGGTGACTTCGGCGCGTTTGCATTTCAGGGTACCGCTGACATCGGCCGTCATGGCCGGCGGTGCAATCACCCCCTGAATGCGGGCAGCCTTGGCGGCGAACGGACAGCCGGCGTCATTCAGCCGCGAGATATTCGTTGCGCTCAGCAGTGAACGCAGGTCATCGATCGAAGCCTGAAGCCCCCAGTTTCCCGCATTGTCGACGACACCGGTGATCGTGACACCCCGAACCGTGAGAAATGCCAAACCATCTGCCGTTACGCTTACGGAAATAGTCTCCGTACGTTCATCGGTCGCCGAGCCCAGAGCGACCACGTCGGCCGTTGAAGTGAGTGAGATCGTACCGGTGTAGGTGCCGGCGTAGGCCCCGGTCGCATCGCCCCTGGAAACGGTCAGTTCAATCCCGCTGCTTGAGGAACTGGCACAACCCGTCACCAGAACCAGGCAGGCCCACGCCATGATGCCCATATAACGCACCATTGCCCCAGCACCCCTAAGACTGATCAGCAGCCAAGACCTGAGCATGGCACGGCATGATAGCGCATCAGGCGACCCTTTCGATGGAACCGGTAGTCAGGAAATCTGCAATCGCTTTCTCAACCCGACGTGAAAACAAAAGCAGCATGTGATTGGCCGGCAGGGTCAGGCGATGGCTGATCGCGGCATCTTCGGTCTCACACAACCGCACCACCCCATCGTTCGGGCCGCATAACCGGGTCGCCGGCAGCAAGGTAGCGAGGCCGAAGCTCCACTTCCCGGCGATCATCAAGGTCTGGTCGGGGCGCCACTGCGAAGGCGCGCCCTCAAGCAGGCCGTCCACCAGGGAACGGCCAAGCAGCCAGCGTCCCCAGCCCTTATGCGACAGGTCCTCGGCAACGCGACTGCCCCGTAGTGGTCCTCCCAGGAGTACTACCCGGCCCGGGCAATGCCATTGATACTGGGCAAGAAAATGCGCAAGCACGACTCCGCCCAGGCTATGTGCGACGAAATGTACGCTGCCTTTGAGTCGCCACTTGGCCAGTGTCTCACTCAGAAACCGCGCGTTTTCGACGGGAGTCTGCCTGCGGCTGTGATAACGGAACTGTCGCACCTTGAATCCGCGGCGCTGCAGGCGAGAGCGCAACAGACTCATCTCGTGGCCACTCATCAGTACGCCGTGGATGAGCACGACGGTAGAGATACCGACAGGATCAGTGCCTGTCCCGGTGTCGCCAGGAGGCGGCTTTGTCGCAAAATCTCCCTCAAGGGAATGGCTGGAATCACCTTCTGGCTTCACACTGTTCCCGTTCCGTACGCCTTTGGCGACTGCTATTATCCCATCCCTTGGTCCAGCAACAGGTCGAAACGCGGCCGGGCCGTGGCCCGGGCCCGGGCAACCCAAGCGACCGAGGAGGAACCATGGACGAAACCACCCGCACCCGACTGGAGGCAGCCGCTTTCCGCGGGCTGGTAGCGCACCTGCGCCAGCGCACCGATGTACAGAACATCGATCTGATGAATCTCGCGGGCTTTTGCCGCAACTGCCTTTCCAAGTGGTACCTCGCAGCCGCCGACGAACAAGGCCTTGAGATGGATTACGAGCGCGCGCGTGAGATCGTCTACGGGATGACTTATGATGAATGGAAACGCGACTACCAGCATGAGGCCGGCGAGGAGCAAAAAGCCGCCTTTGAAGCAACCAAACCGCTGCACGCCAAGATCAGCGGCCACAGCAAGGCCTGAATCCGATGAGCACACTTGAAGTCCACCAGGTTCCCTGTCTCTCGGACAACTACGGCTACCTGGTACACGATCCGGACAGTGGGCTGACTGCAGCGATTGATACGCCCGAGGTGACGCCGATCCAGGATGCACTCGATGCAAAGGGCTGGAAACTGGACTTTATTTTCAATACCCATCACCACGACGATCACACCGGCGGGAACCTGCAGCTGAAGTCGCAGACCGGGTGTGAAATTGTCGGATCGGCTGCCGACGCAGAGCGGATTCCGGGCATCGACCGCACCGTCGCAGAGGGTGATACCGTGATGCTGGGGAACTGGTCGTTTACCGTTCACGACACGCCCGGGCATACCCGCGGCCACATCGTTTACCACTGCCTGCCCGCCAATATCGGCTTTGTCGGCGATACCCTGTTCGCACTGGGATGCGGCCGTCTTTTCGAGGGCACCCCTGGGCAGATGTGGACATCACTGCAGAAAATCCTGTCCTGGCCTGATGAGACCCTGATCTACTGTGCCCACGAGTACACCCAGGCCAACGCCCGTTTCGCCCTCTCGGTAGAGCCGGACAATGCCGACCTGATCGCACGCAGTGACGAGATCGACGCCGCCCGGCAGCGGGGTGAACCGACGGTTCCGACAAGTGTGGACCTTGAGAAAAGGACCAACCCCTTTCTGCGGCCGGACAGTGACCACCTGCAGAAAACCATCGGCCTTTCGGGCAAGCCCCTGGTGGACGTCTTTGCCAGAACCCGTGAGTTAAAAGACCAGTTCTGATCCGCCTTCGAGAACCGCCCGGATCTCGAAAGTCCCTTCCGGCATATGACCAGACCCTCGGCACCTTCCGCCCGCGCCAAAGTCAGGCGCCTTCGCGAACTGGCCCGTTATGACCGGTCCAGCGTAAACGCCATTCTCGATGAACTACCGCTCGGTCGTGATTCTCGGCAGCGGCGAAAAGTGGCCGGGGAAGGCAAGAAAAACGTGAGCCCCCGGAATTTAAGGTCGCCGGCCGATTCAGCTGGGCGCCACTGAAGACATGAGCAGCGCGCCACGGATTGCCATTGATATCGGTGGGACCTTTACCGATGCGGTCCTGCAGGCGGGCGCTGCACGGTACACCGCCAAGGTCCTGACGACCCGGAATCCGGCAGAAGGATTCATGCAGGGCATTGCCCACCTGCTTTCGCAGTCCGGCGTCGCGCCTGCCGATGTCGCCCTCATCACCCACGGCACCACCCTCGCAACCAATGCCCTGATCGAACGGCGCGGCGCAAAGACCGCACTGATCGTGACCGAGGGGCATCGCGACTCACTTGAGATCGGTTACGAGAACCGCTTCGACCAGTACAACTTTGATGCCGATCGCAGGGCGCCGCTGGTGCCCAGACGTCTGCGCTGGGCTGTGCCGGAGCGGCTTGATTACCGCGGCCAGGTTCTTCAGCCGCTCGAGGGCGCCCCGGTCGAAGCGCTCGTAGAGCGCATCCGGCAAGCGGAGATTGAGAGCGTTGCTGTGGGTCTGCTGCATGCCTATGCCAACCCGGTCCACGAGCAGCGCATCCGCGATATTCTGCAAAAGCATTTGCCCGATATCGCGGTGTCGCTCTCGAGCGAAGTCTGCCCCGAGATCCGCGAATATGAACGCCAGAGCACCACCTGTGCCAACGCGTATGTCCAGCCGCTGATAGCGAGTTACCTGCTTGAGGTCCGCCAGCGCCTTGCCAGCGACGGCTTCAACTGCGCCTGCCTGCTGATGACTTCGGGAGGTCACCAGGTGACCATCGATACCGCGGCGGCCTTTCCGGTACGCCTTATCGAATCGGGCCCCGCCGGCGGGGCCATCCTCGCGGCCCATATCGCCCGCACCCTTGGCGAGTCATCAGTGCTGTCTTTTGATATGGGCGGCACCACCGCCAAGATCTGCCTGATTGATGACTGCACCCTTCCGCTGTCGCGGACCTTTGAAGTCGACCGCGCACACCGCTTCATGAAAGGCAGCGGCATACCCATCAAGATCCCGGTGGTCGATATGGTCGAGATCGGCGCCGGCGGCGGGTCGCTGGCCAGCGTCGACCAACTTGGCCGGGTGGCAGTGGGGCCGGAAAGTGCCGGTGCCGAACCGGGGCCTGCGTGCTACGGCCGCGGCGGCCAGGGTGCGGCGGTCACCGATGCCAATCTCATGCTGGGCAGGCTTGACGCCGATGGGTTCGCAGGCGGGCGGATACCACTCGATACCAAGGCGGCGCAACAGGCCATCGAAGCCGCGGTTGGTGACGGACTCAAGACCGATGCTGCCGGCGGCGCCCAGGCAATCATCGAAATCGTTGACGAAAACATGGCCAGCGCAGCCCGGGTGCATGCCGTTGAAAAGGGGCTGGATGTGACAGAGCGTACCCTGATCGCTTTCGGCGGCGGCGCGCCGCTGCATGCGATTGCGGTGGCCCGCAAACTCGGCATCGGCCGGATCATCATCCCGCGCGACGCGGGCGTGGGATCCGCCGTGGGCTTTTTGCTGGCGCCGGTCGCCTTTGAAGTCGTCCGCAGCCGCTTTACCCTACTCGCCGATCTCGATCCCGAGACCATCAACGCCCTGTTCCAGGAGATGGAACAAGAGGCGAGTGCGACCGTGCGTCTCGGCGCCGGCGAGGCGCCCGTGTCGACGGTCCGTCATGCCTTCATCCGCTACGCCGGGCAGGGACACGAGATCAAGATTCAGCTTCCGGACCGGCGATTGACTCCCGAGGATCGCAGGACGATTGCTGAGACCTTCGATAAAGCCTATCGGGCCCAATATGGCCAGGGCATTCCCGGAGTGCCGCTGGAAATTCTGACCTGGTCGCTGACCGCATCAGCCCCCGCCAACGAGGGTATCCGCGCGCAGGCCGAACAGGGATCACCCGACCCGCAGCGCAGCGCCGGCCAGCGGACAGTCTGGATGCCGGGCACTGACCATCCGGCGGAGTGTCCGGTCATCGCCCGGGAAGAGCTCCGAGCCGCAAACCCGGTTACCGGGCCTGCCGTCATTACCGAAGACCAGACCACGCTGGTGGTGCCTGCCGGGTGGGCGCTTGACGCGAACCCCTATGGCGACCTCGTCGCAACCGCCGGACCGGCGCCATCAGATACCGCGACAGCACCTGCCGCCTCGAGGGCCATTCAGCGTCAGGTCATCTGGAACCGGCTCATCAGTATTGTCGAAGAGCAGGCCCAGGCACTTATCCGCACGGCTTTTTCAACCACCGTGCGTGAGGCAGGCGATCTTTCTGCCGGAATCTTTGACCTCTACGGGCGCATGCTGGCCCAGGCCGTGACCGGCACGCCGGGTCACGTCAACGCAATGGCCACCTCCGTGGGCTATTTTCTTGATGAGATTCCGCTCGAGCGTATGCAGCCGGGGGATGTGTACCTGACCAATGACCCCTGGCTTGGCACCGGCCATCTTTTTGATTTCACCGTCGTGACGCCGGCCTTTATCGATGACCGTATCGTGGGCCTGCTGGCCTCGACGGTACACGTGGTCGATATCGGCGGCCGGGGTTTTGGACCCGATGCCGGCCAGGTCTTCGAAGAGGGGCTGTGCATCCCCATCCTGCCGCTGTTTGAGCGCGGGGAACCGGCGGAGGCCGTGATGGCGATCGTGCGTGCCAACGTGCGCGAGCCCGATCAGGTCATCGGCGACCTGTATTCGTTGACGGTGGGCAACGCCGTCGGCTGCAGCCGGCTGGCGGAGATGATGGATGAGTTTGCTCTGGACGACCTTGAAAAGATCAGTGAGCACATCATCTCCCGCTCCCGCCGGGCGGTTCTCGATGAGGTCGCGGGCCTGCCGCACGGTACCTGGAATCATGAGATGGCGGTGGACGGTTACGGCGAACCGGTCACCCTGAAAGCGAGTCTCAGCATCAGCGAGCAGGGCATCGCTGTCGACTTCGCCGGGACATCAGCGGTTTCGCCCTTCGGCATCAACGTGCCGCTCAGTTATACACAGGCCTACGCGTCTTTTGGTGTGCGCTGTGTGATCGCCTCTGCGATCCCCAATAACGCGGGATCCCTGGAGCCGATTCAGGTCAGCGCTCCACAAGGGTGCATCCTGAATGCGCCGCGGCCGCACGCCGTGGCCGTGCGTCACGTTATCGGCCAGATGCTGCCCGACGTGGTGCTGGGGTGCCTGGAAAAGGCTCTGCCAGGACGAGCCCCGGCAGAGGGCAGTTCGAGCCTGTGGAATCCAATGATGACCGGCGGTCCCGGCCTTCTGGACGGGGCTGATTACGGTGACGCCACACCGTTCTCCGTGACCATTTTTCACTCGGGCGGTACCGGGGCGCGACCCTGGCGGGACGGCCTCTCCGCGACTGCCTTTCCATCCGGCGTACGCAACACCCCGGTCGAGATCACCGAGTCCATTGCGCCGGTCATTTTTCACCGCAAGGAACTGCGCGAAGGCTCCGGCGGGGACGGCCGATACCGCGGTGGACACGGACAGGTGATCGAAGTCTCACATGCCGAGGGTGCGCCCTTTGCCATTTTTGCCCTTTTTGACCGGGTGGATCACCCGGCGCGCGGCCGCCATGGCGGCGGCGACGGTGCTGCGGGCGTGGTCCGCCTTGCCAGCGGCAAGAAACTCAAAACCAAAGGCAAGCAGATCATTCCTGCCGGCGAGCACCTGCTGATGGAACTTCCCGGCGGCGGAGGCTACGGCGATCCCGCCAAGCGCGACTTCAATCTGCGCCGGATGGACCGGGACAACGATCTCGATTAGCCAGCCGCCTCAGGGCGGATCAATGATGGACCGTTCACGTTTGAACGGCGCGCTGTCCGGATCCGGCCGGTTGTCCATCTCGCGGGCCGCCCGATGGCCGTCGTAGACCGCGGCTGCGATGGTGCCGGGCGCCATACAGTCGCCGATACGCATCAGCCCGAAGGGCAGTTCATCCAGTTGCTCCTGCTGCTCTCCTGCCAGTGCAAAGTAAAGGCCGTTCTGAGGTGCGCGCAGGGTCACCATCACCAGCGCTTGTGCCTCGCATGAAAGCGCCCGGTCCGTCGTATTGCAGGCAAAACTTGCCGCGTCCGATGCGGCACCGGTGAGGGTATGTTTTACGACCAGCCGCACACCCCGGTCGAGCAACGCCTTTTCAATACGCTGCTGTTCCATGGTGTTCTGTGTCCAGCAGGAAACTTCGGGGCCCGGCGTCACCAGGGTCACGGTCTTGCCGCTGTCGGCAAGCAGTTGCGCGATCACGCCGCCCAGATAGTAATGATCATCGTCGTAGACCAGCACTGAGCCGGCGCCTGGCAGATGTCCTGCCATGATGTCATCCGGCGTCAGACACTGCGGGTGGTCCGCGATTCCCGGGATTGGCGCGTGCGTTGCCCGGCCAAGGCCGTCGGCCCGCCATCTGGCCCCGGTTGCAATCAGCACCTGGTCGGCACCGAACTCCAGAACACTTGCCCGGTCCATCTCACTGCCGGGGAAGACACTGACCTTGGCGAGCTTTGCGATCTGTCCGAGGCGGTAGTCACTGACCCGTTTATAGCTTGCAAGCCCCGGCAGGCCCGACTCGCGCAGCGCCCGGCCGCCGCCATCGCCGCTGTCGGCAAGCGCCACTTCGTATCCGCGCTGGCCGAGGCTCATCGCCGCCTCGAGCCCTGCCGGGCCGGCACCCACCACCAGCACCTTTTCGCTTTCCCCCCGCTGCTGGATGATTTCCGGATGCCAGCCGCGGCGCCATTCTTCACCCATGGTGGGGTTCTGGGTACAGCGGATCGGTGACTGCGTCCAGTCGCCGCTGACGCAGATATTGCAGCCGATGCACTCACGGATATCCTCGATCCGCCCTTCCTCGATCTTGCGCGGCAGAAAAGGATCGGCAATGGAGGGGCGCGCGGCACCGATCATATCCAGGATACCGCGTTTGATCTGGGAGACCATCGCATCCGCCGAGGTGAAGCGTCCGACACCGACCACGGGTTTGGTCGTCAATTGTTTTACAAATGCCACGTAGGATTCCTGGCCGCCCTCTTCGCCGAATCGGGCAGTCACCGAATCGTTGGCCCAGTCACTGACGTTGACATCCCACAGGTCAGGCAGTTCAGAGAGCATCTCGACCACCTCCCGGCCCTCCGCGCCGCTGGCGATACCGTCGTCTCCCAGCAGTTCATCAACCGCGAAGCGGATCGCGACCCCGCAGCGGTCACCGACCGCTTCCTTGGCGTCTTCCAGCAGTTCGCGGGTCAGGCGCACGCGGTTCTCCAATGATCCGCCGTATTCATCGCTGCGCCGGTTATGCCGGCGGCTGATAAAGTGCATCGGCAAGGCAAGATCATGGCCCGCATAGACATAGACGATGTCGAAACCGGCGTCGCGGGCACGGATAGCAGCCTGGCGGTGCCAACGCCGTACATCAGCGATATCACGCCGGGTCATGGCGCAGGCCTGCACCGGATCGAAACTGTTGACCGCGATATCTGAAACGCCCAGTACCGGCAGCCGTGAGTAGTGGTTGGACACGTTATGGCCGCTGTGCACCAGCTCGACCGCGGCCAGCGCGCCGTGTTCGTGCACCCGCTCGGTCATCAGCGCCAGACAATCCTGATCTCCCTTATCCCAAAGCCGTGCCTCCCGGTAGGGCAACACATCACTGGAGGCATGAATATCACACTCCTCGGTTGCAACGACCGCCCAGCCCCCCTCGGCTTTCATGGCACGCATGCCGGCTACGCTGTTGGGCATGGTGTGACCCATCCCGTTGCAGTGCGGCACCTGGTAGAAACGGTTTCGTGCGGTGACCGGGCCAATGGCCACGGGTTCGAACAGCACGTCATAGCGTGGATCGCGAGTCATCAATCTCCCCTTTTCCCTTGATCTGTTGCCCTTCGGGCCGGGTCTCATTGCACCCGGTATTCGCTTTTTTTCAAA
>CEPV01027659.1_pt1 | contig 10225 bp, 1 predicted proteins | sample 530451 | NCBI WGS metagenome assembly CEPV01 (sample SAMEA2620097, study PRJEB7988) | marine metagenome | isolation source: saline water (ENVO:00002010), including | reverse complement strand
CTTAAGTGTCATTAATGCTGACACAACGCAAAAGGCTATCATATTTATTGAAAATCTGGAAAATGATTCAACCGTTACAAACATTCCAGAGAATATCATGGCACCGCCTGATTCCGCTGAAAATATTCAACTACCGGTTGTGGACCAGGCAAATAATGTTGCCTTGGAATCAGATTCTGTTGAGTTATTAAATATCTGTAAATCGATCGTCTACGTGCTAAACAACGAAAATTTGTCTTTTTCCGAAGCCAAAGATTTCGCCGAAGCAGTGACTGAAAGATTAAAAGAAAAAGTGAAAAATATTAGGATTGTTAACACTTATTATGACACCGAGTGTCAGTCTCCGGACTGCGCACTGGACGATGTGAAAAACACCGATGCGTCTCACGTTTTCATTCTGAGCACCGAGATAGATCGTCTGACGACAGAATCAGTGATTACATTCAGGAATATTTCATATGATCGGGATAGTGATGAGTTCCAATCGGATTCGGAAAAAGATCTCAACCTTCTCCTTGATCTCTTAAAAGAATATCCTGAAATGACCATTGAGGTGCAATCTCATACGGACAGAGAAGGAGATGCAGATTATAATAAAGATCTATCACAAAGACGTGCAGCAAAAATGAAGGAATGGCTTGAACAAAACAACGTTGAATCTTACCGTATGCTTGCAACAGGTTGGGGAGAAGCTATTCCTGCCGTCGTATCAAAAAGAGAAAGTGCACGGTATCCATACCTCAGGGAACGCTTTCCTCTTACAGAAATGTTTATTGGTTCATTAATCAATGATGATCAGCGCGCTGTGGCGGACTCACTAAATCGCAGGACAGAAGTGAGGATTATTGACTTCCCACAGAAAAATCAGCTGAAGGGAATTTTGGACATTGGACTTTATTCCATTGATCATGACTCGGTCGCTTCTGACTCTGGATTGTCTTCGCCATATATCTTTGGGAATTTTAGCCACTTTTTTGGCGTTGAGAAAAATATATTTCCCAGGACTCAGGAAATAGTTGATGAATTTATTGATATCTTAAACATTGAATCATGTGAAAGTGCTAACAATACGCCTGTTGCATCGGATCAGTTGGTCCCTGCTGGATCGGATAGTGTCTTATATATCATGCTTTCTGCCTCAGACCCGGATCAAGATAGCCTGACCTATTACATTTCCAACTTTCCCAGTCACGGGACACTCTATCAGTTTAAAGATGATAGTATCAGAGGTGATGAAATAACTGATCCCTCTTATCAAGTCTTGAGCCCGGAACATAAGATTATTTATGTGCCCGATTCTGACTCCTCTTTTACTGATACTCTCTCTTTTTATGTTGATGATGGTCAGAACTTCAGTGAGTCAGCCAACATCTTCATCGGAGAATTCTCCTTCTTTGAACTCCTTTTAGATAGATCACCATTCCTGGACTTTGTTGCAAGCACGCCCCCTGTATGGATTTCTGCGGGACTTATATCTCTTTATTTGATCTATGAAGTGCTTAACCCTGAGCCACCGCCCAAGAAACCTGTCCCTCCCAATTTTCCTTACCCTGGTTAATTATGAAACAATTAGAGAATACAAAATCCACAACCCGATTTAATGAACATTCAATCTTGAAGCTCATCACACATAAAACCGTAATCCTGGCTTTCCTCATTTTTTCAGCCGTACCGGCCTTTGCCGATTGGGGCGCCACTTACATAAGCAGCCCCGTGGGGAATTTGGGTAACATAGAGGTGCTCGATCTGGATGGAGATGGCGACCTGGATGTTCTGGCAACAAACAGCGCATCTGCACCGGGAAAAATCTACTGGCTGATGAATGATGGCAAGGAAAATTTTTCGGAGGATGAAACTAAAACAATATCCCTAGATGGGATTAAAATAAACTCGAATCCATCATCTATTTTACATGATCTCGATCATGATGGAGATCAGGATATCTATTTACCAACGGACAAGGGTGTGTTTTGGTTTGAAAATCTTGGGGCCGGATTCAGTGAATCAATCCAGGTTACTTCAGGAACAACCCAAAATGCTAATAGCAACGATAGCTATGCGGCCGACATGGATGGGGATGGAGATATTGATATTATTTCAGCACATCTTGGTCAAGACCTAATTGCTTGGCACGAGAATGATTGTAAACAGACCGATTGCTGGGACGGATCTGTCCGGCCCGGATTCACATATCAGAAGGTAGTTAAGGGACACACTAATGGACCCAACGGGCCGTGGTCCATCTACGCTGAAGATATTAACGGTGACGGCAATATGGATGTTTTGAGTACCTCACAGCACGATGACGAACTGGCTTGGTATAGAAATGATGGTGCTGAAGACCCTTCATTCACATATAATCACATTTCGGGTCCGGCGTCTTTTCATAACAACCCCAAAATACCCCGTGCGGCGGATATGAACGGCGATGGAGACATGGATGTGCTAGTATTTGCAACCCATGGAACCAAAAAACTTATTTGGTACGATAATGATGGCAATGAAAACTTTACACCTTATGTGATCGACAATCCTGTGGGACCTTTAACAATCCTTACAAAAGATGTGGATGGTGATGGTGATATGGACGTGGTTTCCGGTAATTCAGCCGGCACAATAATTTATGAAAATGATGGTAATACAACCCCCAGTTTTACAGCTGTTTCTTTAGGGCAGAAGTCCCTCACTCTAAAGTTTGTAGACATGGACCGGGACGGTACTACAGATATATTTTCTTCGAGAGGAGATAGTGAAACTTCTAATCAGTTTGTGCTTTATAACAATGGTCGCAGAATCAATGTGGCCACTGATGGTTCAGATGAAAGTGGCGACGGCTCATCGGGGAATCCTTACAAGACAATCCAGTACGCCATCGACCATTATCAAACTTATAGCGCAGATACTATCCTGGTTGGGCCGGGGACCTACACTGAAAACATAAACTTCAACGGTAAGGATGTTATTGTGGGATCCCTCACTCTCACAACCAGGGATAAGAGTTATGTCTCCCAGACCATTATTGACGGAAGTTCACCCTCAAATGCTGAAAGCGCATCGGTTGTTACTTTTGTCAATGGCGAGACTCCTTCAGCACAGCTTGTAGGTTTTACACTTCAGAACGGTACCGGCACAAATATTACAATAGGTGACGAAATTAAAAGGGTTGGCGGCGGGATCTATACCTACGAGACAAGTCCTTCCCTGAAACATCTTGATATAAAAAACAATAACCAGTCCATTGTGCATGGCGGCGGGATCTATTTTGATTATAACAGTGACGCATCCCTTGACAGCTCTTTGGTTAGAGACAACCAGGTAACATCACATGGCGGCGGGATCTATGTTGGCACCCATGCAAATGTGAAACTGGATAGTGTATTAATAAGGGATAACAGCGCGGTAAGGGGAGGCGGTTATAGTAATCCCAAAAGGGGTTGGACGATGTTTACTAATGTAAGGGTTGTTTCAAATACTGCGGATGAATTGGGCGGGGGGATGTACATCGGAGGAGAGAATTGGTCAGATCCAGAATTTTATCACATTACAGTATCAGAAAACACCGCTGGTCAGGATGGAGGCGGTATTTATCTGTGGCACTCAAAAAACAGGATTAAGATGTACGATCTAACCTTGTCAGACAATACGGCTGTGAATAAAGGAGGTGGGCTGTTTACAAGATCCTCCGACCCCACAATAGATCGGGCCATAATAAGCGGTAATTCAGCTGAATATGGCGGCGGGATCTATGTTTGGGATCACCTGGTGGTATTAAAGCTAATCAACACGCTTCTTTATGACAATCTGGCAACGGCGCTTGGCAGCGCTATTAGTGCTTATGATCGACCGCAGGTTAAAATTTATCATTCTACATTTTCCCAGAACTTTGCTTCTGACCAATCCACGATTTATGCTGACGCTGGATCAAAAATCTATTTTTATAATTCCATTATATGGGATAGTGAAACACCTAAAAAAGTGGTCTTTGGTGGTACTGGAAATAAAATTGGCAGATTCGAGGCCCGGAGTTCAATCGTCCAGGGATTAGAATCCATAGAGGCCTCTGATAATAATGACGTCATTGATTATGACGGCACCAGCTTTGAAACTGACCCCTATTTTTCCAACCCCGGCAGCAATGACTTCAACCTGAAAAATTATTCACCAGCCATTGGCTATGCAAGTACCAGTAATTCTTTGTCACCCAATGCCGATGAATCAGCGCTAAATATAGACTTGACCAAAGCTCCCCGATCCACAGGACCTGATATAGGTGCCTACGAAAACAGCCTCGATTCTCCCGCCAACGCGCCACCCCTCATGAATGCCATTTCAGACCTCACCATTAGTGAAGACTCAGGCGAGCAGTTGGTCATTTTCGCCGGTGTTTCTGATGGGGATTTTCACTTGGAACAGAGCATGACGGTAACTTCAAAGAGTGCAGACGCAACGCTTATCCCTCACCCCACTCCAAACTACATATCACCAAACACCACCGGATCAATCACCTTTACCTCAGCTACCAACGCAAATGGCACCATTGCACTTATAGTAAAAGTTACCGATGACGCCGGCATTGAAAACGACGGTATCGATACGCTTCTGACTAGTTTTAATGTTACTATTACGCCGGTAAATGACCCTCCCTCAGTGACTTCTTCCTCCATTTCCACAGCTGAGAATGTGACTTCCGTTGGAAACGTAGAGGCCTCTGATCCTGAAGATGATCCAATTACATATACCCTTGAGGAAGGAGATGACAGTGGAAAGTTCACTCTTACCTCAGAAGGCGCTCTTTCCTTTAAAGATGCGCCAAATTATGAATCACCTGGAGACAGCGATGGGGATAACCAATACATTCTTTCCATAACTACTTCTGACGGAACACTTTCAGAGACTTCTGATGTGACCATAACTGTCACTGATGCCGATGACGGGCCAGAAGTGGCCAATGAAATTGCGGAAGTGATAGTGAATGAAGACGCCCCTGACAGCACCATCGATATATCAAATGTGTTCAGCGATGAGGATGACGATGCTATAACAACGACAGTCAGTGCTAACAGCAATACATCTCTGATCACTGCAACTGCCGACGGAAACTCTCTAACCTTGGATTTTCTATCAGATAAGTATGGTTCAGCCACCATTACCTTACAAGGAGAGTCTAACGGAAAAACCACTACGGAATCATTTGGCATTAACGTCACATCAGTGAACGATCCACCATATATCACCACAGCTGACACGGTGTCGGCCGCGGAAAACCAAATCTCGGTAACAACCCTAACGGCCTCTGATCCTGACCCTGAAACTACAGATTTCAGCTATAGCCTTTTAGGCGGAGATGATGAATCAAAATTTTCCTTGACCACTGATGGGGTCCTCACTTTTAATGAAGCCAAAAACAAGGAATCTCCTGATGATAACAACGGTGACGGCACCTATCTAGTGGAAGTCCAAGTGGAGGATGATGCATCATCAACAGGCTCCAAAACAGTTGCCGTAACCCTTACCAGTGTAAACGAGGCACCTTCGAACATCACTCTTTCCAGCAGAGTCGTTAATGACAACAGTACCTCAGGCACGCCCGTAGGACGGTTGAATGTATCAGATGTTGATGTAGGTGACAGCCACTCTTTTTCATTCGTGACAGGTGATGGAAGTACGGACAACGGAAATTTCACCTTATCTGTCGACAGCCTTAAGGCAGCCACTACCATGGATGCAGAAACTAAAAAGACACACGCCATACGCATAAAGGTTGCTGATTCAGGCAGCCTCAGCTACGAAAAAACATTTACAGTAATTGTTAAAGGCCTCAATGACAATATCCCTGTTGTAACAGGTGACCAGAGTTTCTCTGTTTCGGAGGCTTCGGCTGTGGATAGTGATGTGGGCACCGTCCTGGCTACCGATGCTGACACCGAAGATGTGATGCAAGATTGGAGAATTGAGTCAGGTAATGATGAGAATTATTTTACCATTGGCGCTTCAACGGGCACTATTGCAATATCCAAGATCCTCAATTATGAGATAAAGACCTCTTATAAACTGGGTGTCACGGTAACTGATGGTGTCTACACATCCAGCATTGGCACAGTGACCATCAATGTGGAAGATGTTTCGGAAGGAGTAACAGTAACCCGGACTTCCGGCCTTGAAACAACGGAATCCGCTGGCCAGGATACTTTCAGCATTGTCCTTGATTCCGCTCCCCTACATGATGTAATTATTCCCCTTCAGTCCTCCGACTTGACCGAAGGCACCGTATCACCAGACACTCTCACGTTCACCTCTTCCAACTGGAAAACCCGTCAAAAAGTAACTGTGACAGGTGTTGATGATACTGATGATGTGGTTAACGTCGATTATACTATTCGTGTCAAACCAACCCTTTCCGATGATCCCAATTACCACGGCCTTAACCCGGAAGACGTATCTGTAACAAACTTAGATGATGAAAAAGGCGGCTTTACCATACAGCCAGGCGGGGGCCTTATTACCTCCGAGAACGGCGGTTCAGATCTTTTCAAGGTGTCTCTCCAGATAGAGCCAACCCACTCCGTTACTATACCGGTTTCATTAGAAGATACAACGGAAGGGTTAATTGAAGTGAGTGAACTTGTTTTCACTACTGCAAACTGGTCAACTCCACAGGGGATTGTAGTTGTCGGTCTGGATGATGAAATATCTGATGGTAATGTTGATTATTCAATTGAGTTAGGGACAACCATATCAGAAGATGCAGCCTACAACGGCAAGGACCCCACAGATGTTTCAGCAACAAATATAGATAATGATATCAAAAAAATTCTTCTTTATCCATTAGAGGGTATTTTCGTCTCAGAAGATGGTGGGAAAGCTTTCTTTAACGTCCGTCTCCAAGCAGCCCCGTCTGGAGACGTTAAGATACCGTTCACAAGTGCAGATACTTTAAAAGCAACTATTAGCCCCGACACACTCATTTTCACTGCGGACAGCTGGGATGGCATAAAGAAAGTTTATGTTACGGCTATTGCGGACAGCAACTCGTATATCGATGAAATGTTAGAAATCATATCCGAACCGGCTATTTCAATTGACCCGGCATATAGCAATTATGATGTCCCAAACCCTACTGTATATATCCTCAATGAAGATCCACCAGGCATTTCCGTAACACCCCTCACTGGTTTAAATGTTAGCGAAAGCGGCGACACTTCTGTTTTAAGCATGAAGCTATTATCTGAGCCTAAGAACGATGTTACCATTGAGCTTTCCAGTTCAGATGAGACAGAATCGATTCTGGACCAGTCTTCCGTCACATTTACAAGCGTAAACTATAATACAACTCAGTTTATCACAGTACTGGGCGTGAATGACAACATAGATGACGGTGACCAGAAGTTCATAGTCATAACAGAGGCCGTTTCTGATGATCCTCTCTACAACGGATTGGAAGTATCGGATCCAGTCCTCCGCAACATCGATGATGAGGGTGCAGGATTTGTAATAAACCCCTTAAGCGGTCTTTCTACTTCAGAAGACGGCACTAATGCCCAGACCCATATACAGCTCAGAACCAGCCCCAGTTCCCCTGTAACACTGCTGCTTGCTTCAGCTAACGACGAAGAAGGGACCGTCCTTCCTGCAAGCCTTTCATTTAACTCATCAAACTGGTCCGAGTCCCAAACTGTCACCATAACAGGTGTTGATGATGTTGTTAAGGACGACTCGATACAATTTGCAATTGTCACTTTTCCAGCTGAATCAGAGGACTCTAGCTACAAACAAATTGACCCCGTTGATATAATTGTGTTTAATAAGGATAATGATGATGTCGGTTTTAAGGTAATTGCTGATCCAGACAGGACTACAGAAATAGGCGGTGCTGTGGGCATCACTGTGAATCTTACCGCAAAACCAACTGAGGATGTTATTTTTATTGCTTCTAGCAGTGACACAACGGAAGGTAAGATACCTGAGGGAGAAAATATTATAATAGCCACCCCAGAGATGTGGCGAGAAAATTTTGATTTCAAGGTCAAGGGCATTGATGATAATGAAGCGGATTATGATGTTGAGTATTATGTTACCATAGGCATAGTATCAGATGACAAAATATTCAGTGACCTTCCTGATAAAGTTGTCCAGTTAGTAAATGAAGACTTTGAACCGAAAATTGAAATCTCAAAAGAACCCACTTGGGACGGGAGTGTAGCAATTGGCGACACGAAGACAGATACTCTGGAAGTTTACAACGAAGGAAACGACACCCTTAAGGTGACGGGCATAGAGACTGATCGGCAAGAGTTTTATACTGATATGGAACAGTTCGACACCGCTCCAGAGGATACCACGATTCTGGAAATACATTTTAGCCCTAGCGAGAAGGGATTTTTCGATGGTGAGCTAAAATTCTCCCACAATGATCCTACGCGGCAGGATACCATAAAAATTTCATTAAATGCATCAGGAAGATTACCTGATACAAATAAACCAACAATTAAAATAATTTCATATGCAGACAATATCAATATAGGCGAAAGTCTGGATGTTAAAGCAACGATCACAGACAGTTCTGTCCTTGCAAAACAACGACTTTATTACTGGACAATCAATAAAGGTGAAATGGAAGAGAAATATATAGACATGGATATCGATGATGATAGCACCTTCACCGCCGTCATTCCCGGAGGTTCCATAACCAACAAAGGCATCTACTTTTATATTTTTGCAGAGGACATTCGGGGTAATACAAGAAAAACTCCTGTTCATTCCGCAACAGTCCAATTCGATCTCGCTCAAATATCTTCCATGATTGATGGAAGTCCTTTTGAAGGGGGTATACCCAAGAATCAATGGAGCTTAATTTCTATCCCTTGGGTTCATGATAAGTATTCAGCTAAAGATCTTCTTAATGATAGCCAAAGCATTACAAAGCAGGATAGAATAAACTGGAACTGGATCATATATAAATGGAAGCCTCCTGCAAAATACCCTGACGGGTTAGAAGAAGCTGATTCGCTAGAGTCTGGTAAAGCTTACTGGCTAAAGCAAACAGTCGATTCAAATTTGGAGTTGTTTATGACGGGTCATGGCTCGAGTTATGACTCAGCCAGTTTCACTTTTACATTGAAGCCGGAAAGCTGGAATATGATCGGAAACCCATATCCTTTCAAAGTCAAGATAGAGGCCGATGAAACTAAATTCTATGGTCCCATCACTTGGAAAAAAAATCAATGGACATCTCAGATACAGCCGGAAGAGGAGCTCCTTCCCTGGGGTGGGTATGTGATCTATAATAAGACAAAAAAGGATCAAGAACTGATTCTAAAACCGTTTGAATTATCAACAAGCTTTTCAGGGAACTATTTTACCGAAGCTGATGGCTGGAAGCTGAACATCGGTGCTTACGGTAAAACTTATGTAGATCCGGGTAACGCTGTTGGCAGACTCTCAGGATCCCTGGAAGGACTGGATTATAGGGACAACCCGGAACCTCCCTATATGGGTGGATATATCTCTGTAGTCATGCCAAGAAGTGAGTGGAATGAGAATATATCACACTTCACCTCAGACATACGTTCACTGGCCGAGCCTGATGGTGTCTGGGATGTTGAATTGAGGGTCAATAAAGAAACAAGCCCCGTTACTCTATCAATGGATATGGAAGGTGACTTCCCCGTAGAACATGATATTGTACTCCTTGACCTTATTAATAGAAAGACACATCATATTAAAGACACCTCTTCGGTCACTTTGAACCAGAACTGGGATAAGCTACCCGTCTATCCCTTCAAGGTTATTGCCGGGACTCCGGAATATGTCAGTTCCATGACCCAGGAAATACTCTCTCAACTTCCTGAAAAGTTCTCATTGCACCAGAACTATCCCAACCCCTTCAATCCTGCCACCACCATAGGTTTTGAGGTTCCTATCCCATCACAGGTGAGCCTGAAGATATATAACCTCATGGGTCAGGAAATAAGAACCTTAACCAATGAATGGCTACCCACGGGAAGTCATCGTTTAATCTGGAACGGGAAAGACCAGCGGGGTATTCCTGTCAGTGCCGGAGTCTATATTTACAGACTACAGTCCCAAGACTTCCAGAAAACACGCAAGATGGTTCTGCTAAAGTAGAAAATTTTAGACACGTTTCAGTAGGAGTAAGTATAGATATGATTCAACACATCCCTCCACTCTTTAAACATTTCAGGTAACGGTACCAACGGTACCTCTT
>CEPV01089244.1_pt1 | contig 10239 bp, 10 predicted proteins | sample 530451 | NCBI WGS metagenome assembly CEPV01 (sample SAMEA2620097, study PRJEB7988) | marine metagenome | isolation source: saline water (ENVO:00002010), including | reverse complement strand
GTGGCCCCGTCCACAATGCTGAGGGCACGGTGGTGGGTACTATCCTTTAGTATTTTAATGGATTAAATACTATGTAAGGGGACTTGTTTAGTAGCGGGTCTCCTCCAAGTAATTCAACAACCGGATATCAAATCCAAACTCCTTAAGATTGTTGTGTCCTGCGCCTTTGATAAACCAGGAGGTCTTCGGCTCTGGCGCCGCATCAAAGACTTTTTTTCCAAACGACACGTCTATGATGTCATCCTGCTCTCCGTGCATCACCACAATGGGAGAGGTAATCATATTTATAATGCCAAGCGTTTCGTAGCGGTCCCGAACCAACCATCTGGCAGGAAGAAACCAGTAATGCCGTTGCGCAACATCAGCAATCGAAGTGTACGGGGCTTCTAGAATGACCGCAAAAAAATGGTGTTCCGTCGCTACCTTCACCGCGGTACCACAGCCCAGGGATTCGCCGTACAGGATTACCTTTTCGTGAGGTATTTTCCTACTGGCCAGGAAATCGAGTGCGGCCCGGGCGTCGAAGCTTAATCCTGCCTCTGAGGGTTTCCCCGGATTGCCACCGTATCCTCGGTATTCAAGAAACAAGAACCCGTAACCCGCCTCCAAGATTCTGCGGAATTTCTCTACCCTGTGCCCGATATGCCCAGCATTCCCGTGAAATAAGAGAAACGTGTTGCCATCACGGGAGGGATTCGGTCGTCTAAACCAGGCTGTCAGTTCGAGCCCGTCTTCAGTCTTGAGTTTTACCTCTTGCAGCCCAATTGCTGGATACTGGGATAGGTCAAGTTTTTCATTTGACGGAAAATACAGAAAAGACCTCTGCAATAAAAAGAGCACCAAGATCAACAATGCATACAGAACTATGCAACTTGACAGTAAGGAGAGTATTGTTTTTGTCATTTCACGTTTCAGGCCAATAGACAGGGAGTGTTTACGTTGTCAACTGTTCTAATGATTGCGCCCTCGACTAATGAGTAGTGACCTGTCCGATGGTTTAGTCCAGCTCTTGTAAGAGTGTAGTCAGTATACTGCATGATGGGCGGAGAATTTGGTAAGGCGGTTGCGATAATAAAAGCCCCACTTCGGCGGGGATTTTCTTTGTCATCCAGGACATTTTATGCACGTCGGAGCTCCACCTGTCAGTTCGAGAAGACAGTCGTTGGAATCGACTCGGGCGGGTACTGTGTTGGCTCGGTGTGCACGATTACCGGATGATCAGTATCACCGGCAGTTTTGGCAGTGGCAAGGTCGAGAAGCGCGAGTGCCGTTGGTGTCAGAAATTGTCGGTGCGCCAGAACCGATGGCGCACGATTTTTTCCTGACTATCGGCTCATCCTGCAGGGCACGTTCTCAGTACTCTCACACCATCACCTGAACGGGTCTTCAACCTGGCGCACCAAATTGCTGTGTTCTGGCTGCAGGCTGTGGTGCTGACGACGATCCATTTGTGTAGGCAGATCTAACGATTCGATAATTCTCCAGAGCGTGGTGCGCCGGTGTGGCTCGGTGTTTAGTTGGCCTTGAAATGTTTTGGTTGGTTTCAGAGGTGTCGGGCTGTATCCGGACAATGCAGCGATCGCCTGACTTCAGGGCTGGATTCGCCGTGTAGGCATAATCCCCGGAAACGTCAGGGCGGACAGTGCGTAAAGGGATAGGGCCAGGATCAGTACCAGTGTGAACCCGAACTGAATGGCAAGCATGGTCGCCAGCACTGCACTCACCACCGATGCGCAGCCGTTGATTGCCCAGGCCCAAGGTAGAAATGCAGGTTGAGTGCTCGCCACCCGAGCGAGGGCGAGTGGTAACGGCAGGCCCATGCAGAATGCGATCGGCGCGACCAGTAAGATCGCCATCACCAGCTTGGTCGTGAGAGTACGATCGGCGAACAGTTCAAAAATAGGCCCGAGCACTGCAAGATAGATCGACCCAACCAGACCGATTCCGATCACCGCCAAAACCATGCCTGCAAGACTCTGGCCCTTGCGGATCAGACGGTTGGCCAACAGGCTGCCGAGTCCGGCAAACATCAAGAAGGCGCTTAGCACCGCGACGGCGGCATAGAGCGGATGGTGCAGGAACAAAATGAAACGCTGAATGAAAGCCATCTCAGTAAACAGAAAGGCAAGTCCTATGGCACCGAAACAGGCCACCAACTTCAGTTGGTTGAGGGGTAACGGTACCGACCGAACATGTCGTAAAAGGGTCAGCGGCACCATTACCAGCAGCACACTGCCTACGAGCGCCTGCAGTAGCGTCACCCCTTATCCACATCAATGGAGAAACCAGTCCCGTAAGCGGCATCAGTTTCAATCTCATCCGTGGTCCGGCATGACCTTTTGCGATCCCCCCGGCTGCGGTTGCTCTACCCGCCGTAGTAGCGCACCCGATGTTCGCCCCAGTCCGGGACGTGCTGGAGAAGAAGTTTTAGCCAGGCGGCCCCCGGCATGATCTAGAAATTGCGTTTCAGGCAGTTCTTTTAGAAGACCAACAGCTTATCCGCCTCGAGGGTCTTCGCGGCCAGCTCCTTCATGGTGCTGCGCCGGGCTCCCTCTACAACATCCTCATCCTGGAGTCCGCGGGCATCCATGCAGGTGCCGCAAAGGAGAACCTCACCCTTGCGCATGGCCGCATTCACCATCAGTTCCAGATTGTAGTAGCCCTGGGGAACCGATTGTCCCGAGCGGGCGCAGCTGACGGCATCGGCCATCAGGAATACAGTGACCTCCGCGCCCGAAGAGAGCGCCTTGGCCATGCGCAGGCCATTGAAGCTACGTTCGGTCCCATAGGGGGGATCATTGAGGATGATCAGAGCTTTCATGTTTGACTCCTTAGGTATAAAAATCGCCTGATAGAGCGTGATAGTGGCCTAGCGGTAGCCAGCAAGGCCAGATTAAAGGGTGTTTTCTGAATCACGATCTACTGCTGCCCTCAAATTAAAGCCATGTTGTTAAACCTCCAACAAGAGGGGGTTGATCAGTTGCATAACACACTGAGTGAGGGTTAGAATATATGAGTAAATACACATATAAGCAAGTACTCATATCAAAATGATTGACTACGGTGATCTCAATGCCCTCTCAAGGTTCTACCAGTTACTGGCGGAGCACAACCGTCTGTTAATACTCTATTCGTTGGGCCTTGAATGCAGACCAGTCTCTGCGATCATTGCTGATACAGGGTTGAGCCAGACCAATGTCTCTTTCCATCTTCGCAAGTTGCGTGAAGCTGGCCTGGTGCGCGGTGAAAAAAACGGTTCATTTGTCTTTTACTGTCTGCCCGATCCTGAACTGCTCGATCTGTTGAATCGGTTCAGAGAGTGGCATGAACCTGCAAATACCGATCATTAATAACAGTTGATTCAGAGCGGGCTCAGACAACAACTCATAACCGGGAGAGAAACATGGCTCATACCGTAATCATTGGTGCGGGAACAGGGGGGCTGCCGGCCGCCTACGATATCAAGAAGTCAATGGGGAGAGGGCATGAGGTGACAGTGATCTCAAATACCCCACTCTTTAACTTTGTCCCCTCCAACCCCTGGGTGGCGGTGGGCTGGCGGGATCGTCAGGACGTCACTTTTGAGCTTGAAAAATACCTGGCCAGGAAAAACATCCGCTTCATCGATAGTGGGGTATCGAGGATCAACCCTGATGACAACTCCCTAATAGTGGGGGGTGGGGAGGAGGTTCGGTATGACTATCTGGTCATTGCCACGGGACCTGAGCTCGCTTTTGATGAGGTTGAAGGGCTGGGGCCGGAGCACCACACCCACTCTGTTTGTACTCTTCCTCACGCTGAGGAGGCTTACCGGGGCTGGCAAAAGTTCGTTAAAAATCCAGGGCCGATCATTGTGGGAGCAGTGCAGGGGGCCTCCTGCTTCGGGCCCGCCTACGAGTTTGCCATGATTATGGATACCGACTTGAGAAGGCAAAAAATCCGTAATCAGGTGCCCATCACCTTTGTGACTTCAGAGCCCTATATCGGTCATCTGGGGTTGAGTGGGGTCGGTGACTCCCGGGGGATGCTGGAGTCAGAGATGCGCAATCGGCATATCACCTTCTATACCAACTCACGGGTGAAGCGGGTGGAGCCGGAGAAGATGGTGATTGAGCAGTTGGATCACAAGGGTGAAGCGATGGATGAAGAGGAGTTGGGCTTTAGCTATTCAATGATGATTCCAGCCTTCAGAGGGATAGAGTGCGTCAGTGCCGTAGGGGAAGAACTGGTCAACCCAAGGGGGTTTGTCAAGGTCGATGAGTTCCAGCGCAATCCCGCCTGGAAAAACATCTACAGCCTCGGCGTCTGTATTGCCATCCCTCCGGTTGAGGCGACCCCGGTCCCGACCGGTACACCGAAGACCGGCTACATGATTGAATCCATGGTGACAGCCGTCGCCCACAATATCGTTCATGATCTGAATGATGAGGAGCCCGAGGCAGTGGCCTCCTGGAATGCGTTCTGTCTCGCTGATATGGGCGATACTGGGGTGGCATTTATCGCTGTTCCCCAGATTCCGCCACGGAACCTCACCTGGTTCAAGAGAGGGAGATGGGTCCACTGGGCGAAGGTCATCTTTGAGAAGTATTTTATCCGCAACATGAAAAGAGGGAGCACCGAGCCGCTCTACCAGAGGCTCGCCTGTCGGCTGATGGGGCTTAACCGGCTCAGATGAAAATGAAGATAGAAAAGCAGGGGCAATGGAGGGACTCTGATCTTCCTTGTAGCACCACCATTAATTTTCTCCCAGGATCTCTTTACCGCCAGCCGGCATTAATAGAGTGAAGATAGAAGGTTAATTTCCATTTTCAGTTTTAGGGTAGGTTACAATCCCATCTCGATAAATAACTAATGAGAGCATGTGATGAGTAGTGAACCGATACCCATGGTTGAGGTTTGGCGTGGAGATCGGGTTGAATCACTCCATCGGGGACATGCGGTGATCACAGACGCCAGGGGGGGAATCATCGCCTCTTTCGGTGATCCTGGAAGGGTGATCTACCCACGCTCCTCCTGCAAGATGGTCCAGGCCCTTCCTTTGATCGAGTCCGGAGCGGCCGATGCCTTTGCTCTTAGCAGTGAAGAGCTGGCGCTCGCCTGTGCCTCCCACCAGGGGTCAGCCCTCCATGTCACCGCGGTAAGCCGATGGCTTGACCGCCTGGGGTTGGGTGAAGCCGATCTCAGGTGCGGCCCCCAGAAGCCCGCAGACGGGAAGACCGAACACCAGCGAGCATCAAGAGGAGACCCTGTTGGCCAGCTTCACAACAACTGCTCAGGAAAACACGCCGGTTTTCTCACCCTGAACCGCCATCTTGGGGGTGGGCCTGAATATATTGAGCCGGACCATCCGGTTCAGCTCCTGGTTCGTGACGCTTTTGAGGTGATGACCGGAGAAGAGATCTCCGGGATAGCCATCGACGGCTGTTCCGCCCCCAATTTCGCCACCTCACTGAAGAGCCTGGCCACCGCCATGGCGAGAATGGCCGATCGCTCTCAACTGAGCCCCCGGCGTGCCAGTGCCGCCGAGCAACTTCTATCGGCGATGGCCGATCATCCCCAGCTGATTGGGGGTACCGGAAGGGCCTGTACCGAACTGGGGACGGCTCTTGAGGGACGCAGTATCGTGAAGGTCGGTGCCGAGGGGGTCTTTGTAGCCATTCTCCAAGAGAGCGGGCTTGGGGTTGCCCTTAAGATCGAAGATGGAGGGAGACGTGCCGCAGAGGCGGCAATAGCCGGACTTCTGGTCAGGCTGGGCGAACTTCCTGAAGAACACCCGGCTGTTCAGAAGAGGCTCTATGCCCCCATCCTCAATCGTCGGCAGATCAGCACCGGGACGCTTCGTCCCCATGAGGGGTTCTATCAGGGGGGATGTTCCCTGCTCTGATCGATGCTCACCGATCAGACCGAAGGAGGTGTGGATTGTGGTCATCAACAGCGGCTGCGATGGATCGGTTTAAACTGCTCTCACTCACGCATATCGTGCTGGAACATCTCCCCAATGGGTTTTTCTGCAAGCACTCTCCGCGCCTTGGCGTAGGCGGGGTCATGGGCGAATATAAGGCAGCCGTTACACCCCTTTCCGCAACAGCCATCAATCCCCAGCTGGGGGCCGCGTCGCGGAGCCTCTTTGGGGTTGCTCTCCATGGTTTTGAGGTATTCTGAACGTCTTTTTGTGAGTACATTCTGGCCAAATCGTCCAAGCTCAACATTGAGGGCGGTTTTGTCCATCCCCATGCGGCTCTTGTCGACAGGGTTGAGGTGCCGCTCCTTACGCAGGACAGTTCCCACCGGCAGTGCATCAGATGCACGTTCTGGACCAAGACGGTCGAAGACAGAGTAGGGGATATAGAAGTATTGATCTGTTCCGCCGTGGACCACCTCACGGACCTCACCGCCAGCGGCCAGGGTGAAGTCATAGAGCCGAAGCAGAATGGGTTGGGTCCAGATGGGAGAGACAAACTCAACAACCTCCCCGGCGATCAGTTTGTTACGTGGCGCTATGACAATACCCTCTGCATCCCTGGTGTGAATAATCCCCGCAAACTCTGAGGTGGAGAGTGAGGCATCGCTGTGATAGTTGTGCCCGAGGTCGGTCAGCCGTCCCTCATGAAAAGCGAGGGTATAGCCCCGGTTGGGAAGGGCGTTGAGCTCGTTCATATAATGGGCAGAATTCCAGCTCTCCGGGTCTCGGTACCAAGCATCGATCGCCATTCGGTAGGCTCGTGTGGTGATCGCTACATAGTAGAGACTCTTGTTGCGCCCCTCGATTTTAAGCGAGTCAACACCAATGCTGAGCAACTCATCAAGCTTCGGCATCAGGCAGAGGTCCTTGGAGTTCATGATGTAGGAGCCGCGGCGATCTTCAACGATGGGAAGCAGTTCACCCGGGCGACACTCCTCTTCAAGAAAAAAATCAAAGAGGTCCTCGTTCTCCTGGTTGATCTCAAGTTCCTTGAGCGTACCATCCTTAAGCTGGAGGTGGACCTTGTAGGTCCATCGACAGCTGTTGGCACAGTTTCCCTGGTTGGCTCCTCTCTCCGCCATAAAGTTAGAGAGCAGGCAGCGGCCGGAGTAGGTCATGCACATGGAGCCGTGGACAAAGGCCTCCAGCGCGATATCGGGGCAGTGTTCTCTGATCTCTCTTAGCTCCTTGAAGCTCACCTCCCTAGCAAGAACACACAGAGCAGCACCCTGTCTCTCCCAGAACTTGACGGAGAGCCAGGAGCAGACATTGGCCTGGGTGGAGATGTGGAGGGGGAGTTCGGGAGCCTGTTCCTGGACCAATTGGAAGATCCCGGGGTCGGCGACAATCACCCCATCCGGCTGGACCTCATTCAGGGTCTCAAGAGCTTGGGGCAGGCGCTCGATATCATCGTTATGAGAGAAGAGATTGAGAGTGAGGTAGACCTTGCGTCCCCGCGCATGGGCATAAACGATCCCCTCTGCCACCTCCTCCAGGGTGAACTCGGAGCGACTGCGTAGAGAGAGGTCGGGGGTGCCCAGATAGACCGCATCGGCACCGTAGTCGATGGCCGCCTTGAGTTTCTCAGGCGATCCTGCCGGAGCGAGGAGCTCGGCACGGGGAAGTTTGGTCGAAGGCTGGGTCATTACGCGATTTGCTCTTTTTGATTCTGTTCAGATGTCATCCCGTTGAGTCCAGTAGAGTAGTCACATTGTCACCTGGATTGAACTACTTTCCTCTCTCTTCAGATCACTTGATATGGCGAAGGCAAACCCAATCGTTATTCAAAGACATTTGTTTATTTATAACGCAAAGAGAAAAAAGCAAGAAATAAGAGTAATGATCGAATATTACACTTTGATTAACAAAGATAATGGTGGGCGGTACTGGGATCGAACCAGTGACCCCTGCCGTGTGAAGGCAGTGCTCTCCCGCTGAGCTAACCGCCCTGAAAAACAACCATTTAAGTTAACCTTTTATCACTTATCCGCATAGATATCTCAAGCGATATCATGGTTCAATTTTACCATACAGTTGGAGGATTATGAGTCTCATTACACTGTAATTACGCACGGCCCCGCTTCGGCGAGGCTTTTTGTTTTGTATCCCCCAATCATATGCAGGACGGGCAAGGCGGCATCTAATAGATCCGCACCAAACGCAACTGGCCATCACAGTGGGGGCATATAAGAGAATCCATCTCGTAGATCTTCTTGATCAGCTTTACCGAGGTACTGCAGGCAACTTTTAAATTATCATTTTCATTAGTGATCATTAAGTTGTAAAGAAATCAAATACATTTGCAATACGTGAAGATGGCTGATCTTTATAAAATTCTGTGTAGGAACATTTTGAGCATGAAACAGAAGCATACTTTTTATTTTGCACATTAAAAATTTTAGTCCAAAAGCTTCCCGCTACTCGCATTTCGCCTATTTCATATTCTTTTTGATTACATTTTGGGCACACCCAATTTTCATGTTGCATAATCTGGATCCTTTGTTTTTAAGGTTATTTAAATAAATTTTTAATTAATGTTATTTCTGGGAATAGTATACTTAAGGGATGGGAATTTGCATCTTTGCAGATGCAGAGTCTTGGGCCTTCAGCAGACCTCTTTACAAATCATTCCTTGTCACCGCTGCCGCCAGCAAGCCGGCATCAAATAGACCCGCGCCAAAGCCACAAGAAACGGTAAATGAGACGATCCCGATAAATTTCAGATTTCACACCACCGTCTTTTACATTAAAATCGGTCGCCACACTTGATTTCAGGATAGCCCATGACCGTCCGTACCCGATTTGCTCCGAGCCCCACTGGCCACCTCCATATTGGTGGTATCCGTACCGCACTCTATTCCTGGCTTGAGGCCCGACGACATGGTGGTCAGTTTATCCTCAGGGTAGAGGACACCGACCAGGAACGCTCCACCCAGGCTGCTACAGAGGTCATCCTGGAGGGCATGCACTGGCTTGGTCTCGATCCTGATGAGGGCCCCTTCTTCCAGAGCCAGCGCTTCGACCGCTATCGTCAGGTCACTGAGCAGTTGCTTGATCAAGGAAAGGCCTACCACTGCTGGTGTTCTCAGGATGATGTCAATCAGATGCGTGAGGAGCAGCGCAGAAGGGGTGAGAAACCCCGTTATGACCGCCGCTGTCGCGACCATCCTAATCCGCGCCCAGGTGTTGAGCCGGTTGTCCGTTTTCGCAACCCCATCGACGGCAGCGTAGTGATCGATGATCTGATCAAGGGGAGGGTGGTGATCAGCAATGAGGAGATGGATGATCTGGTCATCGCCCGCGGCGACGGTTCACCAACCTATAATTTTGCTGTAGTGGTGGACGATCTTGATATGGAGATCACCCATGTCATTCGCGGGGATGACCACTTTCTCAACACTCCTCGACAGATCAATATCTTCCACGCCCTTGATGCGCCCTTGCCCGCATTTGCCCATGTACCGATGATTCTGGGTGATGATGGCCAGAAGCTCTCAAAACGCCATGGGGCGCTCAGCGTGCTGGAGTATCGTCGTGAGGGCTTTCTACCAGAGGCCATTCTCAACTATCTGGTGCGTCTTGGCTGGTCTCACGGCGACCAGGAGATCTTCTCCATTGAAGAGATGACCTCACTGTTCAATATTGGAGCAGTCAACAAGGCGGCCTCTGCATTCAATACTGAGAAGTTGATGTGGCTCAACCAGCACTACATCAAATCGACCCCTCCTAAGAAGCTGGCACTGCTGCTCAAGCCCCTCTTTGAAGAGCAGGGTGTCGATACCTCGACAGGACCGGCTCTGGCCGAGGTGGCCGAGGCTAACCATGAGCGGGCAAAGACCCTGATTGAGATGGTAGAGAAATCGGGCTACTTGTTTGAGGATTTTGGTGAGTATGACCCCAAAGCGGCACAAAAACAGTTAAAGGCGGGCATTCGTCAGCCGCTTGCTTCACTGCGCCAGGCACTTGCCGGTCTGGGTCCGTGGGAGAGAGAGCCCATTCATGAGGTCGTGACCACTGTTCTTGAAGAGTTTGATCTTAAGTTTGGGAAACTCGCCCAGCCGGTGCGGGTGGCACTGACCGGCTCTACCGTTTCCCCCCCAATCGATATCACCCTGGTTCTGGTGGGTCGCCAGCGGTCACTCGACAGGCTTGACAAAGCGCTGGCTTATATCGATGGGATTGAATCAAATTCTTGACCAGATCAAAAAAAAACCTTACATTACGCGCCCTTCGGGGCCGTAGCTCAGTTGGGAGAGCGCTACAATGGCATTGTAGAG
>CEPV01094135.1_pt1 | contig 10265 bp, 4 predicted proteins | sample 530451 | NCBI WGS metagenome assembly CEPV01 (sample SAMEA2620097, study PRJEB7988) | marine metagenome | isolation source: saline water (ENVO:00002010), including | reverse complement strand
GCAAGCTGGGATTACGATAGTATCTGGTTTTATGTATGGAGGGGATGCGGCTGCTCATCAAGCGGCTATTAAGGTGGGTGGTCGGACTATTGCCGTTATGCCCTGTGGCATAGATTTAATTCATCCAGAGCATCAAAAAGAGCTTTATCAGGAAATTTTAAATAACAAAGGCTTGATCATATCTGAATATAAGGGTGAGATGAAGCCGGCTCTTTGGAGTTATCCTCAAAGGAACAGGATTGTAGCTGGTTTATCTCAAGCTGTTTTGGTTTTAGAAGCAGGAGAAAAAAGCGGTACTTTAATTACAGCTAATTATGCTAAAAAATTTAAGAGAAAGATTTTTGCCTTGCCTGGACCGATTACAGGTAGTGTTTCTAAAGGAACTAATTTATTGATTAAGCAAGGGGCGGAAATGGTTACTGGGGCGAAAGATATTTTGGATTATTATCGGTCTATGACACGAGGACGTTCCTTAAAAAACACGTCTTTTGCAAAGGACGTGTTTTTTAAGGAACGTCCTCAGGGCTTTGAACTTCAGGTCTTTGAATTACTAGAGCGAGAGCCAATGACTATAGATGAACTATCGCGTCATTTGGGAATATCAAGTTCTGAGTTAGGTGTTAAACTGTCGCTTATGGAAATGCAAGGGGTGATTAGGTTGAGGGGAGGGAAATACTATACTAGATAAAAATTATATATTTATGTTAACTAAAATTCCATCAGTCTTATATTCCGGTTTAGAGACAATGCCAGTGGATGTAGAAGTTGATATTGCTTCCCGGGGTCTGCCTGGTTTTGAAATTGTTGGTCTGCCTGGCAAAGCTATAGCTGAAAGCAGAGAAAGAGTCAAAGCAGCCATTGTTAATTCGGGCATGGATTTTCCAGTCAAAAAAATTACTATAAATCTGGCTCCGGCTGATATTCCCAAGGAGGGTTCTTTTTATGATTTGCCCATAGCTATGGGAATTCTGTCTTCAATTATGGAGTTGCCTTTTCCAGACAAATCGCTCTTTTTTGGCGAACTTTCTTTTGACGGAACTTTACGCCATACTAAGGGTGCTTTTCTTTTAGCTTTATTTGCCAAAGAACACGGCTTTAAGAATATTTTTCTGCCTAAGGATTCAGCTAGCGAAGCGAGCGTTTTTCCGTCAATTAATGTTTATCCATTAGAGCGACTTTCTCAATTGATTGCTCATTTAATGGGTCGTCAAATAATTAATAAAGCAATAATTAAGAAAGCGGATGAAATTAAACAAGAAAGCCAGTTTGATATGAGAGAAATTTTAGGTCAAGAACAGGCCAAGCGAGCTATGGAAATAGCGGCTGCTGGCGGGCATAATGCTATTATGGTCGGTAGTCCTGGTTCAGGTAAAACCATGTTGGCTCGGGCTTTGCCCGGAATTTTGCCCTTATTAAGCGAGCAAGAATCTTTAGAAGTGACTAAAATATTTTCAGCTAGCGGTAATATTAGGCCAGGTGCTTCAATGATTAAAGTTCGTTCTTTTAGAGCGCCTCATCATTCAACTTCTTTAGCTGGTTTAATTGGCGGAGGAACTAATCCTCAACCCGGTGAAATTAGTTTAGCTCATCGGGGTGTATTGTTTTTAGATGAATTTAATGAATTTCCCCGTTCTGTTTTGGAATCATTACGCCAGCCATTAGAAGACGGTGAAGTAGTTATTTCTCGGGCTAAGCAGAGAACAAGATATCCAACTAGGTTCTTTTTAATTGCTTCAGCTAATCCTTGTCCTTGCGGCTATTTGGACCATCCTAAAAAAGAATGTTCCTGTTCACCTCGAGAGATTAGTCGTTATAGTAAGAAAGTATCCGGGCCTATTCTAGATAGAATAGATTTACATATTAAAGTACCGAGCGTTAATATTAGAGACTTGGCTAAGAACTCAGGGGCGGCCAGATTTTTAGAAGACTCTGAATCTATCAGAGAGCGTGTTTGTCAGGCTCGTCAAATCCAGCAAAAGCGGCTGAAAAGAGACAATATTCATAGCAATGCGGAAATGAGCAATAAGGATATAAAGAAGCATTGTGTTTTGTCAAAAGAGGTGGAGGGGATACTTAGCCAGGCGGCAATTGCCTTCCAGCTTTCAGCCCGTTCTTATTTTAAAATGATTAAAGTTGCTCGGACGATCGCTGATTTGCAAGGCGCGGACGCAATCAGCGCCTCCCACATGGCCGAAGCATTACAATACCGGCAGTAGTGGGTCCAAAATCCAAATGACTAAATTTAATTATTTTTAACATTTAAGCATTTGACATTGATTTGGCATAATTTGAACTTTGGAATAATTTGAAATTTATGCAAGACAAGGACATAATTTGGAAAATAGGGGAGGCGGCGGCTAAAGAGTATTTAAAGAATAAAGGCTATAAGATTATTGAGCAGAATTATCGGACTAAATACGCTGAAATTGATTTAATAGTGAGTAGAAATAATGTTTTAATATTTGTAGAAGTAAGAACTAAAAAAAGCGAGCGTTTTGGCTCGCCTGAAGCATCAATCAATCAAAAAAAACTAAAAAAACTTTATCAAAACGCATCGGCCTATATTTCATTTAAAAAGTGGCCGGGATTATCCAGAATAGACGCGATCTGTATTGTTTTGGACTCGGATAATAATATTGAAAAGCTGGAACACTATAAAAATATATGATATTTTAAATATTCAATATTCAATAACCAATAATCAATCAATAATCAATTATCAATGATCATTTAAAAATTGAAAATTCATTGAGAGTTGAAAATTGAGAGTTGAAAATTAGTATTAAGTTATCCACATGTTAAAACAGACATAAATATAGTATAATAAAGGTAATTAAATAAGTCGTTTCTAACGGAGAAGGTTATCGGTTCAACCTTTAACTTATTGCGAGTCCAACTCTCAATGCTCTGGACCAAGCGGCTAAAAAAATGAGTAGAATTATAAATCTCTTGATCAAGCTTCCGCTTTACGGGCTTGTTTTTTTAATGCCATTATTCTGGCTGCCCTTTACAGTGGAAGTTTATGAGTTCAGCAAACAATATTTGCTGGTCTTTTTGGTTGGTTTGGCCTTTTTGGCCTGGCTGGCTAAACTGGTTATTGTCCGTAAAAAGCTCTTTTTTAGAAGAACTGCTTTAGATATTTGGATTCTGGTCTTTATGGTCGTTTCCATTTTAAGCGCTGTTTTTTCAATAGACAAAATTTCTTCTTGGTTGGGATTTTATGGACATTTTTCTGATTCAGTTATCGGTTTAATAGCTCTAGTAATGCTGTATTTCTTAGTAGTTAATAATGTTAGGAAGGCAGCGATTTGGGGGCTTAAATTAAGCCGGATATATAATCTTTTCTTTATTTCCACTTGGATTGTAGTAATTACTACTTATTTTTCTATTTTTAATCTCTGGAGCAGGATACCAGGATTATCTCAGCTCATGTATGCTCGGTCTTTTAATCCAGTCAGCGCTTCTTTAGGCGGTTTAGCCATGTTTTTAGTCATGGTTATCAGTTTAGTCATTGGTTTGATTTTATCTGTTAAATATACTCCAAGAGGCGATAAGAAAAAGAGCCGCGGGGCATTCTTAAAAAGCATTGGTACCGGCATGGGTCTAAACATTTTGCTTTTGCTTGCTTCGTTAATTTTGTTGGTTTTGGTTAACTTTTCAGCCGCTTGGGCAGTTTTAGGCATTACCATGTTGATTCTGCTGGTAATGGCTTTTTGGACCAGATTATTCAGGGAGAAAGTTAATTTATTGGCCCTGCCTATTATTCTTTTGGTTGTTTCTGCTTTTTATTGGTTTGGCCTGCCAGCCAAAATCGGTTTTTTAAACGAATTGGATAATTCAGGATTTTTGCCTCAAGAGATTGCGCTTGACGCTGAAACATCTAAGATAGTCATTTGGCAAACGCTTAAAGAACGGCCTATTTTAGGGTCTGGCCCAGGGACTTTTATGTACAATTTTGTTCAATTCAAGCCGGTTGGGTTTAATAATACTGACTTCTGGAATGTTAGATTTGATAAAGGAAAGAGCCAATTGGGAGAAATGGCTGCCACCACAGGCATTTTGGGCATTTTAAGCTTTGCGGCGATGCTCGGGATGTTTTTACTAATGACCTTTTTGGGTTTGAGGAAGGTAGCCAAGGCAAGAATTGATAAAAAAGGACTAAGTGTTAGCCAGAGTCGTTTTTCAGCTATTTTTCCCTTTTTACTGGCTTGGATTGTTTTGTTAGTTGCTCAATTGTTTTATATGACCAATACGCTTCTTTCTTTCTATTTCTGGCTTTTTACCGCTTTAGTTATGATAGATTGGCAGAGAATCAGGTTAATGCCTTTGAAAAAGCTATCTTTTTCTTTTAAAAAACTGCCTGAGGTTGGTTTAGTGATGAATGCTTTTCTGCTGATTTTGGTTTTTGCCTTGATCACAGTCTTTTATCTAGGCGGCCGGTTTTATTTAGCCGATGTTAATTTTAGACAGGCCTTGATGAATTCTGAACAAGCAATTCAGAAAATGGTGAAGACGGTTAGCTTGAACGGTTACCGAGAGGATTATCGCCGGGCTTTATCACAGGTTTATTTAAGCAATGCCTGGGCTGAAGCGAATAAGCCGCAAGCAGAACAAGACGTTCAGCTCTTACAGGCCTATATTGCCGGATCAATTGAACAAGCTAGAATTGTTGTAGGTCAAAGCCCTGATTCGGTGGTTACTTGGGAAAATCTAGCCGCTATTTATCGTGATTCCCGGGGCTTGATTGGAGGGGCTCAGCCCTTTGCCGTAGAGGCATTTGTCCGAGCCACTGAATTAGAACCAACTAATCCTTTCTTTTACCGAGAGCTTTGTCGTTTAAGCTTGGTTGAAGAACAGGTTGATTGGGATAAAACAGTTAGCTATTGTCAAAAATCAGTTGATTTAAAAGAAAATTATTTAGACGCTCATATTCAATTAGCTCTGGCTTATGAGCAAAAAGGGGATTTGGAAATAGCCGTGGAGCAAATGGAAAAAGTTTTAAGCAGATTGCAGGGAGTTAGTTTTGAAAGGGGTTCTGATTTAGCCGGGGCTGCCACAGAAATATATTTCCAGTTAGGCAGATTGCATTTTAACCTTGATCAGATAGATGAGGCCATTAGAATGTTTGAGCAGGCGGTCATTGTTACGCCTCAATACGCTAATGCCCGTTATGCCCTGGGTTTGTCTTATCAATCGGCCGGCCGAGATGAAGATGCTTTGATTCAATTCAAGCTTGTTGACCAATTAGTGCCGGGCAATGAAATAGTTCAGTCGGTGATTCAACAGTTGGAATCTCAGCCAGAAGCGGAAATAGATTAACAGTTCGCGCTATGAAAACTTCACGCAAAACTTGACATTTATTAGTATAATTATATATACTAGGATTACTGTTTAAAAAGTAATTAAAGAATCATAATTACTCTTTGTTAGTAAAATTTTAAATAATAGCAAAACCCCTAACAAACCTGCCTTGCCGGCAGGCAAGCAGGGAGGGTTTTATTTTATGCCCAAACAATCCCGGTTCGCAAGTTCTTTTGAACTGCCTGATCTAGTTGAAATTCAAAAGAATTCTTATCAATGGTTCTGGGGAAAAGGCTTGCGAGAGTTATTTGACGAAGTTTCGCCTATTAAAGATTGGAGCAGCAAAGATTTAGAACTCTATTTTCTGGATTACTATCTGGGTGAGCCTAAATATAGCGAAGTAGAAGCTAAAGCCCATAATGTTTCTTATGAGGCTTCTTTGCATTGTAATGTTAAGCTGGTTAATAAGAAAACTAAACAAGCCAAAGAACAAGATATCTTTTTAGGTGATTTTCCCTTAATGACTCAACGGGGGACTTTTATTGTTAACGCTGTTGAAAGGGTCGTTATCTCCCAGTTAATTAGGTCATCTGGCGTATTTTTCTCATCTCAATTCCTAAGAGGCCAGCAATCTTTCGGCGCCAAAATTATTCCTAATCGGGGAGCTTGGTTAGAATTTGAAACAGATTCAGAAAGGTCTATCAGCGTTAAAATTGACCGTAAGCGCAAGGTGCCGATTAGTGTCATCTTGAGAGTTTTTGCCGCAATGGAAGGTCGGTCATCGGATAACCTAACTAATGGACAAATTAAGAAACTTTTTGCTCAAGTAGATAATGGGGAAATTAATCATATTGAAAAAACCTTGGAAAAAGATCCTTCGCAAACCAGCGGCGAGGCTTTTGTTGAAGTTTATAAAAGAATCAGACCAGGCGATTTAGCCACTGAAGACAACGCGCGCAATTTTATTGAAGCAATGTTTTCTTTTGAAAGATATGATCTGGGAGAAGTGGGCCGATGGAAAATGGATCAGCGATTGGATCGTCAGTCTGGGCGCAAGAATAAGAAGTCGGCTTATAAAAGCCTGCGTTTGGAAAGCGAAAGACAAAAAAGAGTTCTTCATTTTGATGATTTAGTAGATATTATTAAAGAAATTATTAAGTTGAATAATAATCCGCTGGCTAAGCCGGATGATATTGACCATCTGGGCAATCGTCGGGTCAGAGCTTTAGGCGAGTTATTACAAAATAGATTAAGAGTTGGTTTAGCTCGCACCGAAAGAATTATTCGTGATCGCATGTCTACTTTTGAACTTTACGGTTTAGGGCCCGGTCAACTGATTAATGCCCGGCCTTTTATGGCTTCAGTTAAAGAGTTTTTTGCCTCGTCTCAATTAGCTCAATTTATGGACCAGGATAATCCTTTGGCTGAATTAGAGCATAAGCGGCGCTTATCAGCCATGGGCCCGGGCGGATTGACCAGGGAACGGGCTGGTTTTGAGGTGCGTGACGTGCATTCCAGCCATTATGGCCGAATTTGCCCGATTGAAACCCCTGAAGGACCTAATATTGGATTAATCGGCCATTTGGCTTCTTGCGCTCGATTAAACGAATACGGCTTTATTGAAACGCCTTATCGCCGGGTTAAGCAAGGAAAATTAACCAAAGAAATTATTTATCTTAATGCTACTGAAGAAGAAAAATACAGCATTGCGCATGTTGGAATAAAGATTAGCTCGGACGGCCGTATTTTAGATAAAGAAGTAGAAGCTCGAGTTAAAGGGCGTCCAGTGACCATCAGCCGTTCTAAAATTGATTTTATTGATGTTTTGCCTCACCAGACAATTAGTATTGCTACTTCTTTGATTCCGTTTCTAGAGCATGATGATAGCAACCGAGCCCTCATGGGATCAAATATGCAGCGCCAAGCAGTATCTTGTGTTAAGCCTCAGGCTCCTTTGGTTGGAACCGGCTTAGAAGAAAAAGCGGCCAAGGATTCGGGCCAAGTGATTGTGGCTGAAGAGGACGGCCGGGTAGAAATGGTTGATGCTAATCAAATTGTCATTGCCAGAAAAGGCAAAGTTAAGAAATTGAACAAAGGCCAGGATTCCCATCAAGGCCATAAAATCGTTTTGTTCACTTCAGCTTCTCGCGATCATAAAAGTATTACTTATCCGCTGCGCTCTTTTGCCCGGACCAACCAATATACTTGTATTTGCCAAAAGCCTTTAGCGCAAAAAGGCCAATTGGTTAAAAAAGGAGATATTTTGGCTGATGGGGCAGCTACGGAACAAGGTAAATTAGCTTTAGGCCAAAATCTTTTAGTCGCTTTTATGTCTTGGCAGGGCTACAATTTTGAAGACGCCATTATTCTTTCAGAAAAATTAGTTAAAGACGACCGCTATACTTCTATTCATATTGAAAGCTTTACCTGTAATGTTAGAGAAACCAAGCTGGGTCCGGAAATAACCACGCCTGATATTCCTAATGTTGGAGAAGAGCGTCTTAAAGATTTAGATGAAGAAGGAGTTGTTCGGATTGGGGCTGAAGTAGGGCCGAACGATATTTTAGTTGGCAAGATTTCGCCTAAAGGCGAGACTGATTTAACGGCCGAAGAAAGATTGCTTCAGGCCATTTTCGGCGAAAAAGCCCGCGATGTTAAAGATACTTCTTTGCGCATGCATCATGGCAAGCGAGGCCGAGTGGTTGGCATTAAAATCTTTTCCCGAGACCAAGGCGATAAATTAATTAGCGGAGTGATTAAAAGTATTCAAGTAGAAATAGCCCAATTAAGAAAAGTTTCAGTCGGTGATAAGTTAGCCGGTCGTCATGGGAACAAGGGTGTAATTTCCAAAATTCTGCCAGAAGCAGACATGCCTTATTTAGCTGATGGCCGTCCGGTTGATATTGTGCTTAATCCTTTAGGGGTGGCTTCTCGAATGAATATTGGTCAAATTCTAGAAACTCATTTGGGCTGGGCCGCCCATGAATTAGGCTATAATGCGATTAGTCCGGCTTTAGCCGGAGTCGCCGAACAAGAGATTAAGCAGGAATTAGTCAAAGCTGGCTTGCCTCAAGACGGCAAGACAATACTTTATGACGGGCGTAATGGAGAACCATTTGAACAGCCTATTACGGTCGGATATATTTATGTAATGAAATTACATCATTTGGTTGAGGATAAGATTCATATGCGTTCAGTTGGTCCTTATTCATTAATCACTCAGCAGCCTTTGGGCGGTAAAGCTCAATTTGGCGGACAGAGATTTGGAGAGATGGAAGTCTGGGCCTTAGAGGGGTATGGCGCGGCTCACACCCTGCAGGAAATGCTGACGTTAAAATCGGATGATATTACCGGTCGGGCCAGCGCTTATGACGCTATTATTCGAGGCAAGAAAATCCAAGCGCCCAATATTCCAGCTTCTTTTAATGTTTTAGTTAGCGAATTAAAAGCTTTAGGCTTAAATGTAGAATTAGTCGAAAAATAATATGAATGCTAAATTATCTGAATTTAAGTCTATCATTTTGAAACTGGCCTCGCCTGAGGAGATTTTGCATTGGTCTAATGGCGAGGTAACCAAACCAGAAACAATTAATTACCGAACCCAAAGAGCTGAAAAAGACGGCTTATTCTGTGAAAAGATTTTTGGCCCTTCAAAGGATTGGGAATGTTATTGCGGTAAATATCGCCGTATCAGATACAAAGGCATTGTTTGTGATAAATGCGGCGTGGAAGTGACTCGTTCAATTGTTCGACGGGAAAGAATGGGCCATATTGAACTAGCCGTGCCGGTTTCTCATATTTGGTTTTTACGGAGTATTCCTTCAAAAATCGGCTTAATTCTAGATCGTTCTGTCCAGGAATTAGAAAAAGTCGTCTATTTTGCCGGATACATTATTACTAAAATCAATGAATCAGAAAGGAAAAAAGTAATTGATGAAATTAAAAAAGAATACAAGGTAAAACTTAAAACCCCTAAGCTTAAGAATGGAGAGAAAGTTTCTTTGAAAGAACAAAGGGATAGAGCAGTTAGGGAAGTAAGAGGTTTCTTTTTGCACCAAATTCTTTCCGAGATTGATTATCGTGATTTTAGTTTAAGATACGGCCAAGTTTTTGAAGCTGGCACCGGATCAGAAGCCTTAAGAAATATTCTTAAGGAGATGAATTTAGAGGCCTTGGTTAAAGAATTGGCTGCCCAAGCTAAAAGAGCTACGGCCGCTAATCGCATCAAAATCACTAAGAGAATGAGTATGATTGAGGGAATGATTCGGGCCAAGATTAGACCAGAGTGGACCTTTTTAACGATTTTACCGGTTTTGCCGCCTGATTTACGGCCCATGGTTCAGTTGGATGGAGGTCGTTATGCTACTTCCGATGTTAATGATTTGTATCGCAGGGTGATCAACCGCAACAATCGCTTAAAGCGCCTTTTAGAATTAAACGCGCCAGAAGTTATTTGCCGCAATGAAAAAAGAATGCTTCAAGAAGCAGTTGACGCCTTGATTGATAACAGCAGCCGGCGCGGGCAAGTCATGGTGGCCGCTTCCACCGGCCAAAAACGAGTTCTTAAATCTTTAGCTGATATGCTTAAGGGTAAACAGGGCAGATTTAGACAGAATCTTTTAGGCAAGCGAGTGGATTATTCAGGCCGTTCGGTTATTGTGGTTGGCCCGGCCTTAAAGCTTCATCAATGTGGTTTGCCTAAGTATATGGCTTTAGAGCTTTTCAAACCTTTTGTTATTAACAAGCTAGTTGAGCGTGGTTTGGCTCATAATGTCCGAGGAGCTGGTCGTTTAATTGAAGAAGAAATAGATGAGGTTTGGAGTATTTTAGAAGAAGTAACCAAAAACCGCTGTGTTCTTTTGAACCGAGCGCCTACTTTGCATCGCTTAGGCGTTCAGGCCTTCCAGCCAGTTTTGGTTGAAGGCAGCGCTATTAAAGTTCATCCGATTGTTTGTCGGGCTTTT
>CEPV01094230.1_pt1 | contig 10279 bp, 9 predicted proteins | sample 530451 | NCBI WGS metagenome assembly CEPV01 (sample SAMEA2620097, study PRJEB7988) | marine metagenome | isolation source: saline water (ENVO:00002010), including | reverse complement strand
CTCCTTTTACAGGAAAACGCCCGGAGAAACTCATGGCCGCAATCTTTTCCTTTATAGTAGACCGGGCTTGTTCAACCCTGGATAAGATCGTGGTTCGCTACGCTCACACAATCTATCCTTATTCGTTAGTTGAGTGATGCAGAACCAGGCTGATTTAGTGCTGTTCTGCTGTCGCTACGGTTGGTTCGGCGTCTGCGAGTGCATCTGGGTGACGAGAGACGTACTGCAGCAGGTAAGATACATCCCATAGGGTGCCGCGTAAGAGTTGTTCAGCAGGTTTTGTCTTTTTGAGCCTGTTAATCTCTTTAAGATAACCGCGCATCTCCTCCTCGCTGAGTGTAAGCGTATCGGGCAGGATGAGCTCGTCACACCAGTCTTTACCTGGCTGGTGGAGGTCCACAGGGCTGTTTTGCTGCAATTCAACACCAAACAGAGAGTGTCTTTTCAGCGCAAACCGGTTGGGGCTGATGGCGTCAATGAGATCCCCCAGCTCAGTTTGGATGATCTCTATGGTCTTTTCAATGTTAGCCGAAGTCTCACCAGGCATCCCCACAATAAGAAAAACCACGGTAAAAATGCCCGACCGGCGGCAGTTCTCAAGAATTGTTTTAACCGTTGTTAACGCCGCTCCCTTGTCTATCATATCAAGGACTTCCTGCGAGCCTGATTCGAGGCCGAATTCAAGAACACGGCAGCCTGCGTGATACAGTTTTTCGAGGATTGCAGGGTCTTCAAACTGTTTCTCAAAACGAATCATGGTTGCCCAGTAAACCTCTGTTTCCTCATCGCGTATCATATAAGCCAGCTCAAGCAGACCATTGACCGTCGGTGCTGAATCAACCAGGTGAACAAAGCGCGGCTCCTGGACAGCAGGCAGACTCAAAACTTCATGGTGAACCTGGCTTGGCGATTTTTGTCGATAATGAGGTGATTCATAGGTGTAGTCGCAGAACTTGCATCGTTTCCAGTAACATCCCCTCGACCCTTGTAGAGGATAGATGATTGAAGGGGTGAAATAGAGATCAAGCGGCAGGCTCTCAAAATTTGGATCATCACTGGTTGAAAGATCAACCTGTGACCGCGTTCGTGGCCGTTGATGATGCAGATTGTTGGCTGTAATAATGTTGTCTATGTCATGGAAGTTCTCATTGTTGGCGATCCTGCCTGCCAGAGTTGTCAGGGGGATTTCTCCTTCAAATAAGACCAGGCTGTCAATATGGTCAAACAGTGGCTCAAATGTACTTGAGCTGTTGAAAATATAGCTAAAATGTGTCCCGCCGATTGAGATATGGCAATTACACTGCTGCCGGATAAGTTTGGCAAGGATCAATCCGGGGATGAGCTGGGCTATAGAGTTAATCGAGATGCCAACAAGATCGGGCTTGGTATTGATGATGGAAGCAAGGGTGTATTGCCTGAAAAAGCGGGCAAAGAAGCTGTCGGGTGCCTGGATGGCCTGGTAAACATCGGCTGATACAGTGGGGTCCCATTTATCGCGATACAGATCAAAGGAGAGAATGACCTCACTGTTTTTGGCTGTCGCAAGTTCAAGGCCATCGGCAATAATCTGGCTGGCATAGCGAAATTGCTGGTGGTTAAAGGCTTCGCTGCTGCGTGTTATTCGCTTGGCTTCTCTTATTTTACCGATAACCTGCTCGGCATGGGTTTCAAGGAGAAAGAGGTGTTTGAGTCGGCGCACCTGCTGATCGGAGAGATTCGGTGCCGAACTCAATGCGCTCAGGTTTTCACGGACAGATTCAAGGCTTGCCTGAAGATATTCAGGGCTTAAGATGGTGTCAAAAAACTCAACATTAATATCACGAAGCGCAACGTCAAAACCGTTTTTCCTGAGATGGGATGCAAGAACAGGAAGGCTGAGATAGGGTTGGGTCGGTCTCCAATGCGGTGGAAAAAGAAGTTGTATCTTCATGGGTACGATCAGGTGTTAAAGTAAGAGTGATTGTGTCAACAAATACATCTCAGTTTTTGGTAGTGTCGTTATCCATGGCCTGAAGTTTGCCGTTCTCAAGTCGAAAAAGATTTACCCTGCCCAATGCTGGGGGATGGCTATGCGAAATAACCAAAACTATATGATCCCTGGCGTATTCAAAAATAACCTGCCAGATTATTTTTATCGTCTGTTCATCCAGGTTATTTGTCGGCTCATCCATTATGAGCACATCGGGCTTTTTCAGCATCGCCCGGCCAAGGCTGATCCGTTGCATTTCACCCGGTGAAAGGGTATTGCCGCGATCACCGACATTATAGCCAGGATCACAACCCTTTTTCTCAAGGAACTGGTTGATACCGGTTTTATTCATAATATCAGTGAGTTCGACCTTTCTTGAAGAAAGGTCACCAAAGAGAAGGTTATACTCGATACTTTCACTGAAAAGCGCCGGGATTTGTGGAACCAGCGCCATCCTTTCGAGGATATCACTACGCTTAATGGTAGAGTAGTTGTGATCATTAAACAATATTTCTCCGCCTGATGGTTCGTAGAGACCAAAGAGCAGATCTATGAGGGTAGACTTTCCGGCGCCATTTTCTCCCATCATTATAATCGGTACACCGGGCTCAGCGGTTAAATGTACCTGGTCAATAATTGTTCGCGTACCGTGGGTAAAACTTAAGCTTTCAAAGGTGATACGGGTGATGGGTTGATCGAGTGGGAGTTGTGGGGATTGGGTGTGTGATTTCTGCTCCTCAGATCGGGTAATCTCTTCTATATACCTGCCGGCGTGCATCGATGCTTTGAGGTTACCCAGTGCCCGCGAATATTTGCTCAGGCTGGAGCTGATTGTTACCAGTGCGACAAGGGCCGCTGTGACCGAGCCAGGGGTCAGCTTGCCCGAGGATAACTGCAGACCGACAAAGAGTAGGGCAATAAAAATAAATATCGCGACAAGACCATCTGACAGGAGGTTAAAGACAGCCTGGGTAAAGATAAACTTTTTTTCAAGGACAACCAGCTGTTGAAACTGATCCCTGAATTTGGCGATCCGGTGATCGACTTTGTCAAATGCCCTGATCAACTTGAGAAAAACGATGTTTTCATTGACTGTTCCAAAAAGTCCGGCTTTTGCCTTGTTTCTGTTGAGCTGTGATGAGCCAAGCTGTTTTGATTTGATCACAGAAAACAGGGCAACACTTAAACCGGCAATGAAAAAGAGAAGACAGAGTGAAGGACTGATATAAAGCAGTACCCCAAGCAGGCCGATGTATTCCAGTGGATAGCGAATAGAAATCGTCAAGAGCGATTCGATCCCTGTAATCAGCATCTCCACGTCATTGAGCAGGTGCATGGTAAGGGTACCGCTCTGGAACTGGGAGGCCCTGGTCGGGGATAAACAGAGAATTTTGTAATAAATCTCCTCTAGAAGTTCCTGGATAAGGCTGAAACGGAGTTTGGTTGTAATAAAGAGGATAACAACAGAAATAACCGTTCTGAAAAAGATGGCAGCGATAAGAAGAAGCGACATGAATGCGAAGGAAGAAAAAGCAAACTCTTCTCCCAGCTGGTCAATGATTGTCTTGGCCACAAATGGTATTGTCATTGAGGCAAGCGAGGCAAGACTTGAGAGAATGGTCACGGTGATAAAGATTTTCCAGCGTCTGCGGGCGAGCTGAAAAACAGGTCGCTTGAGAAAGCGCAGCCTTTTCTGTGCAAAATTGTGCAGATTATTTGCCATTGCCTTGCCGTAGTCGGATAGATTTTACTAGCCCATTTGCCGCATAGAGTGTTGACAGTAAAATGGTGGATACCGGCACAAATGGTAGGGCCAGACAGTAAAGCGGAAACGGTGTTGCCCCAAAGATGGTTGTAAAAAAGGCGTACGACGGAAACATGAAACGAGGAACCGATTTGAGTTGTTTCTCGGTTTTATCGATAAAATGCAGTTCCCAGATTCCGGCGTCCAGTTTAGAAAGCAGGCCCGCGCCACCATGCTTGTTTTTCATTTTAAGCAAGGTTTTGCTGTTGAGGGCGTCGTCCAGTGCAATTTTGCCGAAAAAGCCGAGCCTGTCCTTGGGGCGCTTGGTGCAAAATTCAGGAAGGGTGCTGAACAGCTCAATCGCATGCAGGGCAGCGTTGACGGTTTTATTGAGACCGCTTGCTTCAGCTCGAACAAGGAGTTCATCCCATTGCCGTTCGTCAAACTGATCAAGTAGCAGTTTCAGGTCAAGAACCCACTTTATCCCCGATATGCGGTGATGCAGTACCAGGTGGTAGGCAAGGTACAACCACTCATCAACCGGATGCAGGGCTTTGTATCCTCCCATTTCAGACGTTCTGGTTACAGCCCGGTCAAAGACTTCATCAATGGTAAGTTCTGTAAAGTGGGTCAGGACTTTTTTCACAACTACCGCGGTATGGATGTCGAGATCAGGAAAGTGCGGGTCTCTACAGATAAATTCTGCCTTGTGCTTAATATTCTGGTAGTCGGAACTGAGGGCCTGGGTCTTCTTGGGGAAATAATTGAACTCTTTTAATATTGTTGCAAAATCAGCCAGTTTATCCATTTGGATCAGCAGGTCAATATCACCTACTCTTCTGACCGAAGGGTCATAATCGTACAGAGACAAGGACAGTGATAGCCCCTTGAGAGGGATGATCGCAATATCTGACTCTTCACATTTCTTGAGAAGCTGCTGCCAGAAGAACTGTAACTGCATGATGATATACAGTTGTCGCTTCTTCTGGTCTCTGAGATTCTGCCAGGCCGGGTGTTGATAGTTTTCTTCACTGCCGTACAACCCTGCCAGTTCGTGATCGATGAGAAGCTGAATGTCTTGCGGTGTAAGCATGCTCGGCAGGATTTCCCGGTTGAATACACCCTTAAGCAGCTGGATGTTTCGTTGATGTCGCTCAAGACGCTGCTGTTTTTGCAGAAGACCGGCCAGGGTGAGATAAACGTTCAAGAAGACTGAGAAAGGCAGCAAAATAAAGGGAAGAAACAGTTTAAACAGCCGCCCTTTAAAAAACATGTGCTTACGATCATCGTATTGCGAGCCGTTCTTGCCCATGCGATCCACGGTGTGGAGGAGCTCGGTGAGTTTACCGTATAGCGAACACAACTTGCCCGTCCAGCCCTTATTCAAAGAATAGAGACAGCCGTTTCTTGCTTCTACATACACCGCTTTGCCAAGAACCCTCTTTGGTTTGATGGTTTCACTGATAACCATTGGGTCGCCACGGGTTATCACGGTTTTTGCGGCATTGTCGCTATCATCAATAACCGCCGTTAGCCGATGAATGAACTGGCCGTTATCTTCATTTCTAAACCAGAGCAAGTCGCCTGGTTGAATTTCAATTGGGGATTCGGGGGCGTTTGGTTGACACCAGACAATATCGCCGCCTTTAATGAAGGGACGCATGGAAGTCCCGCGCGGAAAAACCGGTTTATATCCCTTGAGTTGTTCATGGGAAGCGAGTGGGTGAGTGTAATTTTTCATCGACGATACTGTGGCACCGGTCATTAAATCTGACTACAGGGAAGGGGTTGCTGGGTGCGGGCTATATGATTTTTTAAGAGCAGTTGCGTTTTTCGTACTCGCCATTTATATATTTTTCGCTTAATATAGCTCAAGAAAACAAAGGGTGAAACTGGCAAAACATATCCTGAGAGAACGGCTATTTTCTTATTCAGCTCTTTTGAGCGCTGATCATGCCATAAGAGATATATCTGGCCACCAACCTGGAAGCTGTCTACTACAGCTAAAATATCTTCTCGGGCCATGGTTCTTGTCTTTCCATACCCGCAATCTGTCTTTATCTTCCAGCCGTCTTGATCATTTCCGGAAAGAATTCGGGCACCGGAAAAAAACTTTTCATTTCGTCCGAGCACGATTCTGCCGGTTTCCAATACCTGCGCTTCTGCGTCAATGACACCGATGAAATCTCCTGCGTAAAAAAGATTTCGCATGCCGTTGCCGTGATTTCTGACAAAGAGGCGGTCATTTTTCTTTAATGCCTCAAGAAAGAGATCCATTTCGGCCTGAACCAGAGCGAGTTTCTCTTCCTGAGGCATTATTACAGACTGAACTGAAGTGAACAGGTGGTGTTTGTTCAATAAACTTGCGCCTCGACTATGTGGATTGAAGAGCAATGAAAGAACGGATTAACTGTCGGAATAACCGCAGCTGCCGCTGTTGTCTTTCAGGTTGTAGCGATAGTTGTAGTAAGTACTACCACTGCAAGCAAGAGCTGTACGTTCATAGAGTTCTTCACTCTCTACTTTTGGCTTTTCATACTCTTTTTTGGTTTCGATTTTCTGCTCCATTGATACTTTTCCTCCTTTACTGGTTGATCGTTAAACTACATGGTATCCCATGCTTTGCGCATGGTATCTATTCCTGGTCGCCTGTGAGCGACCTGCTAAAAACTCAGTTGCTTATGAAACCTCGGCCACCTCTTTCTGGGCAATGATATATGCCTCGGCCAGAGTTTTTGCCTCAATCGAACAGCCCAGAGGATCGCCCGTCTCCTGATACGCATCGGCTGGACAACGAAAGCAGTCTTTTTTGAGTTCACAAGCATTGCACTCTGATGCCTGGCTTTGCCGCAAACTCCGCAAATAGGTAAACCACTCACTCTCGTGCCAGATCTTTTCCAGCGGTTCAGTCAAGGCGTTTCCAGCGGCCTTGTCATATTGTACGCACGGGAACACATCACCGTTTGGCCCTATGCGCATGGTGACTATGGCTGCTCCACAGGGGTAATCTATGCCCGGTTTTGTCTCCTGGTTTGTGTCAATATCCTGCTCGTCCTGCGGCTTAGACCAGCCAGCCTGTTCTTCCTGACTCGATAGCTTGTAGAGTTCGGTAAGCTGCTTTTGGGTAAGGCGTAAGGCTGTGTTTGACTCATCTCCGTCACGCGCAATCATGATCCTCACGCTTCCCTGGAATGTTGCACCGAGTTCTTCTGCCATTTGTTCTATGGCTTGATACGAAGCAAAGTTGTTGCGCATCCAGGTGGTCTTGAACATCACCGGGATGCCCATGTCAATCAACTGCTCAGATGCCCGGATGGTTTTGGTAAACGAGCCGGCAACGGTTGTTATCTCGTCGTGCAACTCTGCCGTGTGACCATAGATAGAGGTCTGCACATTTAATGGCTTGAACCTGGAGAAGAGTTCAAGCTTTTTTTCATCAACCGGCAGCAGATTGCTAAACAGCCGGATACCAAAACCCTTTGCATGGGCATATTTGTAGATTTCGTCAAATTCAGGGTGCAGCATGGGCTCGCCACCACTGACAGTCAGTACCAGGGTTTCAAGCTTTGCCAGCTCATCCAGAATAGATTGCCACTGCTTTGCTGAAATATGGGTTGAATCAAAATCGACATAGCAGTGTTGACATCGCAGATTGCACTTATGGGTGAGCTCGACATTAACCGTCAGTGGAATCTGATTTTCATAGGCGGACTTTTTCAGCTCCGCCAACATGTTCCCCCCAAACATCTATCACCCTTTTATCTCGATTAAATCTCTGCGTACCATGTCTTTAACGAAGAGCAGCAGATCAGTCTCCGCTTCTTCAGCACTCACCTCATACTCACCGGCAAGGCATGATGCCAGTTCGCCGATAGACTTTGGTGTTTCCAGTTGCTCCCAGATGAACCCGGCCACACCGTTTAAGGTGTTTAAGGTGGAAATCGGGGCCTTCATGAGTACCATCTTGCCTGCAATAGATCGTGATGCGACCTGCTCTGCCCGTTGAACGGTTGAGTTCTCTGTAATTTTCATTTCATCCATACGAAGGTAAAGCCTCCATAAATCTGTTGTTCTTCTCAAAATGCAGCATCTTCAAAGGCGTGCATTGCAGGGTCTTTTCGACGATTGAGTTAATCTGGTCAAAGCTGTTAAGATCTGTTTGAAAAAAGATAATGTTGCGTAACAGGCTGAGATGCTGTTTCATCTCCTCGACCTCTTCAATAAAGACATCGTCGCTTTGGCTCAGGAGATACATGCCATGCAGTGGGGCATGTTTATTTTCTCCCTGTTTCAGATCTCCATAAAACGGAGTGCCATGGACATAGGCCTCTCCATCTTGAGAAACCTGAATCAGGCTGATTTCATCATTGAGAACCGTTGCTCCACTTAACTCGGCGATGGTGGATTTACCGCTTCCGGAGACACCGGTGAACAGATAGCCCTTACCGTCATGGACGATTGAAGAGCCATGAATGAGAAAGGCATTTCGTTCAACATAAAGCAGGGCACCGGTAATGCGGGCAATAGCATCGATAGAACCTGCAACCTGATTTAACAAATACACTCTGCAAAGCCGTGTGTTTTTGTTGACAATGGCCCTGAAATCCCAGCGGAACACAGCGACTTCTTCTTCATCCAGAAGAGGGTTTTCTGTAATCACCTGCACGTTTCGGTAATTAGGCGACTGGTCGACCAGCTCTTCATACAGTTCCGGCGAGAGATCGTCTTTGGTCAGGTAAGCTATACGGATCGCGTTGTCATCGTTTGTATCGGACTGGAATCCGTTGTACCACTTCTCTAGGTCTTCCTCACAATACTTCTTGTTGAAATACAACTGATAGGTGAGGCCGCCCAGGCCAAATTTGACTGCCGGTTCGTTGCGGAATACAGACGAAAATTCCGAGCTTTCTTTGAGTAATTTTAATTCCCGTTGCATAACGCCTTTATCTTAAACTGTGTTTTTTTATCCATATATCATTGCAGAGAGACTAGTCTGCTGCTTCTACCTTGATGAAAATATTTTCGATGTCAACGGGTTGGGAGTCAAGCAGGCCGGCCTTGGCTGCTTCCTGCGGGGCGAGTGTGTGGACATTTCTCTTTTCAACAGTGTCGTTGAGCCCAACGGAGTATTGAAGCGAAGTATCACTGAGGTTGACCAGCCAGTATACCAACCCGACCTTCTGAGGGGTAAATCCTATCCATCCTAGACGTTGGTCGTCTTGTATGATTACAAATGAATCACTGGAGCGATCGGATTCCAGGGTGATATATTCGTTGTTACCGATTCTTGCACGGTATCTTGAGCCTTTCTGATCATTTATCAGATCAGCAGCGACTGCATTGGTCACCATGGAGCAAATTACAAAAATGAGTAGAGAAAGTGAACGCATGATAATAAAGTTCTCAAGTTTCGGAGTTGATTTTATACCACAAAAAAACAGCGTAAACAACTAAAATAATAGCACATTAACGTGAAAAGGCTTTTTTTCTGGTATATTGGGAATTGCGAAAAACACAATAATATCAAAAAGAAAAGGCTCACATAGACTATACCAAACCATTGCTGTCTCATCAATAAGTAAATATATGAGCCTGTTGATTTAACAGGCTTTGGGAAATCACTCTAGCAGGAATCATTCCTACTAGACTCCGGATAACAATTCTTGTTCCTGAGGATTCTCGGGTAAAATTCATCAGCTGCCTTTTTTTTGCATAAAATCACAAAACTGAAGGGATTTCCCCCTTTATACGGCCGCTTCCGGCGCATTTTGGGCGCACTTCCGCATATGTTGGATGTAACGCTTCACATTACAGCCAATGGAGGCAAAAAATAATTGGACCTTGGCCCCCTTCTGATTCCTGTGCCTGGATTTTCTCGCACCATGCCCGTTGGCCACTTCGTTGACGAGGCTTTCCGCACCGGCACGAATACCGCATTCTTTCCGGTATTCGGCATTCCCCATGTATTCATGGTGGCGAATCGCTCCGGCGTATTGCTCTTCCGTTACATTCAAGGTGGATTTACGCACGCCTATCTTAATTGGGCATCGATGTTGTTCAGCACAGGACTTGCAAACAGCACTCTTGAAATGCACCAAGATTTTCCCCGTCTTGTCACTACGTTTTTGACCTAAGGATTGTTGCCCTTGCGGGCAGGACAATACCGTTATCTTTTTTGATTCATTATCGATTTCAACCTCAAAATCCGCTATGTCAAAGGAGCGTTCCTCGCATGCAAAATCTTCCAGGCTCTGTGAACGCCCTGAACTCGGGCCAGCGAGGTCGATTCCTTTTACCTCGGATTTTAAAATGGAATCGCCATTAACAAAACCGGCATCCCCGTGCAGCGTTTCCGGCATAAAGCCGTTACGTTCAAGCCTTTGCTCTATTGCGAAGATTTCTTTGGAGTCGGCATGTACAGCTGTTTCAAGGTTCACATCGGTTATAAACTGCACTTTATTCGCAGTGTCGCATGTTTCCGTTACAAAAGCCTTGTGGCCGACAACGGCCTTGTTTCTCTTGAATGATAATGAAATGATAAGACATTGCTTTTTCGAAGTGTCTGA